>MTEW01002209.1_pt1 | contig 30411 bp, 18 predicted proteins | sample 1042681 | NCBI WGS metagenome assembly MTEW01 (sample SAMN06185811, study PRJNA358809) | soil metagenome | isolation source: soil biostimulated with citrate as carbon source | place: India | collected 2015-05-23
CTGACCCGCCCCCACCCCGCCGGCCAGTTGGGTAAATGGCTGGAACAGGCGCTGCTGGCCCTCTTCGGAAATGCCGATTCCGCTGTCTTCAACTACCACGGTCAGCTGCAGCTGTTCATGTCCTTTGCAGGAAGCCTGCAGACGAACGCGAACCGTGCCCTGATCGGTGAACTTGATGGCGTTACTGATGAGGTTCGACAAGATCTGCTTGAAGCACGAGCCGTCCACCATCACATCGTTCCGGGACTGGAGGTCCAGCTCCAACTCCAGGCGCAACCCTTTCTGCCGAGCCAGCCCCTCGAACACACGAACTACCGATTCGATCAGCGCGCGCGGTGACTCGCGACTCGGCTCGAGAGTCATGCGCCCGGACTCGATCTTGGCGATGTCGAGAATGTCGCCGATCAGCGCGAGCAAGGAATCCGCTGACTCCCGCGCGACAAGAATGGCTTCGCGATCAAGATGCTCACGCTTCAGGGCAAGCTCGAGCATGCCGATGATGGCATTCAGCGGTGTACGGATTTCGTGGCTCATGGTGGCGAGGAAGCGGCTCTTCGCGACGCTCGCCGACTCTGCCTGCTCTTTGGCGTGACGCAGTTCATCCATCAGTCGATTACGTTCGGTGATATCCACCCAGCCACAGATCAGGCCGCGAATTCTTTTCAGGGCATCGCGATAGGGAATGGCCCAGTAGGAAACCTCCAGGATGCTGCCGCGTAGATGCAATTGACGGTCGCTGAACAGCGCCTCGCCCTTCTCCAGCGCGAGCCGGCTCAACCCCTCCAACTCTTCCAGCTCCGTCAGCGTATTCGCCGTGAGACCGGGCACTTCGGTCAGCGGCAGACCGATCAGCGCCGCGCGCGGTACGCCAAGGGCCTCGATGAAGCTGCGGTTGCATGTGATGGTGCGACCGTCGAGCCCGCGCACGGACAAGGGAAAGGGAATCCCGTCGATCAGTGAACGCTTGAATGCCAACTGGTCGTTCAGGCGGCGCTCCTCCCGTTCACGCCGCCGCACCTGCCGGCGCAAGTACAGCGCCCAGGACGCGAACACAATCGCCACCAGCAGAAAAGCGAAGCCGATCTGGTAAAGCCGCGACCGATACTCGATCCAACTGCTCGGCTCTTCGGCCTTGGTGTACCAGCGGTTGATGATGCTCCCCAACTCATCCGGCGAGATGGACAACAACGCTTTTTCGAGGATGCTTTGCAGTTCGGGCGCACTGCGAGTTACGGAGAAGGCGAAGCGGCCCGGGTCGCGGCCGATCGTGTCGGCGATGCGGAGTCGTCCGGGGAAGTAGCGATTGATCAGGAAGGTGGATGACGCCATCGCATGTACCGCAGCATAGGCCTTGCCCTCCGCGACATTCGCAAGCCCCTGGATAGCGGTTTCGACCTCTCGCAGCTCCAGCCGGGGATAATTTTCGCGAATGTATGGAATCAGCGAATGCCCGGCAGGAACCGCCAGGACACGACCATCGAGCTCCCCAAGCGTTTGCGGAGCGCTATCCGATGCCCGTACCACCAGCACGCTACTGGAGCTGTAGTAGGGGCGGGTGAACCCGAGGTACTGGCTACGTTCGGGTGTAGAGAACAGCGTGGCGGCCATGTCGACGCGCCCTTCCTGCAAATCCGCGAGCATGTCCCTGGCGGTGGACCTGGCACTGACCTCGAACTCCAGGCCAGTCCTCTGCTGGATCAGCTCCAGGAGGTCCGACACGATTCCACGGAAACGGCCCTGCCGGTTGAAGAAGGTCAGCGGCTCGAACGTCTCGTCGACCACCAGTCGGGCGGGACCGTGCTGTTCCATCCAGTGCCGTTCGCGCTCGGTGAGTTGGGGCCGGAGATTGTCCAGGAACATGCCCGCACCCCCGCCCCAGCGCTTCGCGACGCCCATCCTTGCGGTGTCCGGGATGGCCGCGATCGCACTGTCGATAATTCGCCGTAGTCGTTCGTTGCCCTTGGCAAGGGAGAAACAGATGCCGACGCCATCGAAGCCGGCGAAGTTCGTCATGCGCAGGTTGATGAGGTAACCCTGTTTGATCAGGTAGTCGGCAGCCACGGCGTCACCGATGAAGACATCGCTCTGATCGAACGCGACCGACTGCAAGGCCCTGCGCACCGAGCTGTACTTGACTGGCTGCGCCTCGGGGTAGAGCCGGCGGAGCAACTCCAGGCTCGGGCCGCTCTCTGGGTAGGCGAGGCGCAATCCGCGAAGATTACCGCTCGCGGCACGGCGGTCGTCTATACGCGTCACCATCACCGGCTGATGGTGCATATAGGGAATGCTCTGGATCAGGCCAGGGCTGGCAGCATCGCCTTCCATGCTGTTGCCCAGCAGGTCGATTGTCCCGTTGCGCAGCGCCTCGCGCGCAGAATCACGATCCGGAAAACGCAACACCTCGGCCTTGACCCCGAGCCCTTGGGCAATCAGCCGCAGGAAATCCGCAGTAACGCCTTCGTAGTCCTGGCCGCTCGCCGTGATGTCGAAGGGCGGAAAGTCCGGCTCATTGGTGCCGACCCGCAGTACGCGCTTTTCCTTCAACCAGCGCCGGTCCTCGTCCTGCATGGGCACCAGCAGGTTCGTGGACTCAGTCCGACCCAACAGCTCCAGGGAAAGATTCCTGTCGTCGCCAAGGCTTTTCGAGGGCAGGAGTGAGCCCCCGAGCAAGAGACCTGCCAGCAGGTAAAGAGTGCGCATGAAGGCGTCAGATCAGGGTGTTGCGGGTGGCGAACTCCACCAGTTCGATCAACGTCCGGGCGTTGAGCTTGAGCAACAGGCGAGTCTTGTAGGTGCTGACGGTCTTGTTGCTGATGAACATCTCCTCGGCGATTTCCTTGTTGCTCAAGCCGTTGGCGAGGAACTTGAGCACCACAAGCTCCCGATCGGAAAGGCGGCCGATCATCTCGACTTCATCGGGCAAGCCGATCTGCCGCTTGCCCGACCTGATCACGTCGCTGGGGAAATAGCTGTAACCGGAGAGGACCGCCCGGACCGCGGCGGTGACTTCGGCGAGGTCACCTTCCTTGCAGACGAAGCCGGCCGCACCTGCCTGCATGCAGCGCGTGGCGTAATGGTTGGGGTTCTGCCCAGTCAGCACCAGCACCCGCAAGGGGAGGTCCAGGGCATTGAGCCGGACGATGACGTCCAGGCCGCCCAGCTTGGGAATGCCGATATCGAGGATCACCATGTCCGGCTGGTATTCTCGTGCAAGCGCTATCGCGTCGACGCCGTTGTCGGTTTCCGCCACCACCGCATAGCCTTCGCGGTCCAGGAGCAGCCTGACGGCGAGGCGAATCACCGGGTGATCGTCGACGATGATGACCTTGTAGGCGGACTCGCTTCCCGGCTCGATGAAATCATCCAGATTGACCATTTTGCTCACAGCATCGCCCCCTTGGCACGGTTTAGTGGCTGCCACGATAGAGAAGCGCGTTGCACTGTCGACCCCCGGACGGCACCAGTCGAGCGAATCAGGACGGGACCTACCGTAGCTTGCGTCCTGTCCTACAGGCAGGGATTGATTTCGATAGGCAGGACGCCCCGCTTCCCGCACGGCGAGTATCAAATCCATGGTCCCGCGTGCACTCGGGAGCGCCGGGCTTTCGCGTTTTCCCGGATCATTTCCTCCCGACACTGACATATCCGTCCTTCATGGCAGATTGCACGACGCGCGCAACAAGCCTCATCTATGCTGCTGTAGGCCATCAGGGACAGGGCTCAAGGAGCTTCCGCAATGCCGCAAAAGTTCGCTGAGCGTCGCTTTCCGCTGCACGTCCACATCAGTGCACTCTTCACCCTGCTGCTACTTATCACCGGCGTCGTCCTCGGCTTGTTCAATTACCGGCAGACCAGCCAGATCATCCTGTCCAGTAGCGATGAGCTTTTCGGCCGCATCAGCGCCGAGGTGGAAACCGACCTGCAGCACACCTACCAGCCGATTCACCACCTGCTCAACCTGCTGGCCCTGAGTGACACCGACCAGAACCTGGACAGTGCCGCTCGTGTGGACGCCTTGCTCAAACCCCTGACCCAGGCACTGAAGGACAATCCCAAGCTGGCAGCGCTGTATCTCGGTTACGACGACGGCGACTTCTTCATGGTCCGGCACCTGCGCAGCGAATCGCTGAAGAAGGCATTCAAGGCACCGGCGACCGCGGCCTACCAGGTGTGGAGCATCGAGCGAGACAACCAGTCCTCGGCGCGATCGATGACCTTCTTCGTCGACGACCAACTCAACCCGATCGCCAGCCGCGAGGAGCCCAACGAGCGCTACGATCCGCGCGGCAGGCCCTGGTACTACCGCGCCCTGGAACAGGATGGTGCGATCACCACGGCGCCCTATGTGTTCTTCTCCAGTGGCGCCGTCGGCACGACATTGGCCCGTCCCAGTGGCGGTGATGCGGTGATAGGTGCCGACCTGACCCTGGAAGACCTGTCCGCTACCCTGGCCAGCCATCGCGTCACTCCATCCACCGAAGTGGTGCTGTATCAGCCCGACGGCCGCGCCGTGGCCTATCCCGATACCAGCAAACTGGTGAAGCGACTCAACGGCGCTCCCGAACTGGGTGAGGTGAAGGAGTTCAGCCCCCCGCTCGCGGCACTGATCGGACTCGCGGGACAGGATGACCTGCGCACCAGCCTGGAGATCGACGACCGTCGCTGGGTCCTCGCCCGCCAGCACCTCAAGGAAGGCGGCCCGCAGGGTTTGCAACTGGCGATCCTCTCTCCCGAGGACGAGCTCCTGGATGATGCCTACCGAATCCGCTGGCAAGGCGCGATGCTGACCCTGGCCATCCTGCTGCTGTGCATCCCGCTCGGCGTGCTGCTTTCACGCGTCGTGGTCAAACCTTTACGAGCCCTGGTGACCCAGGCAGAAGCCATTCGCAGTTTCAACTTCAGCCTGCCTGCCATGGGCCGTTCGCCGATCCTGGAGGTCGACCAGTTAGCGGTGGCCACCGCGCGAATGAAGGAAACCATTTCCAGCTTCCTCGAGATCGCCTCCAGCCTCTCGGCGGAAACCCGCTTCGACAATCTGCTGCGCCGCGTCCTCGATGAAACCATCGACATCAGCGAAGCCTCTGGGGGACTGCTCTACCTGATCGACAACCAGAAGGGTCGCCTGGAACCCCACGGACTGTTCCTCAACGATCAGGAGCAGGACCTGGACGCCCACGGCATTCGCGGCTTCGGCCTGGAGAGTCCCGCGCTGCCCCACTGGCTGGACCTCCCGTCCCACGGCGGTCCAAGCCAGGTATGTTCCTTTGGCTATGACCAGGCCGGGGCCTACCGTGACCTGCTGCAAACCCTGGAAAGCCCGCGCGTGCATCTGGTCAGCACCGGCCTGCACAACCGCCAGGGCGTCACCATCGGCGTGCTGGTCCTGCTGCACCGCGACACCGGCAAGGAGTCGCGCCCCTCCCTCCTCAAGCCCGAACGCATTGCCTTCGTCGAAGCCATCTCCGGCGTCGCCGCCCTGTGCATTGAAAGCCAGCGCCTGCTGGAGAAGCAGAAGCAGTTGCTGGATGCCTTCATCCAGTTGATGGCCGGCGCCATCGATGCCAAGAGCCCCTACACCGGCGGACACTGCCAGCGAGTGCCGGAAATCACCCTGATGCTGGCCCGCGCCGCAGCCGCCAGCAACGAGACACCCTTCCGCGGGTTCAACCCCACGGACGAGGAATGGGAAGCGCTGCACATTGCCGCCTGGCTGCATGACTGCGGAAAGGTCACGACGCCGGAATACGTCGTGGACAAGGCGACCAAGCTGGAAACCCTGAACGATCGCATTCATGAGATTCGCACCCGCTTCGAGGTGCTCAAGCGCGATGCCTGGGTGCGCTATTGGCAGGCAATCGCCGAGGGCGCCGAGCAGGCCAGGCAGGAACGTCTGCGCGACGAGGAGCTGGCCAGGCTGGACGATGATTTCGCGTTCATCGCCCACTGCAACCTGGGCGGCGAGGCCATGGCGGATGCCGACCAGGCGCGCTTGAAGGCCATTGCCGCACGCACCTGGACGCGCACCCTGGACAACCGTCTGGGCGTGTCCTGGGAAGAGGCCCAGCGCCTGGCCCGCACCCCGCCCCAGCCGCTCCCGGTGGAGGAAAATCTACTGGCCGATCGCCCCGACCACGTGGTCGAGCGTCCCGCCAGTGAGCTGCTCCCTCCGGACAATCCCTGGGGCTTCAAGCTGCAGGTGCCTGCACACAAGTTCAATCGCGGAGAGCTGCACAACCTGTCCGTCGGCCGTGGAACATTGACCGAGGAAGAGCGTTACATCATCAACCACCACATCGTGCAGACCATCCTGATGCTCAATCACCTGCCCTTCCCGGCCCATCTGGCGAACGTCGCGGAGATCGCCGGCGGGCACCACGAGAAGATGGATGGCAGCGGCTATCCGAAGCGCCTGACCCGGGAAGAAATGAGCCTGCCCGCGCGGATGATGGCCATCGCAGATATCTTCGAAGCGCTGACCGCCGTGGACCGCCCCTACAAGAAGGGCAAGACCCTTTCCGAAGCGCTGGGAATCATGACCAGCATGTGCCGCAATGCCCACATCGACCCTGACCTGTTCGGCCTGTTCATCCGCTCCGGGGTCTACATGGATTACGCCCGGCGCTTCCTCAGGCCGGAGCAGGTCGACCAGGTGGATGAATCGGCGGTGTTGGCGAAAGCGGGGTTGGCTTGAGCAGCCCGCGTACGGATCGATCGGGACGGCACAATCCTTGTAGGGGCGAATTCATTCACCAAGGGACGCGAAGCGGCCCCGGACATGGCCAGGGCAGACCTTCGGCCTGCTTGGCGAATGAATTCGCCCCTACAGAAATTCGCAGACAACAAAAAAGGGCGCCACAAGGCGCCCCTTTTTCATCCTTCAAACCCGATCAGGCGTTGACGGGATTTTCCGGGTACCACACGTCGATCAGCGGGCTGACAGTGGAGCCGGCCAGTTCAGCGTGGCCCTTCTTCAGCCAGGCTTCGACCAGGTCACGCTGCTCGGCGGTAACCGAACCACGCTTGCCTAGGCAAACGAAACCGTAGTCTTCGGAACCGATGAAGCCCAGGCCATTGCCTTCGATCGCTTCGTCGATGAAACGCTCGAAGAACGCCGAAACCGCTTCCAGATCCAGGCCCTCCTTGTAGTTGAAGGTGAGTTCGAAACCCAGTTCCTGGAATTCATCGACGCAAAGCTTCTTGCGCAGGCGGCGGGAGCGATTGGTGGCCATATGGCAGTTCCTCGGCATAAATGACGGGCGGCACTCTAGCAGCTTCCGTCGCAACTTGCCCGCCCGCAGCGTGCTCCAGGTTACACGGGCAGACGAAATGAGCGGCGAACTCGCCCGGTCCGGACAGGGTTACGGCATAATGCGCCGATTTCCCGAACCCTCATGGGAACAGTTGCCATGTCATTCTTTTTTGTTACCCGCCCTCGCCAGGAGGGCAATCGTTGATGTTGAAATCCATTCGTACCCTCGCCTTTGCCACCCTGATCCTGCCCTGTGCCCTGCCCGCTTCCGCCGCACAGGTGAATACCAATCTGCCTGCCAAGGTGCAGAAGGCGCTGACGGCCAACAAGATCTCCGCCAACTCGCTGTCCCTGGTGACCCTGCCGCTCACCGGCCCGGGCGCGCAGACGCTGGTGAATGCCGATGTGTCGGTGAACCCGGCATCCACCATGAAACTGATCACCACCTATGCGGCCCTGGAGCTGCTCGGCCCTACCTACCAATGGAAGACCGAATTCTTCACCGACGGAACGCTGAAGGATGGCGTGCTCAACGGCAACCTCTACCTCAAGGGTGGCGGCGATCCCAAGCTCAACATGGAGAAGCTCTGGCTGATGATGCGCGACCTGCGCGCCAACGGCGTGCGCCAGGTCACCGGCGACCTCGTGCTGGATCGCGGCTACTTCAACCAGCCGCAATTGCCTGCCTTCAACGATGACGGCGGCGACGACAACAAGCCCTTCCTGGTCGGCCCCGACTCGCTGCTGGTAAACCTCAAGGCAGTGCGCCTGATCGCCCGTGCCGAGGGTGGCAAGGCCAGCCTGGCCATGGAACCGCCGCTCGAGAACATCCGCATCGAGAACAAGCTGCAGGTGACCAAGGCGGCCAAGTGTCCCTCCTGGCCCGACGTGCGCTACAACCCGGTGACCCAGTTCGACGGCACCACACTGATCGCCAGCGGCAAGCTGCCAGAAGGCTGCAGCGCCCAGACCTACATGTCTCTGCTCGACCACCCGGGCTATGCCGCCGGCGCTGTGCGCGCGTTCTGGAAGGAACTGGGCGGCAGCATCAACGGCAAGGACCGCCAGGGCGACGTACCCAAGAATGCCAAGCTGCTGGCGCGCTCCTTCTCGCCGGACCTCGTTGAAGTCATTCGCGACATCAACAAGTACAGCAACAACACCATGGCCCAGCAGGTTTTCCTCAGCATCGGCGCGCGCTATCGCACAGATGCCGACGGCGACGATGCCAAGGCCGCCCAGCGGGTGATCCGCAACTGGCTGGCGAAGAAAGGCATCACTGCGCCGCACCTGGTCATGGAAAACGGCTCCGGCCTGTCGCGCCACGAGCGGGTCAGCGCCCGTGAAATGGCCACCATCCTCCAGGCCGCCTGGCAGAGCCCCTACGCCGCCGAATTCATCTCTTCGCTGCCCTTGGTGGCGATGGACGGCACCATGCGCAAGCGCCTGCGCCGCACCGCTCTGGAAGGTGAAGCCCATATCAAGACGGGTACCCTGAACACCGTGCGCGCCATCGCCGGTTTCAGCCGCGACAGCAATGGCAACACCTGGGCAGTGGTGGCCATTCTCAATGACTCGCGTCCCTGGGGTGCCTCGGCGATCCTCGATCAGGTGCTGGTGGACCTCTATCGCCAGCCGAAGAGCGTCGCGGGCGCCAACTGAACCCCGCATGGCCGTCCCACGCGGGCGGCCATCGCGTCAGTCGGCTATCTGGATTCGATTACGCCCCGCCTGCTTTGCCGCGTAGACCGCAGCATCGACGCGCCGTAGCAGGTCATCCGCGCTCTCCCCTTCACGCCATCCGGCGCAGCCGAAGCTGGCCGTTACCGGCCCTACTCCCGCCACGTGCTCGCGCGACAGCGCTTGCCACAGCGCCTGGGCCACCTGGAATGCCTGGTCGACGTTGGTATCCGGACAGAGCACGACGAACTCCTCGCCCCCCAGCCGACAGAGCACGTCGATGCGCCGCAGGCGCTCGCCCACGCGCTGGCACAGCGTCTTGAGCACCCGGTCGCCGGCCTCGTGCCCATGACAATCGTTGATCTGCTTGAAGTGGTCGACGTCGAGCATCACCAGCGCCAGCGGACCTTCGCGGCGTTCGGCGCGGGCGATTTCCAGGTCCAGCCGCTCCTGGAAGTAGCGCCGGTTGTAGACACCCGTCAGGGCGTCGGTGACCGAGAGCGCTCGCAACTCCTGCTCCACTAGCTTGAGGCCGGTGATATCGGTGATGTAGCCGTGCCAGAGGAACGCACCATCCTCGCCACGCTCCGGGACCGACTCTCCCCGCAGCCAGCGCAAACCCTGTCGCGGCAACAGCACACGGAAGTCCTCGCGCCAAGGCGCCAGCGTTTCCGCAGACCGCCGGATCGAGGTCTGGACCCGCTCGACGTCGTCGGGATGAATGCGCTCCAGCAACCACATCGCATCGTCGCGCACCTTCTCCGATTCGACTTCGAAGACTTCGAGGATGCCCGCGCTGGTGTAAGGAAAACTGAAATGCTCGTCCGGGTCCATGCGGAACTGATAGAGCACGCCGGGCACCCGTGCGCTGAGTTTCTCCAGCAGGCGGTCGCGCGCCTCCAGCGCCTGCTGGACATGCTTGCGCTCGGTGACGTCGATTGCCACGCCCAGATAACCCACCAGCACATCGCGTTCGTCGCGTACGCCGGTGAGTATCAGGCTGCAGGTCAACCGGCTGCCATCGCGACGCTGGAATGTCCATTCGCGCTCGTCGTAACGATCGCCGGCAGTCACCTCTTCCACGTAGGCCTGATAGTCAGGAACCTGCTTGCCAAGTTGTCCTCCCAGTTCGCGGCAGCGCGCTTCCACTTCGCTTTCGACGTGCAACACCACTGGATGGCGGCCGATCATTTCCAGCGCGCGATAGCCGAACATGCGCTCGGCGCCGACATTGAACTGGAGGATGGCGCCACGCAGGTCCGTACTGACGATGGCGACCTGGGTCGCGGCATTCAGCAGGCTGCGCAATTGCCCGTGAGCCATGGCCAGCTGGAGTTCCACCGCCTTGCTGGAACTGATGTCGGTCTGGGTGCCGATCATGCGCAAGGGCATGCCGGTGGCGTCCCGATCGACCACCCTGCCGCGGTCCAATACCCAGAGCCAGCGACCGTCCTTGTGCAGCATCCGATGCTGGCTCTGGTACACCGTGCTGGCACCTCGCAGGTGGCGCTCCAGTTCGGCGCGCGCCTGCGGCTGGTCCTGGGGATGGATCAGGCGAGCGCGCGCCTCCAGGCTGTCGCCCACATCCTCCTCGGTGTAACCGAGCATGGTCTTCCAGCCGCGGGAGAGAAATATTCGCCCACTCTGCGGCTCCCAATCCCAGACGCCGTGCCCGGCGCCATCCAGGGCGAAGCTCCAGCGCTCTTCGCTCAGTTGCAGCTCGATCTCCCGTTCGCGCAACTCCATCGTGCGCTGCGCTACCAGCGCCAGAGCGTTTTGCCGCTGGTTGACCATCAGCAGCAGGTACCCCGCCAGCAGAAAGGTAAAAGCCAGGCCGCTTATCGCGACCAACTTGGCGCTGGACAGTGGCGGCCCGGCCAGGAAAGCGGCGCTCGGCACCACTTCCAAGAGATACTGGCGGTCGCCGAAGCGCACCACGCGGCGAAGACGCAGGTCACTCTCCGGTACCTCGGCGCTCTGGTAGATCAGCTGTTCGTGGCCATCCTCGCTGACGTCACTCACCCGCATCACCAGGTTCGCCAGGTTGTCCGGTGCGATAGCAGCTTCCATTTCCAGATTGAGGCTGAGCACCGACACCACGAAACCGCGCAGGGCTGAATCCTTCGGCAGGTTGCCGTCATACACCGGCGCCAGCATGACCACGCCGCTGGCTTCTCGCTCCACGACACCCATCACCCGTACCCGCTCGGTGACGGTCACGCCATGAGTCTTCCGCGCCTTGGCAATGGCGGCTCGCCGCTGGGGGCTGGAGTTCAGGTCCATCCCCAGCGGCACCTGGTCGATGCGCGACGTCACGCTGTAGTAGACGGGGAAATATTCGTCGCGTGGGGGGCTGGGTACCAGGCCGTCTCCCTTCAGGTCACGTATGGCAAACCCGGCCATGCCTTCCGCGCGCACCCGGGATTCGAAACGCTCGCGCTCGCTCCCCATCACGCGCGGCACCCAGGAGTACACGAGCGTGTCGCCCAGCAGCGGGCCGACGAAACCCTGGAACTCGCTGAGGGTGACTTCATGGGAATTGCCGAAGAATCGCTGGACGGCGTCCAGCTCCTTGAGTTGACCGTCCAGGCGCTCCTGGATGCGACTGATGCGTTCGCTGGCGGCGAGGCTGAAGCGCTCACGCAATTGCGCCTCTTCGGCGCTGCGCACCGCCTTGCTGAGCAGGAGGGTGAGCGCCGCACCGCCGAAGATGGCCAACAGGCAAACCAGCCACACCAGGGGGCGGCCGGACAGCAAAGCCGACAGGTTCAGTTTTTCCGTCGCAAGCGACTGCATGCTCACTTCTCGAATCTGGGTGTGGAAATACCGTCCCTGTGAGGATGAACATAGCTAGGTAGTGGCACTTTGCCTAGGCGCGAACGCAGGCAGCCGACCGTCCACGGTAAACGGCGGACGGCCGGAGCTGACTGGAAGCGATGAGAGGGGCTTTGCGGGGGACTTAGATGGGGCGTGACAGAGGGGCGCGAGGCGGTGGCGAGGGCCGCTCAAGGTGGAAGTCCGTGCTCGGAACTCCGCCTGGCGGCCCGGCCTGAATCAGCGAGTGGTCAGGCGCCAGGCGCGGTGGATTTTCGTATTGCGGGCGAAGTCAGGGTCCAGGGTTTCGGCGCTGATCTCGGTGACCGCATACCGCGACACCAGGCCCTCATCCAGCTGGAACTTGCGGAAGTTGTTGGAGAAGTACAGCACGCCGCCCGGCGCCAGACGCGCCATGGCCAGGTCCAGCAACTGGACATGGTCACGTTGGACGTCGAACACCCCTTCCATCCGTTTGGAGTTGGAGAAGGTCGGTGGGTCGATGAAGATCATGTCGTACTCGCCGCGATCCTCTGCCAGCCAGGCCATCACGTCGCCCTGCTGCAACTTGTGCTTGTCGGAGAAACCGTTCAACGACAGGTTGCGTCGCGCCCAGTCCAGGTAGGTTTTCGACAAGTCCACGCTGGTGGTGCTGCGCGCGCCGCCCTTGGCTGCATGGACGCTCGCCGTGGCGGTATAGCAGAAGAGATTGAGGAAGCGCTTGCCGGCGGCTTCGCGCTGGATGCGCAAGCGCATCGGGCGATGGTCGAGGAACAGGCCGGTGTCCAGGTAATCGGTTAGATTCACCAGCAATTTCACGCCGCCTTCGCTCACTTCCATGAAGCGCCCTTCGCTGCCCTGGCGCTCGTACTGGCGAGTACCACTCTGGCGCTCGCGCCGCTTGACCACCACGCGGGACGGGTCGATATCCAGCGCCTGGGGAATTGCCGCCAGTGCATCGAGCAGACGCGCCTGGGCCTTCTCCGGATCGATGGAACGCGGCGGCGCATACTCCTGCACGTGCACCCAATCGCCATAGAGATCGACCGCCAGGGCGTACTCCGGCATGTCCGCGTCATACAGGCGATAACACTGGATGCCTTCCTTGCGCGCCCACTTGCCCAATTGCTTGATGTTTTTCTGCAGGCGATTGGCGAACATCTGGCCGCCTTCGGAGAGGCGCGCCGGCTCCGCGCGCTGGGCGCTATGTTCGTCTTCCCCGTTTGAACGACGCTCACCGGTCACGAATTGTTCCGGCAGCACCTTGAGCAGCAGAAGCTTGCACGCCAGGGCGCCGTTCCAGAACGCGTATTGCTTGTGGCTGCGAATACCCATGCGTTTGCCCAGCTCGGGCGCACCGGTGAACACCGCCGCTTCCCAGCCCAGGCAGGCCTGACGCAGGCGTTCACCGAGGTTCTGGTAGAGATAGAGCAGGCTGGCTTCGTCACCGAGGCGCTCGCCGTAAGGCGGGTTGCTGACGACCAGGCCCTTCTGGTTCTGGTCCGGGCGCGGCTCGAAGGTGGCCAGCTCGCCCTGGTAGATCTTCACCCAGTTGGCGAGGCCCGCGCGCTCGATGTTGTTGCGACCGGGCTGGATCAGGCGCGGGTCCGCCTCATAACCGCGAATCCACAGCGGCGGTTTGGCCAGGCCAGCGTCGGCGCGTTCGCGGGCTTCTTCGTGAAGTTTCTTCCACAGCGCCGGAACATGGCCCAGCCAGTTGGAGAATCCCCAGCGTTCACGCTTGAGGTTGGGCGCAATGTCGGCCGCCATCATCGCCGCTTCAACGAGGAATGTACCGACACCGCACATGGGGTCGGCCAGGGCCCCGCCTTCCGCGGCAATTCGCGGCCAGCCGGAGCGAATCAGAATGGCTGCCGCCAGGTTTTCCTTGAGCGGCGCGGCCCCCTGCTGCAGGCGATAGCCGCGCTGGTGCAGGCTGTGTCCGGCCAGGTCGAGCGACAGGATGGCCTCGCCCTTCTCCAGGCGCAGATGAATACGCAGGTCCGGGTTCACCTTGTCCACGGACGGGCGAACGCCATCGGCGCCACGCAGCTTGTCCACCACCGCGTCCTTGACCTTGAGGGCGCCGAAGTGGGTGTTGTCGATGCCCGAACCGTGACCGCTGAACTCCACCGCCAGGCTGCCGCTGGGCATCAGGTGATCGTGCCAGTCCACAGCCAGTACGCCCTGATAGAGGTCTTCGGCGTTCTGCACCGGGAAGCGCTTGAGCACCAGCAGCACCCGGTTGGCCAGACGCGACCAGAGGCACAAGCGATAGGCAGTTTCCAGGTCAGCCTGGCCGCGCACTGCAGCAACCTGCTCGCGTACGTCCTGCAGGCCGAGTTGAGTAGCCTCTTCGACCAGCAGGCCTTCCAGGCTCTTCGGGCAAGTGAGGAAAAGTTCGTAGCGATCCGACATTGTGGAATCCAGGGCCTTTGCAGGCGATCAGCGGCACAGGACTTGATCTGTGCGGTAAGAAAATGTGTGACCAAAGGTCGCGGAACGGCCCTTCGTCGGAATGAAAAATCGTCTGATTCGCGCGCCAAACCAAATAGCACTACGACATCACTGCTCTGGCCAGCCCCGAAGCCACGGGGCTTAGACCGAAAAGTGGCAAAAAACGTTTCCGTCAGCTTATGGCGGTTGCCACCATCAAGTTACGTCCTTATGACAAAACGATCATTCACAGGCCAGAGGGCATTGGTTAGAACTCAGCTTAACCCGCCGCCGCAATGGCAGTGGGATGAAGGCGCGTCACGCCGGCAACGCGTCTTCGAAGGCAGAACTTTTTTCTGCTGCGGTTCCGCCATTGGAACCAATGGACATAACAGTCAACAAATGAGGGCTACACCCTATGAGAAGACTTAAGCGTGATCCGATGGAACGAGCATTTTTGCGCGGCTATCAGCACGGCATCAACGGCAAATCCCGCGATCTTTGTCCTTTCACCCATCCCACCACACGGCAAGCCTGGATCAATGGTTGGCGCGAAGGCCGTGGCGATAACTGGGATGGCCTCACCGGCGCAGCCGGCATTCATCGACTGAACGAACTCCACGCCGTCGGCTGACACAGGATCACACCGACTTCACCAAGCACGCCCCATCCGGGCGGCGGGCGCAAGCCCAGGGGCTCCCAAGCGGGAGCCCTTTTTATTTGTGCTCAGTTTCGTGGCAAACCGGCGATGGCATCCACCGCCTCGCGAATCAGGGCCGGTCCCTTGTAGATGAAGCCCGAGTAAATCTGCACCAGGCTCGCACCGGCGGCGATCTTCTCCGCCGCGTGACGCCCTTCGGTGATGCCACCCACGGCAATGATCGGCAGGCGGCCACCCAATTCACCCGCCAGCACTTTCACCGTCTGGGTGCTCTTGTCGCGCACCGGCGCGCCGGACAGACCACCCGCCTCGTCGCCGTAGGGCAGCCCTTCGACCCCTTCGCGGCCGAGGGTGGTGTTGGTAGCAATCACCGCATCCATGCCGGATTCCAGCAGCGCCTTGGCAACCATCGCGGTTTCCTCGTCGCTCATGTCCGGGGCGATCTTGATAGCCAGCGGCACATGCTTGCCGTACTGGGCGGCCAGGGCCTCCTGGCGGGTGCGCAGGGCCTCCAGCAACTGCTTCAGCGAGTCACCGAACTGCAGGCTCCGCAGTCCGGGGGTGTTCGGCGAGCTGACGTTGACCGTCACGTAGTTGGCGTGGTCATAGACCTTGTCCAGGCAGATCAGGTAGTCATCCACCGCGCGCTCTACAGGGGTGTCGAAATTCTTGCCGATGTTGATGCCCAGTACGCCGTCGTAGCGCGAGGCGCGTACCCGTGCCAGCAGATGGTCGACGCCGAGGTTGTTGAAACCCATGCGGTTGATGATGGCTTCGGCCTGTGGCAGGCGGAACAGGCGCGGCTTCGGATTGCCCGGCTGCGGGCGCGGCGTCACGGTACCGATCTCGACGAAGCCGAAACCGAGCTGGGCGAAGCCGTCGATGGCGTCACCGTTCTTGTCCAGGCCTGCGGCCAGGCCTACCGGGTTGGGGAACTCCAGCCCCATCACCTTCACCGGCAGGCTCGCCGGTGCCTTGGTCAGCAGACGGTTGAGGCCGAGACGGCCGCCGGCTCCGATCAGGTCGATGGAGAGTTCATGGGAGGTTTCCGGGGACAGGGAAAAGAGCAGCTCGCGGGCCAGTGTGTACATGGTCGGTCGGGCATCGATCGGCGATATGGGCCGGCGATTATAGCTGCGCCGCCCCCTTCAGGCGAGGCGACGCAGGCTCAGGAGCTTGCCGTCGGCCGAGAATTCCAGCTCGAAGGTGCCGCAAACCCCGGTGTGCCCCAGATGCGGGCGCAGATGATGGGCCGGCAGACTGACCTTCCGACCATCGCGACTGCGCAGCAGCACACGGTTGGCCCGACCTTGATAGACTGCGCGGAATTCGTCCGCAGTCAGGGAAATATCCAGCATCACGCTGGGCATGGAGGCGTCCTCGACAATGAAGAGCAGGATTCTGCCACACCGTCCGTTCGTCCTGATTCCCCGCCAAGCGGAATTGTCCGACACCTGGTTCGCGCGGCCGGCAAGCCTCTGCCAAACTGCCTGCCGTGACCGAGGAGTATTCAGGCCATGAGTCAGATGCAGCCACCCCCCCCGTTGAGCGCCCGCCTGGCTGCAATCGCCCAGCGTTTTGGCCTTGGCAAGGCTCCGCGCCGCGTGTTCGAACGCGCCAGTCAACTGCATCTGCCATTCCAGCAACTGCCCTGCCCCCGGGAGACCATCTGGTGGCAGGCAGGGCCACCCCTGCACCGTCTGGTAGAGCTACCGCGCAGCGCGCTGTCCGGCCCGGTCCAGGATGACAAGGCCGAAGCCCATGCCGTGCTCGTCGGCATAATCAAGCGCGGTGAGCAGCACTTCTCCAGCTTCGACCTGCGCCAGATCGATGGCTTCTGCGGCCACGAAAACGAGCCGGCGCCCATCGCCAGCTTCGAGGACTACCTGACCGGCCTGTCCAGCCGCACAGTGCGGATCATCAGCTACAAGGACTTCATCAAGGCCATCAGCCTGCCGTTGCCACGCTTTCTGGCGGGCGCGCCCATCAGCCTGCTCCGGGCTAACTGGTGCGGCAAACGGGTGTTCTGGAGCGGCGACCAGCATGCGGAAGCGTTTGCCGCGTCCATCGCCTACGCCCGCCTGCGAGAGCTGGAAGCCACCCTCCCCGCCGAGATCACCGACTACCACATCGATGCCGCCGGCCTCGACCTGCTGGACGACCGCTACCATGTCCTGGCCATGCCCGTGCAGGCCTGGAGCGACCCCTCCTTCATGGGCCTGCTGCTGGATGGCGGCATTCCCTATTCCCGCCTGACCATCCTGCGCCATGCCGACGCGCCGGAGTTCATCCTGCTGCCAAAGAAGCACGCCGACGCCACGGCCCTCGGCGAAGGCCTGCGGCTGGCCGGCGCGGCGGATGTCGTGAAGTACCTGCGGGCACTGGCCTGAGGCCGGAAACGGACACCTACCCCGCCGAAAGCGCCTGTTCCCTCAGATCGAGCTCCAGGCGTTACTGGATCTTCTCGCCATGCAACCTGAGCAGTGCCAGGTTGGTCGGTTTCACCGGCTCGCTACCCAGCTCGGCCAGGGTGAACCAGCGGCATTCGACGATCTCGCCTTCCGGGTGAGGCTCAAGGGATTCGGGCACAGCCATCCGATAGAAGTGATGATCTTCCGCCTCGAACACATGCCGTCCCAGGAACTGGGCATTCTCGAACGGCAACCCCGTTTCCTCCCCCAACTCACGTCGCGCCGCCTCGACGGGCAACTCGTTCGCTTCGATCTTGCCGCCGGGCAAGGACCACTCCGGTGCCTCCTTCCGCACGAACAGGATCCTGTCGGCCTGGTGGCAAAGGACGGTTGCATGCAGCTCTATGGGTGCAGTCATGATTTCTCCTCCTCTGTTTCCTAAGGGCCAGGACAACAGCGGAAAAGTTCAGGCAAAGACGAATGCACCGGCTGAGTCCATTGCATAAGCGCCCAACTGCGGGCCTGTAACGATCGAAACGCTCCGATCAACAGGATGAAGTCGGATCTTCTGTAGGAGCAGGGGGACGCCGAGTTCTTGCTCGCGAAGCATCGTGCTCGGACTGTTCGCGAGCAAGCTCGCTCCTACAGGTTCAGCCATGAGTCCTACTCGCGATTGAGATCCCCCACAGCGAAATCCGTCGGACGAAAAAAAGCCCCGCCGAAGCGGGGCTGAGAGCACAAAACCTTTACGAAGCCACGGGCATCAAGGAATGCAGATGCCGTGCTGGCCGCTCTGGGCCAGGTCCATGAGTTCGCGGTTGGCCACCGCGTACATGGCGTAGTCGGTCGCTGTGGCGGCGCGCAGTTCGATCAGCATGGCCTTCCAGCGCTCCACCAGGGCGCGATGCTGGTCCAGCCACAGCGCCACACGCTCCTCGATGTCCGCCGGACCTTCATTCATCTGCAGGACGGAGATAGTGATCGCACGCTGCTGCCAGTCCAGGTCGTCACGGAACGCTTCCCGCGCCAGCGCTTGCCAGTTGTTTTCCACCGGCAGGCTGGTGATCTGCTGCAGGTACCAGGACAGGTCCAGTGCTCCGCCTACCGCGAAGTAGGCAGTGGCCACTTCGGCCGTGTCCTTGCCGGTGACATCCGATGCCTCGATGATCGGCAGCAGGGTGTAGAGGTGGCTGGTACCCGCCACGACACGAGCCAGGTCCTCCGGCGCGCCGGCTTCCACGTAGGACTGGAAGCGCGCAAGCCACTGCTCGCGGGACGGACCTTCGAGCAGCTCGTCCAGGCGACCGGCGAGGGCCTCCACACGCGGGGCGAAGTGGTTGACGTCGCGCGCTGCGTTCTGGTCTTCGCGACGGCTGCGCAGGAACCAGCGGGTCGCACGGCGGCCCAGGCGCATCAGCTCATCCATCAGGGTCAGCTGCAACTCGGCCGGCACCTTGTAGTCCAGCGCCTCGATCTGCTGCCACCAGTGCGGCAGGCGGAACACATCACGCACCACCACGTAGGCGCCGGCCACATTGGCCGCGCTCATGCCAGTGGACTCCTTCAGGCGCTGCACGAAGGTGATGCCCATGTGGTTGACCAGGTCGTTGGCGATCTGGGTGCTGATGATTTCGCGCTTCAGGCGGTGACGGCGCATCGAGTCGCCGAAGGTCTCGGCCAGGCGCGCCGGGAATGCCGTCTCCATCTCCTGGGCCAGGTAGTCGTCATCCGGCACCAGCGACTTGAGCAGCGACTCCTTGAGGTCGATCTTGCTGTAGGAGATCAGCACCGACAGCTCGGGACGGGTCAGCCCCTGGCCGTTGGCGATGCGCTCGTTCAGCTCTTCGTCCGAAGGCAGGAACTCGAGGCCGCGGTCCAGCTTGCCGGCAGTTTCCAGGGCGACGATAAGGCGCTTGTACTCACCGATCCGCTCGCGGGCGCGGCGCTGCGCCAGGGACAGCGCCTGGGTCTGCTTGTAGTTGTTGCCGAGCACCAGGTTGCCGACGTCGTCGGTCATTTCGGCCAGCAGCTTGTTGCGCTGTTTGCCGGTCATGTCGCCGTTGGCCACGATCTCGTTGAGCAGGATCTTGATGTTGACCTCATGGTCGGAGCAGTCCACGCCGCCGGCGTTGTCGATGAAGTCGGTGTTGCTGGCGCCGCCGTTGAGGCCGTACTCGACGCGACCCAGCTGGGTCATGCCAAGGTTGCCACCCTCACCCACCACCTTGGCACGCAGTTCGCGGCCATCCACACGCAAGGCGTCGTTGGCCTTGTCGCCGACGTCGGCGTGGCTTTCGCTGCTGGACTTGACGTAGGTGCCGATGCCGCCGTTCCAGAGCAGGTCGACCGGGGCCTTCAGCAGTGCGTTGAGCAGTTCGGTCGGGGTCAGCTTGTCAGCCTCGATCTCGAAGCGCTGCTGCATCTGTGGGCTGATGGCGATGCTCTTGGCGCTCCGCAGGAAGATGCCGCCACCCTCGGAAATCAGCTTGGCGTCGTAGTCGGCCCAGGAGGAGCGCGGCAGGTCGAACATCCGCTTGCGTTCGATGAAGCTGGATGCCGCATCCGGATTCGGGTCGATGAAGATGTGCATGTGGTTGAAGGCAGCGACCAACTGCAGCTTGTCCGACAGCAGCAGGCCGTTGCCGAAGACGTCGCCGGCCATGTCGCCGATGCCGATCACGGTGAAGTGATCCTTCTGCACATCGATGCCGCGTTCGCGGAAGTGTCGCTGTACCGACACCCAGCCGCCCTTGGCGGTGATGCCCATGCCCTTGTGGTCGTAACCCGCCGAGCCACCGGAGGCGAAGGCGTCACCCAGCCAGAAGCCATAGTCCTGGGCAATGCCGTTGGCGATGTCGGAGAAGGTTGCGGTGCCCTTGTCGGCGGCCACTACCAGATAGGGGTCGTCGGCGTCATGACGCACCACGTTGGCCGGCGGCACCACCTTGCCTTCCTTCAGGTTGTCGGTCACGTCCAGCAGACCGGAGATGAAGATGCGGTAGCAGGCGATGGCCTCGTTCTGGATATCGTCCCGGGTGCCGCCCACCGGCAGGCGACGCGGAATGAAGCCGCCCTTGGCGCCCATGGGTACGATGACCGCGTTCTTCACCTGCTGCGCCTTCACCAGGCCCAGCACTTCGGTACGGAAGTCTTCCTCGCGATCGGACCAGCGCAGGCCGCCACGGGCCACGTCGCCGAAGCGCAGGTGCACGCCCTCGACGCGCGGGCAGTAGACGAAGATTTCGAACTTGGGCACCGGACGCGGGATTTCCGGGATCAGGCGCGGACTCAGCTTGAAGCTGAAGTACGACTTGTTCTGGCCGGATGCGTCGGGCTGGTAGAAGTTGGTGCGCAGGGTCGCCTTGATCAGGTCCAGGTAGCGACGCAGGATGCGGTCTTCGTTGAGCACCGCAACATTGTCCAGCTCACCGAGAATGGCCTGCTCCAGCTTCTGCTGCTTGTCTTCCAGATCGTCCGCCGCCAGCTTGCGCGCCAGGTAGAAGCGGGTCTTGAACAGACGCACCAGTTCCTTGGCGATGTTGGCGTGGTTCAGCAGGGTGCTGGCGATGTAGGAAAGGTCGAAGCCCAGGCGAATCTGCTTCAGATAGCGCGCATAGGCACGCAGCAGGGCCACGTCGCGCCACGGCATGGCGGCGGTCAGCACCAGGCGGTTGAAGGCGTCGTTCTCGGCATGGCCGCCAACGATATGCACGAAGGCGTCCTGCAGGGTGTCGTTCAGTTCCTGCAGGTCCACCTCATCACCCAGGGCGCTGGTGAAGGCGAAGTCGTGAATCCAGTACTGGCGGCCATCCTGGCGCGCCAGTCGGTAGGGGAACTCACCCAGCACGCGCAGGCCGAGGTTCTCCAGGATCGGCAGGACGTCGGACAGCGCCAGCGGAGTGTCGGCATGGTAGAGCTTGCAGTGCAGCTGCTGCTCACCCTGGGCGAGCGGCTGGTAGAAGCTCATCACCAGCGGGCGCTCGTCGGACAGGCTGTGCAGGTGCTGCATGTCCACCACGGCCGAATGCGGGGCGAAACGCTCGCGATAACCGGCCGGGAAACCTTTCGGGAAGTCCGCCAGGACACGGGTGCCCTGCCCTTCGCCGAAGCTTTCGTTGACCAGGCTGGCGTAGTCGTCCTTCCAGGATCGGCAAGCCTGGATGACTTCTTTCTCCAGCAGCGCGATATCGACGTTCAGCTTGATCTTCGGGTCCAGGCGCAGGATGAACTGCACGCGCGCCAGCACGGACTCGGAGAAGAAGGTCCAGAACTCGCAATCGGTGGCCTGCAGGCGATCCATCAGGATCTGCTGGATCTTCAGGCGGGTTTCGGTGGAGTACACATCGCGCGGCACATAGGCGAGCGCGTAGGCGAAACGTCCGTACGGATCACGACGCAGGAACAGGCGAATCTTGTTGCGTTCCTGCATCTGCACGATGGACATGGCGGTGCTGAAGAGATCAGCCACCGGGGTCTGGAACAGGTCGTCACGCGGCAGAACTTCCAGAACCTGGGCCAGTTCCTTGCCCAGGTGAGCCTTGGCATCGAAGCCGGAACGGCGCTGGATCTCCGCCACCTTGCGGCGGATGTAGGGGATGTGCTCGACGCTTTCGGCATACACGGCGGAGGTGTAGAGGCCCATGAAGCGGCACTCCTTGATCACCTTGCCCTTGGCGTCCAGCTCACGGATGGAGACGAAGTCCGGATAGGCCGGACGATGCACACGGCTCGGCTCGGCGGCCTTGGCGAAGGACAGCAGATTGGGCTCGCGCAGGTACTCCAGCGCCTCGGCCTCGATGTGCACGTCGTCCTTCTTCAGGCCCGCGCGGCGAAGCTTGGAAACCCCCAGCAGGGACTTCTCGTCATAGACCAGGTGACCGCCGTTCTTGTCGTCGGCCACGGTGAATTCTTCATAGCCGAGGAAGGTGAAGTGGTCGTCCAGGATCCAGTCCATGAACACCTTCACTTCCTTCAGCTCTTCGCCATCGACCTTCAGCTTGGCCTTGTCCAGCCAGGCCAGCAGTTCCTGGGCCTTGGCCTTCATCGGCTTGAAGTCGGCCACAGCGACACGGACTTCACCCAGCACTTCCAGCAGGGCTTTCTCCAGGGTCTTCATCGCACCGTTGTTGGCGCAACGGTCGATCTCCAGGTACATCAGCGCTTCCTGGTGCACGTCCTTGCCCTGGGTACCCTTGGGCAGGACTTCCTGCAGTTCGCCCTTGGCATTGCGGCGAACACTGAGCACGTTGTTCTGCAGGGTGTGGATGCTGTAGCCGCGACGGTTCAGCTCCATGCGCACCGAATCCACCAGGAAGGGGATGTCGGGGTGCAGCACTTCCACGGCGGTGTGGGTGGACTGCCAGCCGTGCTTCTCGTAGTCGGGGTTGAATACCCGCACCTCAGGGTTGACGGGGTCGAAGCGTTCCAACAGCCGCCAGGACGAGAGGGTGCAGCCGGCCAGGTCGGACATTCGGCGCTGGGTCAGCTCGTCGAGCGCGATGATGCCGAAGAATTGATCGGCGAACAGGGAAACTTGTGGCAATGCCTGTTCGCTGACGTGCTGCGCCAGGGCCGCTTGCAGTTGATGCTGGAAGTCGGCTTTGCTGGCCGCCGTGAAGAACGCCATGTTTGTGCTCCGCTAGGCTCGTTTTGTTGGGGTTAAGCGTAGAACGCTTAAAAGGCGGAGAAAGGGCCACAGGTCGATCCGGGCAGTGCGACCCTGCTCCGGGCAAGCGCCGGGAAACAACTGCGACCCGGCGGTCACCATTGCCGCGAAAGCTTAACGAGGGAGCAACGCAGCGCGCTTACGGTGCTGCGACATATTCGTTCACCCATGTCCCCGACCGGCTTCGGGAATGCGCGTCCGCCCGGCGCCTTGTGTAAGGCCCGTGTAAACACCGCCCCCGTCACGGAACCAACGCCTGAATTCAGGCTCTTCTAGGCCGCCTCCCCTGGTCTGGATTAAAGTTATGCATCAACACCGGAGGGCCTACAGCTCTCTTTTCCCCAGCTCAACGAGTTCATCGATGGAACACCGTGACGCGCTAGTCGCCCTTCGAAACTTCCTTTCCACCCAGATCCTCGGCCAGGAAAAGCTCATCGACCGTCTGCTGATCGCGTTGCTCGCCGACGGCCACCTGCTGGTGGAAGGTGCGCCCGGCCTCGCCAAGACCAAGGCGATCAAGGACCTGGCGGATGGTGTGGAAGCGGAGTTCCATCGCATCCAGTTCACGCCGGACCTGTTGCCGGCGGATATCACCGGCACCGAAATCTACCGTCCGGAGAATGGAAGTTTCGTCTTCCAGCAAGGACCGATCTTCCACAACCTGGTGCTGGCGGACGAGATCAACCGCGCACCCGCCAAGGTGCAATCGGCCCTGCTGGAGGCCATGGCCGAGCGCCAGGTATCCATTGGCCGCTCCACCTATGCCCTGCCTCCGCTGTTCCTGGTGATGGCGACCCAGAACCCGATCGAGCAGGAGGGCACCTATCCCCTGCCCGAGGCCCAGCTCGACCGTTTCCTGATGCACGTGCGCATCGGTTTCCCGGACGCCTCGGTGGAACGCAAGATCCTCCAGCAGGCCCGAGGCGAGGCGCTGCACGGCGAGACACGTGCCGAACACCAGGTCAGCCAGCAGGCGATCTTCGCCGCGCGCAAGGAAATCCTCGGGCTCTATATGGCCGACGCCGTGGAGGAATACCTGGTGCACCTGGTCATGGCCACCCGCACCCCGGCCAAGTTCGACAACGAGCTGGCCGAGTGGCTGGCGTGGGGCGCCAGCCCGCGAGGCTCCATCGCCCTGGATCGCTGCGCCCGCGCGCATGCGTGGATGGCAGGTCGTGACTTCGTCAGCCCGGAAGACATCCAGGCGGTGCTCTTCGATGTGCTGCGTCATCGCCTGATCCTCTCATTCGAAGCCGAAGCCGCCGGTATCGACCAGGACCGGGTGATCCAGCGCATTCTGGATGTGGTAGCGGTGGCTTGATGCGCCTGAAAGCGGCGGCCTGGAAGTTCCGGGTCAGGAAGCGCCGTCCGGCGACGCCTGGCCTCGCGCCGCCCGCTGCCAGCGCGGAAGGCGTGCATGTGGACCTGGCGGAACTGATCGAAATGCGCCATCGGGTCCGTGAAGTGCAGCTGTTCTCCAGCCCCGCCCGGCGCAGCCCGCTGATTGGCCTGCACCATTCCAAGCTGCGTGGCCGCGGCGTGGACTTCGACCAGGTGCGCATCTACCAGGCCGGCGACGACGTGCGCACCATCGATTGGCGCGTCACCGCGCGCACCCAGGAACCCCACACCAAGTTGTTCCATGAAGAACGCGAACGGCCGGTGTTCATCATGGTCGAGCAAAGCCAGCGGCTGTTCTTCGGCACCGGGCTGGTTTTCAAGTCGGTGCTCGCCGCGCAGGCCGCCAGCCTCATCGGCTGGGCCGCCCTGGCGCACAATGATCGGGTCGGGGGCCTGGTGTTCAGCGAACACGACCACCACGAAATCAAGCCCCGGCGCAGCAAGCAGAGCCTCCTGCAACTGCTGAACCGCCTGGCCCGGGCCAACCAGGCCCTCGGCAGCCCGGGCGGCGTCCAGCGCGAAGGTTTCAGCCTGGCCCTGCGCCGCGCCCGCGAGGTACTGCGTCCGGGCAGTCTCGTGGTGATTCTCTGCGACGAGCGCACCCTCTCCGACACCGCCGAGCAACAGATCAGCCTCCTCTCGCGTCACACCGACCTGATCCTGATGCCGGTGTCCGATCCGCTGGACCATGCACTGCCAGCCGCCGGCCTGCTGCGTTTCGCCGAGCACGGTGCCCAACTGGAACTGGACACCCACGCCAGTGATTTGCGTCAGGCCTATCGCGAGATGGGCGAGGCGCGTGTCGCACGCTGGGAGCGCCTGGCCCAGCGACTCGGCGTACTGCTACTCCCGCTGTCGACCCAGGAAGACATGATCGAGCAGTTGCGCGACTACCTGATGCACCGGGGTGGCAGGCGATGAACCCGCTGGACGGGCTGGAGCCCCTGATCACGCCAGCGCCCATTCCCTGGTGGCCTCCGGCCCCCGGCTGGTGGTGCCTGCCGCCCCTGCTTGCATTGCTGGGATGGGCCATCTGGCAATGGTGGCGACGCCGCATGCGCCCGACCACCGAAGAAGCCGAACAACCACTGGATCCGCTACGCCAGGCCGCCCTGGAGGAACTGGCGCGCCTGCCGAAACCCTACGACGGCGCACCCGCTGGCCCCTGGCTGCAGGAACTCAACGGGCTGCTCAAACGTCTATGCCGCATGCACTATCCCGGAGACCAGAGCCACACCCTGAGCGGCCGCGCCTGGCTGGCCTACCTCGACAACCGTTGCCCGGCCGCCGGCCTGACACGCTGGATGCTCCTGGTCGAAGGTGCCTACCGCCCGCAGTGCAAGCTGGACGACAAAGCCATCGCCGGCCTCTACCAGTCCGTCGAGATCTGGATCCGCAAGCATGTTTGAGTTCGCCTGGCCCTGGATCTTTCTCCTTGCACCGCTGCCCTGGGTGCTGCGCCTCCTCTTGCCCCCGGCGGACAGCGGTGAAGCGGCGCTGAAGGTGAGCTTCCTCGCCGATCTCGAAGGTCTGGTGGGCCGGCGCGCCCGCGCCAACCTGCCGGCCTGGCGCCAACAAGCCCCGTTCGCCCTCCTCTGGCTATTGCTGCTCTGCGCCGCCGCGCGTCCGGAATGGGTCGGCGAGCCGCAACCGCTACCCACCAGCGGAAGGGACCTGCTACTGGCGGTGGATGTGTCCGGGTCCATGGATTACGCCGACATGCAATGGGAAGAGGAAACCGTGAGCCGACTCACCCTGGTGAAGCACCTCATGGGCGAGTTCATCGACGGGCGTCGTGGTGATCGCATCGGCCTCATCCTGTTCGGCAGCAAGGCGTACCTGCAGGCACCGCTGACGTTCGACCGCCCAACCGTGCACACCTGGCTCGACGAGGCCCTGATCGGCATCGCCGGCAAGAATACCGCCATCGGCGACGCCATCGGCCTGGCAGTGAAACGCCTGCGCCAGCGTCCGGCCGACAGCCGCGTGCTGGTGCTGATCACCGATGGTGCCAATACCGGCGGCGAGATCGACCCGCTGACCGCCGCGCGCCTGGCGGCCGAAGAGAAAGTGAAGATCTACACCATCGGCATCGGTGCCGATCCGGAACAGAGTGACGTACTCGGCATCCTCGGCCTCAATCCAAGCATGGACCTGGACGAGCCGACCCTGACCGCCATCGCCGAACAGACCGGAGGCGCGTACTTCCGCGCGCGCAACAGCAAGGAGCTGGAGGAAATCGAGCAAAGCCTCGACCGCCTGGAACCGGTGAGCCAGCGCGCCAGCCAGGCCCGCCCGGCGTTTTCCCTGTACAGCTGGCCCCTGGCCGGCGCGCTGCTGCTGAGCATCCTGCTGGTCTGCCACGTGCTCTGGCCCCATGCCCTGCAGCAACGCCCGCACTGGCTGGGGAGGCGCCCATGATGGAGCTCTGGCCCCATTGGCTGCGACCTGTCTGGCTGCTGCTGCTGCCGCTCCTGGGCTGGCTGCTCTGGCAGCTCTGGCATCGCGAGCGGCGCAGTGGCCGCTGGGAGCAATTGCTGCCGCGCGCTTTCCAGCCCTGGCTGCTCAGCGGCGGCAGCCAACGCAACAACCGGCTGCCCTGGCTCGCCCTGGGTCTGGCCTGGCTGCTGTGCCTGCTGGCCCTGCTCGGCCCCACCTGGCAACAGATGGAACAGAGCACGCAGAAGCGCGCCGACCCGCTGGTCGTGATGCTCGAGCTGACACCCTCGATGCTCGCCGGCGACATCGCACCCAGCCGCCTTGAACAGGCCAAACGCAAGCTGCGCGACCTGCTGGACGCGCGCCGCGACGCGCAGACGGCGATCGTCGTCTATGCCGGCAGTGCCCACAGCCTGGTCCCGCTCTCCGACGACCTGATGACCAGCCTCAACCTGATCGAATCCCTGAAGCCCTCGATCATGCCGCAGCAAGGGCATCGTGCCGACCTGGCCGTCGCCAAGGCGCTGAAGCTGCTGGAACAGGGCGCGCTGGGCCAGGGACGGCTGCTGCTGATCACCAGCGGGCTGGACGAAGTGGAGCAAGCCGGAATCCGCACGGCGCTCGGATCACGCGCCGAGCGTCTGGTCATCCTGGGCATCGGCACCGCCGCCGGCGCCCCCATCGCCCAAGAAGATGGTGGTTTCCTCAAGGACGAACAGGGCGCCATCCTGCTCCCCAAACTCGACGGCTCCCAACTGCGTCGGTTCGCCGCCAGCCTCGGTGGTCGCTATGCCGAAGTCCGCCTGGACGAAGGCGACCTGCGCAATCTGGAGCTGCTCGATGGTCCCCGGAGCCTGCGCGAGAGTGGCGAGATCGCCCGTCTCGCGGCCTGGGCCGACCAGGGCCACTGGTTATTGCTGCCCCTGCTGCTCATCGCTGCCTGCGCCGGTCGCCGGGGCTGGCTGTTCTGCCTGCCGCTGCTGCTGGTACTTCCACGACCGAGTCTGGCCATGGATTTCGAAGACCTCTGGCTGCGCCCTGACCAGCAAGGCCAACGCTTGCTGGAAGCCCAGCAACCCGCCGAAGCAGCCAGGCACTTCAATGATCCGCGCTGGCAGGGCGTCGCCCTCTATCAGGCTGGCGACTACACCGAGGCCGCAGCACGTTTCGCCCAGGGCGATTCGGCGGCCGACCACTACAACCGCGGCAATGCCCTGGCCTGGGCCGGCGAACTGGAAGCGGCGATAGACGCCTACGATTCGGCCTTGCAACGCCAGCCGGACCTCGCTGCAGCGACGAAGAACAAGGCCCTGGTGGAAGACCTGCTGCGCCAGCGCGAAGCCGAGAAGGAAGCGGGCGACAAGGCCTCGCAGAACGGTGAAAAGCAGTCGGGTCAGGGCGACGAGGCAAAGGCTGCGCAACAGCAGGCAGGCGGACAGAACGCCGAGCAGAACGCTGCGCAGCAGTCGGGCGACGCGGCCCAGGCAGGTGGTTCAATGCGACCGGGCCAAGGCGGCACCGCCGAGCAAGCCACCTCCCAGGACGCTGCGCAAAACCAGTCCGCCAGTAACGAACCCCTGGGTGACGAGCGTCGCCAGGCCCTCGAACAATGGCTGCGGCAGATTCCGGATGACCCCGCCGAACTGCTGCGCCGCAAGTTCTGGTACGAACAGCAACAGCGCCAGGAAGAACAGTGATGACGCGCCTGCTATGCACCCTACTCCTCAGCCTGACGGCACTGGCAGCGCAAGCCGCCGGCTTCACCGCCTCCGTCGACCGCACGCGGCTGAGCGAAGGCGAAACCGTCGAGCTGACCCTCGAGTCCTCCGACCCGACCCTGTTCGGCAAGCCCGATCTGACACCCCTGAACGACACCTTCGATGTGCTCGCCACACGCCAGATCAACCAGCTCGGCACCTTCAACGGCAAGAACGACCGCGCCACCCGCTGGATCATCACCCTGCAGCCGAAGCAGACCGGTTTCGTCACCATCCCCGCGCTGAAGCTGGGCGACGTACACAGCGCGCCCATCACCCTCAACGTGCAGAAGGCCGAGAAAAGCGACACGGCCGGCAGCAGCAACCTGGCCCCGGTCTTCATCGACGCCAGCCTCGACCAGGAAAGCGTCTACGTACAGGCGCAGGCCATCCTCACCCTGCGCATCTACCATTCCGTATCGCTCTACGACGACAGCAGCCTCAGCCCGCTGCAGATGGACGACGCCCGTGTCGAGCAACTGGGCGATCCGCGCACCTACGAGAAAGAGATCAATGGCGTTCGCCATGGCGTGATCGAAGTGCGCTATGCCGTCTTCCCGCAGAAGAGCGGCGTCATGAACATTCCCCCGCAGGTGTTCAGCGCGACCCTGGTCGATCCAGGTAGCGATACCGGCTACCAGCCCTTCGGCCCTCGCCCGGGCAAGCTGACCCGGGTGAACTCGCCGCGCATTCCCCTGACCGTCATGCCAAAGCCCACCGAGTATCCGGCCGATGCACCCTGGCTGCCCGCGCGCAACCTGACCCTGGCCGAATCCTGGAGCCCCGATCCCGCAGGCGTGCAAACCGGTGACTCGCTGACCCGCAGCCTGATGCTGAACGTGGAAGGCCTCTCCAGCGCGCAGATACCGCCGCTGCCGGCGACACAGGCCAAAGGCTTGCGCCGCTATCCTGATCAGCCGCAACTAGGCAACAAGACCGACGACCGGGGACTCATGGGCAGCCGCGAAGAGCGCGAAGCCCTGGTCCCCACCACCAGTGGCCGCCTGGAGCTGCCGGCGGTGACGGTGACCTGGTGGAACACCCGTGACAATCGCCTGGAGCGCAGCGAAATTCCGGCACGCACCCTGGAAGTCGCCAGCAACCCGGAACTCGAATCAGCGCCAGCGCTGTCCGTCGGCACACAGGTCGGCAACGCCATTGGCCAGGCGCGTCTCTGGCCCTGGCAGCTCGCCACCGCGCTGCTCGCCTGCACGACCTTGCTGGGCTTCGGCCTCTGGTGGCGCGCGCGTCGCCAACCCGCGATCCTGCCCACGATCCAGACCGGTCCGAGCCCACGCACTCTGCTGGATGAACTGCGCCGGGCCTGCCAGTCCAACGATCCCCACGCGACCCGCCAGGCGCTGGACAACTGGGCTCGCCAGCAACCGGAAACCCTCGCCGACATGGCCGCCCGCTTCGTACCGCTGTCCGACGCCATGGACGGGCTCAACGGCGCGCTCTACAGCGAAGCCGGCCTGCACTGGCAGGGCGAAGACCTCTGGAAAGCCATCCGCGCCCTCCCCACCCTCGTGGTGGAACAGCAAACCACAGGCGAGCCAAGCCAACTGCCGCCGTTGTATCCGCGCTGAGAGCCCGTAGGAGCGGGTGCTCCCTTGTGGGGGCGAATGCATTCGCCAAGCAGGCCGCAGGCCTGCCGTAGGTTGGTCCGAGCTATGCGAGGCCCAACGTGAAAGTTCGACCAGGATCGTTGGGCTTCGCTGCGCTCTGCCGCAACCTACCGCATGCACTCGCCAAGGAGCTGTTCGCGAGCAAGCTCGCTCCTACCCGTCAGCATCGGGTGTTCCCTTGTGGGGGCGAATTCATTCGCCAAGCAGGCCGCAGGCCTGCCGTAGGTTGGTCCGAGCAGCGCGAGGCCCAACGCGAAGGCTCGATCTGGA
>MTEW01000707.1_pt5 | contig 30308 bp, 35 predicted proteins | sample 1042681 | NCBI WGS metagenome assembly MTEW01 (sample SAMN06185811, study PRJNA358809) | soil metagenome | isolation source: soil biostimulated with citrate as carbon source | place: India | collected 2015-05-23
CATTTGCCCGCAAGGTGCGCCTCTGCTAGTGTCGCGCCCGATTCGACCTCCGCGAGACAGCAACATGGCCCGCAAGAAAGCCGCCCCCGATTTCGAACAGTCCCTCGCTGAACTGCAGACCCTGGTGGAACGCCTGGAAAGCGGCGAGCTTTCGCTGGAGGACTCCCTCAGCGCCTTCGAGCAAGGCATCCGCCTGACCCGTGAATGCCAGGCCTCCCTGAACCAGGCTGAGCAGAAAGTGCAGATCCTCCTGGAGCGTGATGGCCAGCTGGAAGAAGCGCCCTTCGACGCGGACGAACAAGCATGATTTCCGGCTATCAGGCTCGCTGTCAGGAACGCGTGGACGCTGCCCTCGCCGAGCTGTTCATCCCCCCGCTCGCCCCGCTGGAACGTCTCTACCAGGCCATGCGCTACAGCGTCGTGAACGGCGGCAAGCGCGTACGCCCCCTGCTGGTCTACGCCGCCTGCGAAGCCCTCGGTGGCGACGTGGCGCGCGCGGACGCAGCGGCCTGCGCGGTGGAATTGATCCATGCCTATTCCCTGGTGCATGACGACCTGCCGGCCATGGACGACGACGACCTGCGTCGTGGCCAGCCCACCACCCACATAGCCTTCGATGAAGCGACCGCCATCCTCGCCGGCGACGGCCTGCAAGCGCTGGCCTTCGAAGTGCTGGCCGACGCGCACCGCAATCCGCACGATGCCGAAACCCGCCTGGCAATGATCGCCAGTCTCGGTCAGGCCGCGGGCCCCGCCGGGATGGTGGGTGGCCAGGCGATCGACCTGGGTTCGGTAGGGTTGAAGCTCGATCAGGCAGCACTGGAAACCATGCACCGGCACAAGACCGGCGCGCTGATCGAAGCCAGCGTGCGCCTCGGCGCCCTGGCCAGCGGCCGTGCCGATCCGGCGGCATTGGCGGCACTGCGCATCTACGCCCGCGCCATCGGCCTGGCCTTCCAGGTGCAGGACGACATCCTCGACGTGGAAAGCGATACCGCCACCCTGGGCAAGACTCAGGGCAAGGACGAGGCCCACGACAAGCCCACCTACCCTGCCCTGCTCGGCCTCGACAACGCCAAGGCCTATGCGCTGGAACTGCGCGACCAGGCCCTGCGCGCCACCGCCAACCTGGGCGATGCCGCCGAGCCGCTGCGCGCACTGGCGCGCTATATCGTCGAACGGCGCAGCTAAGCGCGCCGTCCGACATTCACCTCGCGCTCATCAGGCGGCCGGTTCGGCCACTGCTTCGCCCTGCGGCTTGCGAACGGCCTCCAGCAGGCTCATGCGCACCAGCACCCAGGGCATCGCCGCTGCCACGAACAGCCCCATCACCAGCCCACGCAGGCCTTGCCAGAGCTGCGGGTCCAGCGGCCAGACAGCGCCGGCGAGCTTCAGTGCTTTCTGCAGCAGGATGAAGCTCACCGCACCGATGGCCGCAGCCAGCAAGCGGCGCCAGAGGGCGATCTCAACGGAAAACGCGAACTGGCGATAGCCGCACAGCACGCCGACGATCAGCCCCGCCAGCAACGGCACATAGCTGGGTGCGACACCCGGCCAGGTCAGCCAGGCGGCGAGGAACACCAGCAGGATCAGCGCCAGGTGCCAGAGCCCATGAGCCTCGCGCCACCAGTTCCAATGCCGCACCTGGGCGAACAGCAGCAAGGTCCCGATGCCCAGCAGCGAGCCACCCAGCACGTCTTCCACATCGTGGGCGCCGAGGTAGAGCCGGCTGAAGATAATCCCCGTCACCACCACGCCACTGACCGCCCAGGCCCAGGCACGGCGCAGCTCGAAGGCCAGCCAGAACCAGATCACCACGGCGATCTGCGCATGGCCGCTGGGCAGGCCGAAGCTGTCGCCCACCTCATGGTCCATGCGCAAGGCGATGTCCGGTCGCGGGTCCTGCCAGTAGTCCTTGAGCCAGGCGTTGATCAGCGCGGTCACGGCCACCAGCACCAGCAGGCGCAGGAACACCCCGCGGCTCCAGGCCCAGTAGCCCAGCGGCAGGAAGAACAGGATGAACTTCTCGTAGCCCAGCAGCGTGAAGAATCGCATCACCGGGGTCAGCGTATCGCTGCGCAGGGGCAGCACCCAGTCCAGGCTGTGCAGCAGCTCGTTCATGGACAGTCCTTGTGGAAGAAATGGAGGCGCAACAGATACTGCGGGCGACGGGCTGCCACAAGGGCCGATTCGGACATTCCATGTCACGGAATCATCATCCGCCATGAGTGGTGGGTATTCGTCACGGCACAGTTGGCTGCGGCGATTGGCCCAGGCTGCCTAAGATCACTGGATTGCATGACAAGGACCTCTCGCCGTGACCACAGCCATCCAGTCCCTGCTGATCGCCAACCGTGGCGAGATCGCCATCCGCATCGCCCGCGCCGCCGCCGAACTGGGCATCCGCAGCGTCGCGGTGTACGCCGAGGACGACAGCCAGTCCCTGCACCTGCGCAAGGCCGACCTCGCGGTGCCACTCAATGGCCGAGGCGCGGCGGCCTACCTGAATGCCGCCCAACTGGTGGAGGTGGCGCTTAGGAACGGCTGCGACGCCGTGCATCCCGGCTACGGTTTCCTCAGCGAGAACGCCGATTTCGCCCGCCAGTGCGAAGTCGCCGGCATCCGCTTCATCGGTCCTTCGAGTGAGGCCCTGGAGCTCTTTGGCGACAAGGCTCGCGCCCGCGAATTGGCCGCGCGTTGCGGCCTGCCGCTGGCCGCTGGGAGCAATCGCGCCACGTCCCTCGAGGAAGCCGGCGCGCTGCTGGAAAGCGGCCCGATCATGCTCAAGGCGCTGGCCGGTGGTGGTGGACGCGGCATGCGCGCGGTGCGTAACAAGACGGAGTTGGCACACGCCTTCGAGCGTTGCCAGTCAGAGGCCCGCGCCGCCTTTGGCAATGGCGACCTGTACGTCGAACGGCTGATCGAGAACGCCCGGCATATCGAGGTCCAGGTGCTGGGCGACGGTGAACGGGTCACTCACCTCTGGGAACGTGACTGCAGCCTGCAGCGGCGCCACCAGAAAGTGGTCGAGATCGCCCCGGCGCCCGATCTGGATGCCAGCCTGCGCCAGCGCATCCTCGACGCCGCGCTGACCCTGGCCGCCGCCGTGGCCTATCGCGGTATCGGCACGTTCGAGTTTCTGGTGGATACCCACCGTGGCGACTTCGTGTTCATGGAGGCCAACCCACGCGTCCAGGTCGAGCACTGCATCACCGAGGCCATCACCGGCGTCGACCTGATCCAGGCACAGCTCCGCCTCGCCGCCGGCTCCAGCCTGGCCGGACTGGGCCTGCTGGAACCCGTCGCACCGCGCGGCTTCGCCGTACAGCTGCGGATCAACCTGGAAAGCATGCAGGCCGACGGCAGCGCCCGACCTGCCGGCGGCTTGATCAGCGCCTATGACCCCCCCAGCGGCCCCGGTATCCGCGTCGATGGTTATGGCTACGCCGGGTATGCCACCAGCCCCAGCTACGACTCGCTGCTGGCCAAGCTGATCGTCCAGGGCGATGACCTGCCCGCCGCCCTGCGCCGCGCTTATCGCGCCCTGTGTGAATTCCGCCTCGAAGGGGTGGCGAGCAATATCCACTTCCTGCAGAACTTGCTGCGTCACGGGGAACTGGCAAGTGGTGTCGACACCCGTTTCATCGAGCGGGAAATCAGCCAGCTCCTCGCCGCGCAACAGGCCGCCCATCCACACCTCTTCGTCAACGGCGCGAACACCGCCAGCCAGGGCCAGACCGGCCACGCGGACGCACCTGCCGGCTGCGTACCGCTGAATGCGCCCAGCCAAGGCGTGCTGGTGAGCCTCGACGTCCAGATGGGCGATGCCGTCGCCGCCGGGCAGGCGGTGGCAGTGCTGGAGGCAATGAAAATGGAGTTCGTGGTCAAGGCCACTGAGGGCGGCATCGTCCGGGCACTGGTCGTGGCACCCGGCGACAGCCTGTTCGAAGGCGCGCCGCTGCTGTTCCTGGAACCGGCAGAAGTGGCCAGTGACGCGGCGCAAAACGAGGAAAGCCTCGACCTTGCGCACATCCGCGCCGACCTTGCCGAAGTGCTGGAGCGCCACGTCATCACCACCGACGAGCGTCGCCCGCAGGCTGTGGCCAGGCGGCGCAAGACCGGTCAGCGCACGACCCGCGAGAACCTCGACGATCTGCTGGATGACGGCAGCTTCATCGAATACGGCGCACTGGCTCTGGCAGCCCAGCGCCGGCGCCGGTCGCTGGAAGAACTGATCGAGCAGAGCCCCGCCGACGGACTGGTGGCTGGAATCGGCACGGTCAACGCCACGCAGTTCGGCAGCGAGGCCGCACGCTGCATGACCATCGCCTACGACTACACGGTGTTCGCCGGCACCCAGGGCGTGATGAACCACAAGAAGACGGACCGCATGCTGGGCCTAGCCGAGCAATGGCGGTTGCCTTTGGTGCTGTTCGCCGAAGGCGGCGGCGGCCGGCCGGGGGATTCGGATTTCGTCGGCGTCGCGGGTTTGGACTGCCACACCTTTGTCGGCATGGCCCGACTGTCTGGCCTGGTGCCACTGGTGGGCGTGGTTTCCGGCCGCTGCTTCGCCGGCAACGCCGCTCTGCTCGGCTGTTGCGACGTGATCATCGCGACAAGAAACGCCAGCATCGGCATGGCCGGCCCGGCGATGATCGAAGGCGGCGGCCTGGGCAGCTTCGCGCCCGAAGAGGTCGGCCCCACCAGCGTCCAGGGCCCCAACGGGGTGATCGATGTACTGGTGGAAGATGAAGCCGAGGCGGTGCGGGTGGCCCGACAATACCTGTCCTACTTCCAGGGCGACGTGGCCGACTGGCAATGCGCCGATCAGCGCTTGCTGCGCCAAGCCATCCCGGAGAACCGCCTGCGGGTCTACGACATCCGCGCGCTGATCGAAACCCTGGCCGACCACAACTCGGTACTGGAGCTGCGCCGGCAGTTCGCGCCGGGCCTGGTCACCGCCTTCATCCGCATCGAGGGCAAGGCATTCGGACTTCTGGCCAACAACCCCATGCACCTCGGTGGCGCCATCGACGCCCAGGCTGGCGACAAGGCCGCACGCTTCATGCAGCTGTGCGATGCCTTCGACATCCCCATGCTCTCGCTCTGCGACACCCCCGGTTTCATGGTCGGACCGGAATCGGAGAAGCAGGCCACGGTGCGCCACGTTTCGCGCATGTTCGTCGCCGCTGCCGGTCTCTCGGTGCCCTTCTTCACTGTGGTCCTGCGCAAGGGCTACGGCCTGGGCGCCCAGGCCATGGCGGCGGGCAGCTTCCATTCACCTCTGTTCACCATCGCCTGGCCCAGCGGCGAGTTTGGCGCCATGGGCCTGGAGGGTGCGGTTCGCCTGGGCTATGCCAAGGAACTGGCCGCGGTGGAGGACCCGGCCGAGCGCCAGGCGCTGTTCGACAAGATGGTTGCCAAGGCCTACCAGAACGGCAAGGCCATCAACATGGCCAGCTTCCTGGAGATCGACGCCGTGATCGACCCGCAGGAAACCCGTTCCTGGCTACTGCGCGGATTGAATGCCGCCCCCAGGCCGGCGCCCCGTGCCGGCAAGAAACGCCCCTTCGTCGACACCTGGTAATCATCGGAGCCCGCCATGCCGCCACTCGAACATCCATGCAGCAGCCACACCGGTCGCCCTTCGGCCGGGCCGGCCATGTAGAGGTTCAGGGTGATGTCATTGACCGGCGCCCAGACCGGGTGAATCCATTGCTGCTGGACTTCCTGGCGCGTCATTACCCGGCGTAGTCGATCACACAAGGCCGTACGAACGGACTGACAGCGCGTTTGGGCAGTTACGGGTGCATCAGGTAAACTTGCCCATCTTTTTTTGCCCATAACGATTAGCCTGATGCCCACGACGTTCCACGAGATTCCCCGCGAACGCCCCGTCACGCCCCTGCTCGATCGCGCGGCGACGCCGGATGAGCTGCGCCGGCTTGGCGAGGCGGAGCTGGAAACCCTGGCCGACGAACTGCGCCAGTACCTGCTCTATACCGTCGGCAAGACCGGCGGACACTTCGGTGCCGGCCTGGGTGTGGTGGAACTCACCATCGCCCTGCACTACGTCTACGACACGCCCGACGACCGGCTGGTCTGGGACGTGGGCCACCAGGCGTACCCCCACAAAATCCTCACCGGCCGCCGTGAGCAGATGGGCAGCCTGCGCCAGAAAGACGGCATCGCTGCCTTCCCGCGCCGCGTGGAGAGCGAGTACGACACCTTCGGCGTCGGTCACTCCAGCACCTCCATCAGCGCCGCCCTGGGCATGGCCATCGCCGCACGCATGCAGGGTTCCAGCCGCAAGTCGATCGCGGTGATCGGCGACGGCGCGCTGACCGCCGGCATGGCCTTCGAGGCGCTCAACCACGCGTCGGACGTCCAGGCCGACATGCTGGTGATCCTCAACGACAACGATATGTCGATCTCGCGCAATGTCGGCGGTCTGTCCAACTATCTGGCGAAAATCCTCTCCAGCCGCACCTACGCGAGCATGCGCGAGGGTAGCAAGAAGGTGCTCTCGCGCCTGCCCGGCGCCTGGGAAATCGCCCGCCGCACCGAGGAATACGCCAAGGGCATGCTGGTCCCGGGCACTCTGTTCGAAGAGCTGGGCTGGAACTACATCGGCCCCATCGACGGCCATGACCTGCCCACCCTGGTGGCCACCCTGCGTAACATGCGCGACCTCAAGGGCCCGCAGTTCCTGCATGTGGTGACCAAGAAGGGCAAGGGCTTCGCCCCGGCGGAGGTCGACCCTATCGGCTACCACGCCATTACCAAGCTGGAGCCGATCGACGCCCCGGCCGCGCCGAAGAAACCTTCCGGGCCGAAGTACTCCAGCGTGTTCGGCCAGTGGCTGTGCGACATGGCCGGGCAGGACCCGCGCCTGGTCGGCATCACCCCGGCAATGAAGGAAGGCTCGGACCTGGTGGCGTTCAGCGAGCGCTTCCCGGACCGCTATTTCGACGTCGCGATTGCCGAGCAGCATGCCGTCACCCTGGCGGCTGGCATGGCCTGCGACGGCGCCAAGCCGGTGGTGGCGATCTACTCCACCTTCCTCCAGCGCGGCTACGACCAACTCATCCACGACGTGGCGGTACAGAATCTCGATGTGCTGTTCGCCATCGACCGTGCCGGCCTGGTGGGCGAAGACGGTCCGACCCACGCAGGCAGCTTCGACCTCTCCTACCTGCGCTGCATCCCCGGCATGCTGGTGATGACGCCGAGCGACGAGAACGAATTGCGCCTGCTGCTGACCACCGGCCACCACTTCGAAGGTCCGGCGGCAGTGCGCTACCCACGCGGCAGCGGCCCCAACGCCGCCATCGAGCGTGAGCTCAAACCGGTGGAAATCGGTAAGGGCGTGGTACGTCGCCAGGGCTCCAAAGTCGCCATGCTGGTGTTTGGCGTGCAACTGGCCGAGGCACTGCAGGTCGCCGAAGGACTGAATGCCACCGTCGTCGACATGCGCTTCGTCAAACCCCTGGACGAAGCGCTGGTGCGCGAGCTGGCCGGCAGCCACGAGCTGCTGGTGACCATCGAGGAAAACAGCGTGATGGGTGGCGCCGGCGCCGCCGTCAGCGAGTTCCTCGCCCGCGAGAACCTGCTCAAGCCGGTGTTGCACCTGGGCCTGCCGGACTACTACGTCGAGCACGCCAAGCCAGCGGAAATGCTCGCCGAGTGCGGGCTGAATGCGGCGGGTATCGAAGCATCGGTGCGCGCGCGCCTGGCATTGCTGGGGCTCTGAGCTTCGCCTGAGGCTGTGGGGGTGAATTCATTCGCGAATGAATTCACCTCCACAATCAATCCGTAACCTCGGCTTTCGTTGAGCTACGCATCTGTAGGGTGCGCCGCGCGCACCAGCCTCTGTCGGTGCGCATGGCGCCCCCTACCTTGCGGAATCCAGCAACCGACACAGCTTCCCGGTCGCCTCCAGCATCTGGAAACTCGGGCGCTCCAGCCCCCGGTCCGGTACGGGCCAGACCTGCTTGTTCTTCACCGCCGCGAGTTGCGGCCAGGACGCCCACGCCCTGGCCTGCTCCGGCTCGCTCACCAGGATCACCGCCGGGTCACGCTGCAGCACCGCCTCGATCCCGACTTGCGGGGCCGGCAACGACAGGTCGGCGAAGACGTTTTCCGCGCCACAGACCTTCAGCGCATCACTGACGATCTGACGCCCGCCCAGGGTGTACAGCGGCTTGTCCCACACCTGATAGAAGAGTTTCAGCGGCGTACCGCGTTGATGACGCTGGCGCAGTGCGGCCAGACCCGACTCGAAGCGCGCAGCCAATTGGCGGCCCTGTTCGGCACGGCCCACACGCTCGCCGATTTCAATGAAGGACTGCGCCAGTTGCGCCAGGTCCCGCGGCTCCACCACCAATTGGGGCACCGAGAGTTTCTTCAGCTGCTCACGGCCGGCAGCGCCGACGCTGTCCGGCCACAGCAGTACCAGGTCGGGTTTGAGACTGAGCAGGCTCTCCGCCTGGAGCTGCCCGTAACGCCCCACGGACGGCAGGGCGGCGAGGATGGCCGGGCGCTCGCCACCATCGAGCACGCCCACCAGCAGATCGCCGGCGCCGAGGTCGAGCATGGTTTCGGTCAAGGAGGGCGCCAGGCTGACCACCCGCAATTGCGCCGTGGCAGGCAGCGCCAGGCACAGCAGCAGACAGGCGAGCAGTCGGCGCATCAGCCGAGCTGGCGGGGGATTCGGTAGAGGTAGAGCATGACCAGGCTGCTCGTGGCCAAAAGGATCAAGGCCACGGCGTTGAGGCCGAAGGGCACTGCCAGCGCGGCGATCCAGGCTGGTAGGCCGGCAGCGATGAAGGCTTTGCGGCGTTGACGGGCCAACGCCTGCCAGGCACCCGGCTCTTCGGCGCGGCCGAGGGCGGCTTCGGTCGCCACCAGGGCGCGCTTGTAGCCGGCGAACAGCGGCAGGCTGAGAAACATGGAAGCCAACCCGACAATGAACAGCGGCATCTGCAGGACCGGCAGTGCCGGCTCGCCGTCACCGAACAGGTAACCCATGATGAACAACGGCACCAGGGTGTAGCCCACCTGGAGCCACCAGGCCTGGGCCAGCCGGCGACGGACTTCCTTGCGGGTCACGACTCGGCTTCCGCCTGGTGCATATTGCCGAGCATGTGCCCGAGCTTGCCCGCCTTGGTCGCCAGGTACTTGCGATTGTGCTTGTTCAGGCCGGTCTGCAGCGGCACACGTTCGGCCACGTTGAGGCCGTAGCTTTCCAGCGCCTTGACCTTGCGGGGGTTGTTGGTCATCAGCTTGACGGCAGTGATGCCCAGGTGCTCCAGCATGGGCTGGCACATGGCGTAGTCGCGCTGGTCGGCGCCGAAGCCGAGACGCTCGTTGGCTTCCACGGTATCGGCACCGCCGTCCTGCAGCTCATAGGCGCGAATCTTGTTCAGAAGGCCAATGCCACGGCCTTCCTGGCGCAGGTAAAGGAGTACGCCGCAACCGGCATCGGCAATGGCGCGCAGGGCCGCTTCCAGTTGGAAACCGCAATCGCAACGCAGGCTGAACAGGGCATCACCAGTCAGGCACTCGGAGTGCAGACGGCCCAGGACAGGTCCGCCATTGGCCACATCGCCCAGGGTCAATGCGACATGTTCCTTGCCACTGGCCTCATCGAGGAAGCCGTGCATGGTGAACACGCCGAACGGAGTGGGCAGCTGGGAGGCGGCGACGAAAACGACAGACACCGTGTAACTCCTGGAAATTGGCAAGGCCGGCATTGTAGCAGCAGCGCTAACCGGCACGTCAGATTGAATAGTTGGGGATACGTATCGAATGGCTCGAAGCACGCGGCTTCAGAATTTGGACTCCAGCATCAGCACGCCCTGCTCCTCACGCCAGCGCACGCGGTTGAGGAAGCTCATGCCCAGCAGCACCTCCACCGGCGCTTCGCCTTCGATGACCGCGCCTTCCACGCCCAGCACTTCGAGGCTACCGACCTTGATGCGATCGAACTTCACCCGCCAGGCGTTGACCGTGCCACCGGCGGTACTGGCCTTCATCGGCAGCCCCTTCAGCCGATAGTCGATGCCCAGGCGACGGGCCTGGGCCTCGTTCATGGCGACACTGGTCGCGCCGGTATCTACCAGGAACTGCACCGGATGTCCCTCGATGGAGCCGGCCACCTGGTAGTGGCCGTTATTGCCGCGAGCAATGCTCAGTTGGGCTTTCTGGGGGCTCGGCGAGTTGCCGGAACCTGCGGAGTCGACGCTGGACGGATTGTATTCGCGCGAGAGGCCATAGCTGCGCTCGACGCCATCGACCCGCAACACCGCGCCCTTGCTGTCGGCGCTGATCACCTGGACGCCGCCCGGGCCGGTCTGCCCGACTTTCACCAGCTTGCGCTGGCCATCGACGTTGAGCACTGCGGCGCCGGGAAATAGCCCGACCACCTGCACCTGGGTAGCGTCGGCAAGCAGCGGGGCGAGAACCAGGACAACGGCGGCGAGACGCAACTCAGGGCGCGACATGGGGCTTCTCCAGTTTTTTGTCGAAGGCATAGGGTTGCTTCCAGCGCACGAACAGCGGGCGCAGTTCGCCACTGGCAACCAGTGCCTCCATACGGCGATCGAACATGTCCGCCAGGCGGCGACCACGCGGCGTATTGGCGAAGCCCAGGTAAAGCGGCAGGCGCATCAGCGGTGTAATGCGGTACTTGTCCGGCTCTGCGGAACCTTCCAGCACATCGTCGACCTCGGTGCGGGCATCGATGTAGAAATCCACGTGTCCGAGTTCGAGCATCGAGAGGATGCCGCTGCGCCGCTGGATTTCCTTGAAGTGTTTCAGGTTGGGCAGGTAGTCCTGGTAGTCGTAACCCCGAATCCAGGCCAGGCGGTACTGGCCGAGGGTCGCGAGGGTGGGCACCGGGGTGGAGCGCAGCGAGAGTGCAGTGACCTGGTCGGCATCGTAGTGCCAGCGCGGGTAATAGACGCCCTGCACCTCATTGCGGTAGGAACCCATCCAGGCGTCGGCCTCGCCACGTTCCACAAGGCCAATGGAGCGGGTGTAGGGCACGGAGCGAATCTTGAGCTGGATGCCCTCGGGCTCGTAGACCTTGCGCAGGATGTCCCACCCAAGCCCCTTGCCGTCCGCTTCGGTGTGCTCGGGCCAGACCTCGCTGGCGAGGTGGATTTCGTTGGACGGGAGCTCGTCGGCCGATGCTGCCGGGAGCAGCAGGCAACCGATCAGAAGCGCCAGGAACCAACTCCGCATGACTCGTCCTCTACCCGCTCATCGTGGCCACGGGCCCTTACAAGACTAGGCCACGCCCCAGACGATGAGTTGCATGGCCAGCCAGGCGAAAACGCCCGCCAGCACATCGTCGAGCATGATGCCCACGCCGCCGTGGACATGACGGTCGATCCAGCGGATCGGCCAGGGCTTGAGGATGTCCATGACGCGGAACACCAGGAAACCCAGCAAAAGCCAGTGCCAGCCTTCCGGCACCAGCCAGAGGGTGATCCACATGCCGACCATTTCGTCCCACACGATCCCTTCGTGGTCGTGTACGCGCAGGTCATCGGCGACCTTGCCGCACAGCCAGAAGCCGAACAGCATGGTCAGCCCCAGCATCAGCCAGTAGCCCCAATCCGGCAGCATCTGCCAGAGCGGAATGAAAGGCAGCGCCACCAGCGAACCCCAGGTACCCGGCGCCTTGGGCAAGGTACCCGAGCCGAAACCAAAGGCGATGAAATGCCAGGGATTGCTCCACACCGAGTGGGGGATGGGTTGCGGCGTGGCCGATTCGCGATCAGTCACCTTGACTCCCGAAATGTTGATAGCCCAGGGCCGGCGGCTGCAATTCGATACCGGCGGCGTCCAGCAGGTGCACGCCCTGCCCGACTTCCACGCGACCGATCACTGCCACTTCCGGCCAATCCGCCAGGATGGCGGCCAGCTCACTGGCGGGCAGGGTAAAGGCCAGCCGGTAGTCGTCGCCACCGGACAGCGCACAATTGCGCGCGAATTCCCTGGAAAAGAGTCCTTCGAGGGCGGCAGACAGCGGCAGCTTGTCCGCGTCTACCCTCAGCGCGACGCCTGACGCGGCGGCGATATGGCCGCAATCCGCGAGCAAGCCGTCGGAGATGTCCAGCGCGGCGGTGGCGCGTCCGCGCAGCGCCTGGCCGAGGGCCAGTTGAGGCTGCGGCGCCCAGTAGCGTTGCAGCAGGTAATCCGCTTCCGGCCCGTTGTGTTTCAGCTCGCCCAGCACCAGCGGCAACGCGCCGCCGCCATCGCCCAGGCTGCCACCCACGCAAAGCAGGTCTCCCGGACGCGCACCGGCACGCGTCAGCGCCTGGCCGGCGGGCACACGACCGAAGACGGTGAGGGTCAGGCTCAGCGGCCCGCGAGTGGTATCGCCACCGACGAGGCCGATCCCACAGCCGCTCGCCATGGCGCAGAGGCCACGGGCGAAGCCTTCGAGCCAGTCGGCACGTGCATCGGGCAGGGTCAGGGCAAGGGTGAAAGCGATGGGCTTGGCGCCCATAGCCGCCAAGTCGCTGGCGGAAACGGCCAAGGCACGCTGGCCCAGGAGGAAGGGGTCGGCGGCATCCGGAAAATGCACGCCAGCCACCAGGGTGTCGGTGGAGATTGCCAGTTGCTCACCGGCGGGCAGTTGCAACAGGGCACAGTCGTCGCCAATGCCAAGGGCAATGCCTTCGCCTCCGGCCGCACAGGCGGCGGAGGCGAAGAAACGGCGGATCAGCTCGAACTCACCCACGCGCTGGCTGCAATCAGCGCTTGCCGCCGCGGACTTCCGCAGCACGCAGGCGCGGGGCCAGCTTGTCCAGCACGCCGTTGACGAACTTGTGTCCGTCGGTGGCGCCAAACACTTTGGCCAGCTCGATGCCTTCGTTGATCACCACGCGGTACGGCACGTCCTGGCGGTTCATCAGTTCGAAGGTCGACAGGCGCAGGATCGCCAGCTCTACCGGGTCCACTTCTTCGAGGGCACGGTCCAGGCAAGGCAGGAAGGCCGCATCGATCTCGGTCTTCTGGCGCGGCACGCCGTGCAGGATCTCGTGGAAGTAGGCGCCATCGACGCTGCTGAAATCGTTGTCGACGCGGAACTGCGCCTCGATTTCGTTGAGCGGCTGACCGGCAATATGCCAGGAGTAGAGCGCCTGCATCGCCAGGCTGCGGGCCTGGCGACGGGCTGCGATCTTGCCTTTCGGTGCCTTGGGCGCCGAACCGTCTGCGTTGCTCACTTGGCCTCCAGGGCAGCCAGCAGGCTCACCATCTCCAGGGCGGACAGGGCAGCTTCGGCACCTTTGTTACCGGCTTTGGTGCCGGAACGCTCGATGGCCTGCTCGATGGAATCAACGGTCAGCACGCCGAAGGCGACCGGAACGCCGAACTCCATGGAAACCTGGGCCAGGCCTTTGGTGCACTCGCCGGCAACGTATTCGAAGTGCGGGGTGCCGCCACGAATGACCGCGCCGAGGGCGATGATGGCGGAGTACTCGCCTTGCTGGGCAACCTTCTGGGCTACCAGCGGGATTTCAAACGCGCCGGGAGCGCGGATGAGGGTGATGTCGCTTTCGCTGACACCGTGGCGGACCAGGGCGTCTACGGCGCCGCTCACCAGGCTTTCCACGACGAAGCTGTTGAAACGGCCGACCACCAGGGCATAGCGGCCTTTGGGGGCGATGAAGGTACCTTCGATGGTCTTCAGGGACATGGGCGAGTTCTCGTCAATTAAAGAGCGAGGGCCCCGGCCTTGACGGTCGGAGCCCTGCGGGATCATTCAGCGGGCAGGTATTCTACAACTTCCAGGTCGAAACCGGATATCGCGTTGAACTTCATCGGCGAGCTCATCAGGCGCATCTTACGCACGCCGAGGTCACGAAGAATCTGCGATCCGGCACCGACGGTGCTGTAGGTCGTCGGGTTGGTGACCTTGGTTTCCGCCCCCAGCTGACGCTCCAGATGCGCCAGCAGCTGCGGACCGGTGAGCGGGGTGCCGAGCAGCAGCACTACGCCACTGCCGGCGGCGGCCACTTCCTTCATGGCGGCGCGCAGGCTCCAGCGGCCGGCCTGGTTGACCATGAACAGGTCGCGCAGCGGGTCCATGTTGTGTACGCGCACCAGGGTCGGCTCTTCCGGGCAGATCTTGCCCAGGGTCAGCGCCATGTGCACATCACCTTCCACGGCATCGCGGTAGGTCACCAGGTTGAAATGACCCAGTTCGCTGTCCAGCGGCTGCTCGGCGATGCGCTCGACGGTGCGTTCGTGGATCAGGCGGTAGTGGATGAGGTCGGCGATGGTGCCGATCTTGATCCCGTGCTCGGCGGCGAAGGCCTCCAGCTCGGGGCGACGGGACATGGTGCCGTCGTCGTTCATGATCTCGCAGATCACGCCGCTGGCCTCGAAGCCGGCCATGCGCGCCAGGTCGCAGGCAGCCTCGGTGTGGCCGGCGCGGGCCAGCACGCCGCCCGGCTGGGCCATCAGCGGGAAGATGTGGCCGGGGCTGACGATATCGTCGGCCTTGGCACCTTTGGCCGCAGCTACCTGCACGGTGCGCGCGCGGTCAGCCGCGGAAATGCCGGTGGTCACGCCTTCAGCCGCCTCGATGGAGACGGTGAACTTGGTGCCGAAGCCGGAACCGTTGCGCGGCGCCATCAGCGGCAGCTTCAGCAGCTCGCAGCGCTCGCGGGTCATCGGCATGCAGATCAGGCCGCGGGCGAAGCGGGCCATGAAGTTGATGTGCTCGGCCTGCACGCATTCGGAGGCCATGATCAGGTCGCCTTCGTTCTCGCGATCTTCGTCATCCATGAGGATGACCATCTTGCCCTGGCGGATGTCTTCGATCAGTTCGTCGATGTTGTTGAGAGCCATGGGCCCTCCTTCTGAATTCAGTGTTTGAGGTAGCCGTGTTCGGCGAGGAAGCTTTCGGTCAGGCCGGAGGACTGGGGCTCGGCCGCCTTGTCGCCCAGCAGCAGGCGTTCCAGGTAGCGGGCCAGCAGGTCGACCTCGAGGTTCACGCGGCGACCCGGGCGGTAGTCGACCATGATGGTCTCGGCGAGGGTATGCGGGACGATGGTCAACTCGAACTCGGCGCCATTCACCGAGTTCACCGTCAGGCTGGTGCCGTCGACGGTGATCGAGCCTTTCAAGGCAATGTATTTGGCCAGTTCACGCGGTGAGCGGATCCTGAATTGCACGGCGCGGGCATTGTCTTCCCGTGCGATGATTTCGCCGATGCCGTCGACATGGCCGCTGACCAGGTGGCCGCCAAGGCGGCTGGTGGGCGTCAGGGCCTTTTCCAGGTTGACCGGGCTACCGGGCTTGAGGTCGTCGAAGGCGGTGCGCGCCAGGGTTTCGCGGCTGACGTCGGCCCAGAAGCCGTTGCCGGGCAGCTCCACGGCGGTGAGGCAGACGCCGTTGACCGCAATGCTGTCGCCCAGTTTGACGTCACCGAGATCCAGCTTGCCGGTTTCCACCAGGACGCGAACGTCGCCACCTTTGGGGGTGATCGCGCGGATCGTGCCGATGGCTTCGATTATGCCGGTGAACATGGGACCTCCAGAGATTGCAGCGAACCGGCTGAAGCCGGCGAAAGACGCATTATAGGCGCCCGCCCCTCGCCCGCGCGCAGGCAAGCCGCCGGCGCCGGAAGGATGTGGGCTGTTGCATGTGACATCGATGTAACTCCTGTTTCGTGAAAAACAGGGCGTATCGGATCGAATGGGATCTGGCAGGCGCAGGCACGGACGTACCCTGGCACAGGCAGGCAATCCCGTTCTCTCTTCATCCGGACTATTACCGTCGGCCCCGGAATCGCACCGGGTCTGCTGTCCCTGCCAGAGGCAGGCGCTCGCGGGCTATGCACAAGGAGTGCAATTACCGCCGGTGGGGACTTGCACCCCGCCCTGAGAACGTTCCAGCCAGCATTGAGCTGGCTGGCAGGCGTTTTATCACAGTCGTGGCGAACTTGCATCGGCCTGTTCGGCCATGTTGGCAGCGGGAAAATCAGGCAGTGGCGCGAGGCACCGCGATGACCCGCCAGTCGTCGCCCACGGCGCGCATCTCCAGGATCTTCAATTCCTGCGCCTCGGCCATCCGTGCCAGCGGCCAGTCGAGCAGCGGGCGGGCACTGGAACCCAGGAACTTGGCGGCGATGAAAATCTGGTATTCGTCCACCAGGCCCGCGCGGGCAAAGGCACCGGCGAGGCTCGGGCCGGCTTCCACCAGAACCTCGTTGACGCCACGAGCGGCCAGTTCCTGCAACAACTTGTGCAGATCGACACGGCCATCCGCCCCCGGCAACGCCAGCAGCTCGTGGCCCGGATAGGTGTCCTGGGCAGCCGCGCTGGCAGTGGCCACCAGTGTCTGGCCCGCCTGGAAGAAGGGCGCCGACAACGGCACTCGCAGACGCCCATCCACCAGTACCCGCAACGGCGGGCGATTGACCGCCAATGCTGTGAGTTCGGAATCCAGACCCAACTCGTCGGCGCGTACGGTCAGGCGTGCGGCATCGACAAGCACGGTGTCGGCGCCGGTCAGCACCACGCTGGCGCGAGCGCGCAGTCGCTGTACGGCCGAGCGGGCGGCCGGCCCGGTGATCCATTGGCTTTCGCCACTGGCCATCGCCGTGCGGCCATCGAGGCTCATGGCCAGCTTGACCCTGACGAAGGGCAAGCCCTGTTCCATGCGTTTGATGAAGCCGGCATTCAGGGCACGCGCCTCGGCCTCCAGCACGCCGCTCTCCACCGCAATGCCGGCATCTGCCAGGCGCTGCAGGCCACGGCCGGCGACCTGGGGATTGGGGTCCTGCATGGCCGCGACCACTCGGCCGACCCCGGCGGCCACCAGCGCATCCGCGCAGGGCGGCGTACGGCCGTGGTGGCTGCAAGGTTCGAGGGTGACGTAGGCGGTCGCGCCGCGGGCCAGTTCGCCGGCCTGGCGCAGGGCATGGACTTCCGCATGGGGTTCGCCAGCGCGCACGTGCCAGCCTTCGCCGACGACCTGGCCATCACGCACGATCACGCAACCGACGCGGGGATTGGGGTGGGTGGAGTAGATACCCTTGCGCGCCAGCTCCAGGGCGCGGGCCATGTAGGCCTGATCGCTGGCGGCCATCAGTCTTTCGACGGCTCGCGGGCCAGGCGTTCGATTTCCTCGCGGAATTCGTTGAGGTCCTGGAAGCGGCGATAGACCGAGGCGAAACGGATGTAGGCGACTTCGTCGAGTTTCTGCAGTTCGAGCATTACCAACTCGCCCAGCACCCGCGACTTCACCTCACGCTCGCCGGTGGCGCGCAGCTTGTGCTTGATATGGGCAATGGCTGCTTCCAGACGCTCTACGCTTACAGGACGCTTCTCCAGCGCGCGTTGCATGCCGGCGCGCAGCTTGTCCTCGTCGAAAGGCTGGCGACTGCCGTCCTGCTTGATCAGCCGGGGCATGACCAGTTCGGCGGTTTCGAAGGTGGTGAAGCGCTCTTCGCAGGCCAGGCATTCCCGGCGGCGGCGCACCTGATCGCCCTCGGCGACGAGCCGCGAATCGATGACTTTGGTGTCGTGGGCGCCGCAGAATGGACAATGCATGGCGTTCGAGGGGCGTCTGCAGAAAAGGGGGTCCATGGTAGCGCATCCGGGGGGCAAGACAAGCCGACGGCTTTGCGCTATAAGCCCCGCGCACCAGTATCAGGAAGCCCAGATGCGCCCACTCATCCCCCTGTTCCTCACCGCGCTGCTCGCGGCTTGCGCCAGCGAAGAACCCGTCCCGGAACAGCCAGCTCCGGCACCGCAGGCCAAGGTGGAAGCCACGCCCGCCCATATGCGTGAGCTGAGCGGCGTGCTGAATGCGCCCCCGTCCGGCAGCGAGGTCGAACTGGCGCTGATGTCGATCGATTCCCGCGACCGCCCTCAGCGCCTGCTCGGCAGCCTGTTGCTGAACGGCAACGGCGGCCCACTGCCGTTCCGCCTGCTGTTCAACCCGGAAGCGTTCCCCCGGGGTGAGCGAGTGGAGCTGCGTGGGCGCGCGAGCCAGTCGGGGCAGTTGATCCTGAAGCTGCAACCGCGCCCGATCCTGCAGCCAGAGAACCAGGTCCTCGGCCCATTGCAGATGGTTCCGGCACCATGAGCACCCCGGCAGTACTGCAGCAGGCACTGGTCCAATTGCTGGGTGACGCCAGCCTCAGCGCGGAAACCCTGCCTGGCACCGATCTCAAGCTTTGGCTGATCGATGCCAACAACATGGACCGCGCGTTCAGTCCCGAAGAAACCCGGCGCATCCTCGAAGAGCCGCCCTACTGGTGCTTCTGCTGGGCCAGCGGCCTGGCACTGGCCCGTTGGCTGGCTGAGAAGCCGGAATGGGTCGCCGGCAAACGCGTGCTCGACTTCGGCGCGGGTTCAGGCGTTGCCGCCATTGCCGCCGCCAAGGCCGGTGCCGCCGAAGTGGTGGCCTGCGACCTCGATCCGCTGGCGCTGGACGCCTGCCGCGCCAATGCCGCGCTAAACGGCGTGGAACTGAGATATTCGGCGGATTTTTTCCAGGAAGAAGACCGCTTCGACCTGATCATCGTCGCCGATGTGCTCTACGACCGCGCCAACCTGCCCCTGCTCGACCACTTCCTCACACGCGGCCGCCAGGCCCTGGTGGCCGACTCGCGGGTACGCGACTTCCAGCACGCGCTCTATACCCGCCTCGCCGTGCTGGACGCCTGCACCTGGCCAGACCTGGCAGAGCCGGCCGAATTCCGCCATGTGAGCCTGTATCACGCGATTCGGTGAGCTCTCGTTGAATGCTGATCCTGTAGGGGCGAATTCATTCGCCAAGGAACGCGCAGCGGTCCCTCTTGATGGTCCAATCCGATAAAGAATCGTCCCGGTAAAGCTCGGAGTCGGGGCGCCCCTGCGGGGCGCTTGGCGAATGAATTCGCCCCTACGGGTAAAGCAGACCGAGTGGAGGGCGAACCCAGCGCTCGCGCGGGTTCTCGTGTTTCCCGGTGACCGGCCTTATGATTCGCCCATCCCTTCGTGCCTTCGAGTGCCCAGATGAGCGACATTCCCTACATCTTCGATACCACCGGTGCCGACTTCGACCAGGCGGTGATCCAGAATTCCTTCCAGAAGCCCGTGCTGGTGGATTTCTGGGCTGACTGGTGCGCGCCCTGCAAAGCGTTGATGCCGCTGCTGGCGCAGATCACCGAGTCCTACCAGGGCGAACTGTTGCTGGCCAAGGTGAACTGCGATATCGAGCAGGACATCGTGATGCGCTTCGGCATCCGCAGCCTGCCCACCGTCGTGCTGTTCAAGGACGGCCAACCCGTGGACGGCTTTGCCGGCGCCCAGCCGGAGTCGGCTATCCGCGCCATGCTCGAACCCCACGTACAGATGCCCGCCACGCCCCAGGGCAACCTGTTGGACGCTGCCCAGGCCGCCTTCAGTGAAGGCCGTATCAGCGAAGCCGAGAACCTGCTCAAGCAACTGCTCACCGAAGACAACACCAACGCTGCCGGTCTGATCCTCTATGCCCGCTGCCTGGCCGAACGCGGTGAACTGGGCGAAGCGGAAACCGTGCTCAATGCAGTCAAGAGCGACGAACACAAGCAGGCCCTGGCTGGCGCCCGTGCCCAGCTGACCTTCCTCCGCCAGGCCGCCAGCCTGCCGGAAGTGGCTGACTTGAAGTCCCGCCTCGCCCAGGACGCCGGCGACGACGAAGCGGTTTATCAGCTGGCGATCCAGCAACTCTCCCGTCAGCAGTACGAGCCGGCGCTGGACAGCCTGCTCAAGCTGTTCGTGCGCAACCGTGGTTATGAGAACGGCCTGCCCCACAAGACCTTGCTGCAAGTGTTCGACCTGCTGGGCAACGACCATCCGCTGGTGGCGACCTACCGCCGCAAGCTGTACAACGCGATCTACTGATCCGACCCTGCCCTGTGGGAGCGAATTCATTCGCGATTGCAATCGCTCCCACAGCGGCTCAGCCCCTCCAGATATAAAGGGGCGCATCCTCCCGCACTTCGACATGCACCTGCTCACTGTGGCGCAAACGCACCAACAGGCGTTTGCCCGCGGCAATGCCACCGGCCAGACCTTCCAGTTCCGCGAGCAGGCGAGGACCTTCCATCTGCCCGGCTTCACGCAACAACTGCTGAGCGGTCTCCCAAAGCGCATCGCTGCGCGGCGCGCTCGGAGCCTTCGGTGCAGCCGGAGCCGGGGCCGCCATTCCGGGTGTCAGGCGGGTGGCCAACTGGTCCCAGTCCTCGGCATCCATTTCAACCGTCAGGTCGACCGGCCAGTCGCCGATCTGTCCGCGAATTCGCAGCATGTCCCACTCCTTCAGAAACGAATGCGCAATGCTCCCATGGTGTTGGCGGGCTGCCTACATTTGTTATAACGTAACGCACATTAGGCCAACTCCCGGAGCCCCATCATGCGCTACCTGCTGCTCGCCCTGCCCTTCGCCCTGCTGCCCCTGGCCGTCGCCCAGGCCCAGGAGCACGACCATGATCACGGACAGGGCAGTCTCAGTGCCCATGAGCACGGTGTGGCGCAGTTGAATGTCGTACTGGACGGCAAGACCCTGGAAATGGAGTTGGAAAGCCCGGCCATGAATCTCGTCGGTTTCGAGCACGAGGCCAGGAGCGATGCCGACAAGGCCAAGGTGGCGGCCGTCCGTGCAGAACTGGAAAAGCCCCTGCCGCTCTTCGCCCTCCCCGGGACGGCAGGCTGCAAGGTCGCATCCCAGGAACTGGAGAGTCCGCTCTTTGGCACTGACGAGCACCATGACGAGCATGCCGAAGGTCATAAGCACGATCACAGTGAAATCCACGCCCATTACCACTTCGACTGCGCGAACCCCAGCGCCTTGAAAACCCTGGATCTTGCCGGGATGTTCCAGCGCTTCCCCGCCACCCTCAAAATTCAGGTACAACTGATCGGCCCCAACGGCCAGCAAGGCGCGGAACTCAGCGCCAGCAACGCCAGCCTGAGCTTCTAACCTTTCGCAGACACAGCCGGGGCAACCCGGCTGGAATCCCATGAGCCAGACACTGATCGACCTCCAGGGGCTGGGCTTTGCCTGGCCCGGCCATCCGGAACTGCTGGATATCCCCGAATTCCGCCTGCAACGCGGTGAAAGCCTCTTCCTCAAAGGCCCCAGCGGCAGCGGCAAGACCACCTTGCTGGGCTTGCTCGGCGGCGTGCAGAAACCCGGCCGTGGCAGCATCCGGCTGCTCGGCCAGGACCTCGCCTCGCTGTCGGCCAGCGCGCGCGACCACTTCCGCGTGGACCACACCGGCTACATCTTCCAGCAATTCAATCTGCTGCCATTCCTGTCGGTACGGGAGAACGTCGAGCTTCCCTGCCGCTTCTCACGCCTGCGTGCCGAACGTGCACGCCAGCGCCACGGTAGCGTCGATGCGGCGGCAGCAACTCTCCTGCGCCATCTCGGCCTGAAAGAAGAACTGCTGCAGCGCCGCGCCGACGCACTCTCCATCGGCCAGCAACAACGGGTAGCCGCCGCTCGCGCACTGATCGGCCAGCCTGAACTGGTGATCGCCGACGAACCGACCTCGGCCCTGGATGCCGACGCCCGCGAGGCCTTCCTGCAACTGCTGTTCGCCGAATGCCGCGAGGCCGGCTCCAGCCTGCTTTTCGTCAGCCATGATCAGAGCCTGGCCCCGCTGTTCGACCGCAGCCTGTCACTGGCGGAACTGAACCACGCCGCGCGCATCGAGGAGGATTGAGATGTATCTGCTGCGCCTGGCCCTGGCCAGCCTCGCCAACCGCCGTTTCACCGCGCTGCTCACAGTCTTCGCCATTGCCCTGTCAGTCTGCCTGCTGCTGGCGGTCGAGCGCGTTCGGACCGAAGCCCGCGCCAGCTTCGCCAGCACCATCAGCGGCACCGACCTGATCGTCGGCGCCCGCTCCGGCTCGGTGAACCTGCTGCTCTATTCCGTATTCCGCATCGGCAACGCCACCAACAACATCCGCTGGGACAGCTTCGAAGCGATCAGCCAGGACAAGCGGGTGAAGTGGGCCATCCCGATTTCACTCGGTGATTCCCATCGCGGCTACCGGGTAATGGGCACCAGCACTGCCTACTTCGATCACTATCGCTACGGTCGCGGCCTACCCTTGCAACTGGCCGAGGGCAAGCCCTTTGCCGATATGTTCGAGGTGGTGCTCGGCGCTGAAGTGGCCCAAGCCCTGCACTACCAGCTGGGGGACAAACTGGTGCTGGCCCACGGCGTCAGTACTGTCAGCCTGGTGCAGCACGACGACAAGCCCTTCTCGGTGGTCGGCATCCTCGCCCGCACCGGCACCCCCGTCGACCGTACCCTGCACATTTCCCTGGCTGGCATGGAAGCCTTGCACGTCGACTGGCAGAACGGCGTTCCCGCTCGCGGAGCCGGCAAGGTCAGCGCCGATCAGGCACGCGCCATGGACCTGCAGCCCAAGGCCATAACGGCTTTCCTCCTCGGCCTCAACAGCAAGATCGCCACCTTCGCCCTGCAACGGCAGATCAACGAGTACCGGGGCGAACCCTTGCTGGCGATTCTTCCGGGCGTCGCCCTGCAGGAGCTCTGGAGCCTGATGGGCACCGCGGAGAAGGCGCTTTTCGTGGTGTCATTGTTCGTCGTGCTGACCGGGCTGATCGGCATGCTCACGGCCATCCTCACCAGCCTCAACGAGCGCCGCCGGGAGATGGCCATCCTCCGTTCGGTCGGCGCACGGCCCTGGCATATCGGCAGCCTGCTGGTGCTGGAAGCCTTCTCCCTGGCGCTGGCGGGTGCGGTGCTGGGGCTGGGTCTTCTCTATCTGGGGATTGCGCTAGGCCAAGGCTACGTGCAGGCCAACTATGGCCTCTATCTGCCACTGGCCCTGCCCAGCCCCTATGAGTGGACGCTGCTCGGCGCTATTCTGGGCGCCGCCCTGCTGATGGGCGTAGTGCCAGCCTGGCGTGCCTATCGGCAGTCGCTGGCCGACGGTCTGTCCATTCGCCTGTGAGACTTCCATGACGCGCATTCTGCTGGCCCTGTTGTTGACGCTGTCCTCCCCGCTCTGGGCCGGCGAGGTACGCGAACTCACCTGGGCCGAGATGATTCCGGAAGGTGCGCCGCCGCCTGCACCGCCGGCCCCGATCCACGATCTGTCGCAACTGTCGGACGCGCTCCAGGCGGAAGCCGGCCCGGCGGCCTCGCAGCAATCGCCGGCGGCTCCGGTGGTCCAGTCGCTGGATGGCCAGGACGTGAAGTTACCGGGCTATATCGTGCCGCTGGACGTGACGGAAGAAGGCCGCGTGACCGAGTTCCTCCTGGTGCCCTACTTCGGCGCCTGCATTCATGTCCCGCCGCCGCCTTCGAACCAGATCGTCCACGTGAAGAGCGAACTCGGCGTACTGATGGATGCCCTCTACCAGCCCTTCTGGATCGAAGGCCCGCTACAGGTAAAGGCCAGCAGCAGCGAACTGGCCGAGGCGGGCTACCAGATGGATGCGAGCAAGATCTATCCCTACGAATCGCCTTCCAACTGAACCCTGAATACGCCAAGGCCCGGTTTTCACCGGGCCTTTTTTGTATGTGCGTTCAGCGGCATTGCTCTGGATCAAGATACAAAGCTTCCTAATTACTGACACTGGCGCCAGCCCAACACACTTAGAACTGACTGGAGCCTTTCATGCGCAAGCATCTTCTCACCGCCTCCCTTCTCGCGCTCGCCATCGCATCGCCCCTGGCCCAGGCCCACAAGGCCGGCGATGTGATCATCCGCGCCGGCGCTGCCACCGTTGACCCGAACGAAGACAGTTCCAACCTGTCGCTTGCCGGTACCAAGGCGGGCGGTACCAAGGCCACCCTGGATAGCGACACCCAACTGGGTCTGACCGGCGTTTACATGCTGACCGATCACGTGGGCCTTGAACTGCTGGCCGCCACGCCCTTCCAGCACGAAGTCGGTGTGAAGGGCCTCGGTGGCGCCCTGGACGGCAAACTGGCTGACATCAAGCACCTGCCGCCGACCCTGAGCCTGCAGTACTACCCGATGGACCCGAACTCGGCCTTCCAGCCCTATGTCGGCGCGGGCCTGAACTACACCCTGTTCTTCGACGAGGACTTGACCAGTTCGCGCAAAGCCCAAGGCTTCAGCAACCTGGACCTCGACGACTCCTGGGGCCTGGCCGCGCAGGTCGGCATGGACTACATGCTGACGGATCACATCCTCCTGAACGCCGCCGTCTGGTACATGGACATCGACACCAAGGCCACGACCGATCTGGCGGGGGTGGGCAAGGTCAAGGTCGATGTGGACGTGGATCCGTGGGTCTACATGGTGGGCGTCGGTTACAAGTTCTGAGCGGGATAATCCTGGCGGGAACACTCCCGCCAAAAGGCGCCTTCGGGCGCCTTTTTTTGTGTCTGTAGCATTAGCGGGGGATAGGGCTCGATGGGCAATCAAAGACCAGATCAACCCCGCAACTGCACATCACGCGCCCTGCGGGATTGGTAAACAGGCGGCTGGGGACTCAGCGTCCCAACAGGCGTGCCACGCCCTGTTTGAGCGGGGTGTGCTTCGGGAATTCGTAGCGCAGCAGCAGGCGGGCGTTGCTGGCCCGGGAATGACGGATATCCCCAGCGCGCGCTTCGGCATAGGTCACCGGAGGCAGACCGCCCAGCACTTCGCCGATGGCGGCGAGCAACTCCTTGAGGCTGGTCGCCCGGTTCAGGCCCACGTTCACCGGGCCGACCTCGAGCCACTCAGCTTCCAGCGCCTGCACCAGCACCTGCACAAGGTCGCCGACATAGACGAAGTCGCGGGTCTGCTCGCCATCACCGAACACGGTGATCGGCAGGCCGGCCATGGCGCGCTCGGTGAAGATGCTGATCACGCCCGAATAGGGCGAAGAGGGGTCCTGGCGCGGCCCGAAGATGTTGAAGAAGCGAAACACCGCCGGCTCCAGGCCATGCTGGCGGCGGTAGAAGTCCAGGTAATGCTCGCTGGCCAGCTTGTCTGCTGCATAAGGCGTCAGCGGTGCTTTCGGCGTGTCTTCATCGATGGCCGTGCCTTCGCCATTCTGGCCATAGACGGCCGCACTGGACGCGAAGATCACGCGCTTCACACCCTCTGCGCGCATGGCTTCGCAGACATTCAGGGTGCCAATCAGATTGCTCTGGTGCGTCGCCACCGGGTCATCCACCGAGGCCTGGACGGAGGCGACCGCCGCCAGGTGGGCGACCGCCTTGCAGCCGACCATCGTCCTCGCCACCAGCGCAGCGTCGGCCACATCACCTTCGATCAGCTCCAGACGCGGGTTGTCCAACGGCAGGTTGGCGCGCTTACCGGTAGACAGATTGTCCAGCACACGCACGGCATGGCCCCGGGCGAGCAGCACGTCGGTGAGATGGGAGCCGATGAAGCCGGCGCCGCCTGTGATGAGGATGGGAGAATCAGCCATGACGGTAGTAACGGTCCAATAGAGTCGGCAGGGCAGCACGCCAGGCGCGCGGCTTGATGCCAAAGGTATGAAGAATTTTCTTGCAGGCCAGCACCGCGTTTTGCGGCTCGTCCCCTGCATCAGGGCGAGCGGCGTGGGCCTGCGGCGTGATGTCCTGCACCTTCAGCGGGTGTAGACTGCGGGCCTCGCTGAGCAACGCCTGGCCCAGCGCAAGCGGTGTAGTGGCTTCGTGGCCACCGTAGTGATAAGTGCCCCAGAGCGGCGCCTGGCAATCCAGTTGCTTGATCACGGCCAGCAACACTCGGGCGGCGTCGTCCACCGGCGTCGGATTGCCGCGACGATCGTCAGCCAGGCAAATCTCGTCGGCCTGTTCGGCGCGACTGAGGAAGCGCCCCAGTGAGCCATCACGGCTATCGTCCAGCAACCATCCAAAACGCAGCAGCACATGCTTGGGACAGGCGGCACGGACGCTCTGCTCCATCCGCCAGATGGCCTGGCCGCGTTCGCTGAGCGGGACGGTTTCGTCTTTTTCGCTGTAGGCAGTGGCGCGAGAACCGTCGAACACCCGATAACTGGATGGCTGCAGCAGAATGATCCCGTGATGCTGGCAGAGTTCGGCAAGCCTCTCCACGCCACGCTCCTGGGCTGCCAGGCGCACCTCGCTGACTTCGTCCGCCTGGAACCAGTCGAAGTAGTAGGCGAGGTTGATCACGGCGTCAGGCCGGGTGTCATCGAGCAACTGGGTCAGGCTGGCGGCATCCCAGCCCTGTTCGGGCGGACGCGGAGCGAGAAAACCTATGTCTTCCTCGGCCCCCAGGCGAATCAGCGCCTGTCCGAGTGAATTGCCGCCACCCAACAGCATCAAGCGCATTCGCATAGAGAAAGAGGTCGCTTAAAGCCGGTTATAGGGAGTGGGCGGGCAGAATACCCGCCGCATAAGAGCCGCATTCTGCGGGTTTCACCGACGTACGTCACTAGCCACGTGGCGGTTGCGACTTGCCCGGTCGGTAGAGATGCGCATGGTCTGCCCGGTACAGGGACGAGTCGGCGAAGCCTTCGGCAGCCAGCACCTCCCCTACCAGGATCAACGCGGTGCGACGAAAATCCCGCGCCGCCACCTTGGGCAGGACATCTCCCAGGGTTCCCGTGACTTGCTCCTGATCCGGCCAACTGGCGCGATGGATCACCGCTATCGGGCAGTCGGCGCCATAGTGCGGCAGCAGTTCTTCCACGATCTTCGCCAATTGACTCACACCGAGATGGATGGCCATGGTCGCGCGGTGCCGCGCCAGGTCGCCCAGCGCTTCGCCCTCTGGCATCCGCGTCTTGCTCGCGTAGCGGGTGAGAATCAGCGTCTGGGAAACTTCCGGAAGGGTCAGTTCACACCCCAGCAGTGCGGCACAGGCGGCAGTGGCGGTCACTCCCGGCACCACTTCGTAGGGGATGTCCCGCTCGCGCAGGTGGCGAATCTGTTCGCCAATGGCGCCGTACAACGAGGGATCGCCGGAATGCACACGCGCCACATCCTGGCCATTGTCATGAGCTTGCCTCAGCAGGGCGACAATCTCATCCAGGTGCAGTTCGGCGGTGTTCACCACCAGCTCGGCGCTGTGCCCCGCCAGCACCGCGTCGGGCACCAGCGATCCCGCATAGAGAATCACCGGACAGGTGCGGATCAATCGCTGGCCCTTGACCGTGATGAGTTCCGGATCGCCGGGGCCTGCACCGATGAAGTAGACGGTCATGGCCGTTGGTTCTCCAGATGAATGCAGGACAGCGCGCAGGTGGCGCTGGTGCTGCGGCGTTTGTCGATCAACAGGGTGGCGCGCGCTCCAAAGAGGGCTTCTGCCTGGGCCAGCGCCGCAGCCTCGGCTACTCCTGCGCTGCCAACGGCCTCGCGAACCTGCTCGGACGGCTGACTCAGGCGAGCCTCGAAGGCGGCGAGAATATCCAACGGCACGCCGTGCAGCGGTAATTTCAGTTGCTCGGCCAGGGCGATCAGCCCCGGCTCCACGGTTTTCGCCTCGCTACTGGCCAGGGCAGCCAGCTCATCAAGCGAGGCGTCGGCCTCGGCAAGGCATTGCAGCAACAGGGCCCGCAACTCGTCCGCCGCGCAGCCACGTCGGCAACCCAGTCCGGCAACCAGTGTCATGGGACGCATCATCGTAGGCCGTCATGCTTGAGAGTGACGCTGGTACAGCCAGGCTGCGGCCCAGCCAAGCACCATCCAGAACGCGGCATTGGTGATCAGCGACGCCGCGATGAACTCGTGCCCCAGCGCTTCAGGCGCCAGGCTGGAGTGCACGTCGGGCTGCGGCGCGCCAATCACGTGAGGAATCGCCAGAACGACGATGCCGATCACACGCAGCGCCCAGTGACGGCCAAAGGCGATCAGGGCGAGACCTGCGGCAGTGGAGGCAGCGGTGCCGATCCACCAGGTCTGGCGCTGGGCCAGGTCGGCGGCTGCGGTACCGGGCAGTTCCGGTGGCAGGCCGAGGGACGGCGCGAGGGCAAAGGTGGCGAAACCGCCCAGGCCCCAGAGCAGGCCCTGCCAGGAACGCTTCGGACCACGCAGGCTGAACAGTCCGGCGAGAATCAGGGCGAAACCAACGGCCACGACCAGGTTGCTGCCCGCCGTGGACAGGGTCCGCTGCCAGCCATCTTCCGGGGCCCAGGCATCGTCACTGTGCTCATGGGTGTGCGCGACGGCCGCGCCGCCATGCGCATGGTCGTGCTCCACCTGTGCGGCAGGTTCGGCGCTTTCGTAGGTTTCCGCCTGGAGAATCAGCGGGGTTACCCACAGGCTCTGCAGCAGGGTCAGCACCAGGGCGGCGATCAGGCCGGCGAAACCGGCGGTCTGGGCGATGCGCTTGATCATCCGGAAATCACTCAATGGCAGGGGAAAGCAGCATTGTGGCGGGTGTCATGCGCGGCGTTGTGCACGGCTTCGACATGCGAGAAACCGGCGAAATACACCAGGGACAGGCCGACCAGGATGGTGCCAATTGCCAGTACGAGGCGCTGGGCCAGGGTCGAGGAGGAAGCGGCGGAATGGGACAGGGTGCGGCTGGACATGGAGGTTCCCTCTGCATTGATAACGATACCGGCAGAGGAACGCGCGCGAGGGAAGCGGGCGCAGGCGCACCCAGATTTCCGGCTTGCGCCCGCCCACCGCGGGTTGCCAAAACGTGATCAGGCCGGTCTCCGGGCTCGCGACGCCTGCCAGGGGCAGGATGGGCATGCCTTCCCATGCCGTGTCGGCACAGTGGCGTACTTAACCCTACGATCGCTTACCGTTGCGGGGGCAGCGTCGGACTAGTCCGAAATGGACGCACCGACTTCCCGTTTCACCTCGCGTACGGCGACGCGAGGCACCTGAAAAAACCGTGCTAGGACATCACGAGTCCGATCAAGCGTCAACTGTCGCGATTGACCGCCTCCCGCCTGCTGCGTAGCCTTCGCCCTTTCGAGGTTCTCCGGTCAATGCGCCGGAGCTAAGAGGGAACGTGGTCAAGGCCACGGCTGCCCCCGCAACTGTGAACAGCTGAGGTCTTATCCACAGCCACTGCCCCACCTGGGGCGGGAAGGCGGAAAGACGGCGCGCCGCGCCAGGCTGTGAGCCAGGAGACCTGCCTCGACGAAATTCCAGACAACCGGGCGGGGTGATCCGGTGGCGAATCCGTTGCGCGGGGCGAGTCCCGCTGCGTTCGTCATGCCCGCCGACCGACCACGCAGAGGCGCGCATGAAAACCCTGGCCAAGCTCCCCGTCACCATCGTTACCGGCTTTCTCGGCGCCGGTAAGACCACCCTCCTGCGCCACATGCTGGACAATGCGCAAGGTCGCCGTATCGCGGTGATCGTCAACGAGTTCGGCGAGCTGGGCATCGACGGCGAAATCCTCAAGCAATGCTCCATCGGCTGCACCGAGGAAGAGGCCGTGGGCCGCGTCTTCGAGTTGGCCAACGGCTGCCTCTGCTGCACCGTGCAGGAAGAATTCTTCCCGGTGATGCGTGAACTGGTGGCGCGTCGTGGCGACCTCGACCAGATCCTCATCGAAACCTCCGGCCTGGCGCTGCCCAAGCCGCTGGTCCAGGCCTTCCAGTGGCCGGAAATCCGCAATGCCTGCACCGTCGACGCCGTGATCACCGTGGTCGACAGCCCGGCCGTGGCCGCCGGCACCTTCGCCGCCCATCCCGAGCAGGTGGACGAGCAGCGCAGACAGGACCCTAACCTCGACCACGAATCCCCTTTGCATGAGCTATTCGAAGACCAACTCGCCAGCGCCGATCTCGTGGTCCTGAACAAGGCCGACCTGCTCAGCCCGGAAACCCTCGCCGCCGTGCGCGCAGAAGTGGCCGAGGAGCTGCCGCCGGCAGTGAAGATCGTCGAAGCCAGCTCCGGCAAGCTCCCGCTCGATATCCTGCTGGGACTGAACGCCGAGGCCGAGTTGCACATCGACAGCCGCCCCACTCACCACGATCACGAAGGTCATGAAGACCACGACCACGACGAGTTCGACTCCTTCCACGTCGACCTTCCGGAAGTCGAAGAAGCCGCGCTGATCACCGCCCTCGGCCAGCTTGTGGAGCGCCATGCCGTCCTGCGTATCAAGGGCTTCGCCGCCATCTCCGGCAAACCCATGCGCCTGCTGGTGCAGGGCGTCGGCAAGCGCTTCGACAAGCACTTCGACCGCAAATGGCTGACCGACGAACCCCGTGGCACCCGCCTGGTGGTGATTGGTCAGGAACTGGACCAGGCGGTGATCGCCAACGAACTGCGTACGGCGCTGGCATGAGGCACGGACTACTCCCTCTCCCTCCGGGAGAGGGCTGGGGTGAGGGAAGCCCCCAGCGCTCGGAGACAGGGGGGGGGG
>MTEW01002184.1_pt3 | contig 29734 bp, 26 predicted proteins | sample 1042681 | NCBI WGS metagenome assembly MTEW01 (sample SAMN06185811, study PRJNA358809) | soil metagenome | isolation source: soil biostimulated with citrate as carbon source | place: India | collected 2015-05-23
CGAGGAACAGTTGCTGATTCGCGACAGCGCCGAACGTTTCCTCGCCCAGGCCAGCGATTCACACGCGGTACGCGCGGGCATGAGCCGTGCTGCCGATTACGACCCCGAACTGTGGCGGCAGATTGGCCAGGAACTGTACTGGCCAGCGCTGCTGGTGCCCGAGGCCTACGGTGGCATGGGCCTGGGCTTCGTCGAACTGGCCGTGCTGCTGGAGCAATGCGGGCGCTTTCTGCTCGGCTCGCCACTGTTCACCACGACTTGCCTGGCCACCCCGGCCCTGCTGCTGGCCGACAACCCCGCGTTGCAAGCCCGCTGGCTGCCGGCCATCGCCAGCGGCCAGTTGCACGCCACCCTGGCCTGCCCACTGGAGGCCGCGCAGCTGCAGGCTGAAGTGCGCCCCGATGGCGACGGCTACCGCCTCGATGGCTGCCACACCCAGGTCGTCGATGGCGCCCAGGCCGACTTGCTGCTGATCGCCGCCCGCCGCCCGGGCAGTGCGGGTGAACACGGAATCAGCGTGTTCGCCGTACCGGCCGACACGCCTGGCATGGTACGTACAACGTTACATACCCTCGACCAGACCCGCCGGCTGGCACGCATCGAGTTGCAACAGGTTCCTGTCAGCGAGGCCCAGCGAGTAAGCGCCATCGACCAGGCCTGGCCCTTGCTGCAGGCCACTCAGCGTATCGCCGCCATTGGCCTGGCCGCCGAACAGCTCGGCGGTGCCCAGCAGGCGCTGGACCTGACCCTGGCCTACACCGCGGAACGTCACCAGTTCGGCCGCTCGGTGGCCAGCTTCCAGGCCATCAAGCACCGCTGCGCCGACATGATGCTGCACATCGAGTGCACCCGTTCGGCGGTGTGGTACGCCGCCTGCGTAGCCCGGGAATATCTGGCCGAAGATGGTGACCCGATGGTGCGCGGCGAACTGCTCGCCGCCGCAGCCACCGCCAAGGCCCATGCCAGCGAGACGTTCTTCCACTGTGCGGCCGAGTCCATCCAGTTGCACGGCGGGGTCGGTTTCACCTGGGAATACGACCCGCACCTGTACTTCAAACGCGCCAGGGCCAGCGAACAGCTGCTGGGCAACCCGGCCTGGCACCGTGAATGCCTGGCCACCGAACTGCTGGGAGCATGCGCATGAAGATCGGTTTCAGCAAATCAGACGAAGCATTCCGCCAGGAGGTCGCCGGCTGGTTGGCGGCGCACCTGCAGGGTGAATTTGCGCAACTGCGCTTTCGTGGTGGCCCTGGCGACGAACACAGCTTCCCTGCCGAGCGCAAAGCCTGGGAGCGGGAACTGGCGAGCGGTGGCTGGGTCGGGGTGGGCTGGCGAGCGGAAGACGGTGGGCGTGGCCTGAGCATCAGCCAGCAGGTGATCTTCCACGAGGAATATGCCCGCGCCGGCGGCCCCGGGCGCATGGGCCATATTGGCGAAGGGCTGGTCGGCCCTACCCTCGCCGCGTTCGGCACGCCCGAGCAACGCCAGCGCCTGCTGCCGGGCATTCTTCAGGGCCAAGCGTTCTGGTGCCAGGGCTATTCCGAGCCTGGCGCGGGCTCGGACCTGGCCAACGTCCAGACCCGCGCCCGCCTCGACGCCAGCGGCGAGCGCTGGCTGATCAGCGGGCAGAAGGTCTGGACCTCGCTGGCCCATGAGGCCGACTGGTGCTTCGTGCTGGCTCGGACCGAGCCGGGCAGCGTCGGCCACCAGGGCCTGTCGTTCCTGTTGGTGCCCATGGATCAGGCGAACATCCGCGTGCAGCCGATCCAGCAGCTGACCGGCACCAGCGAGTTCAACGAGGTGTTCTTCGACCAGGCCGAAACTGCGGCAAACAACCTGGTCGGGCAGCCCGGTGAAGGCTGGAAGATCGCCATGGCCCTGCTGGGCTTCGAACGTGGCGTGTCGACCCTGGGCCAGCAGATGCAGTTCCATAACGAACTCGAGGAGGTGTTGCGCATCGCCCGCGCCAATGGCGCCGCCCGCGACCCGCTGCTGCGCCAGCGCCTGGCACGAGCCTGGTCGGGGCTCAAGGTGCTGCGTTACAACTCGCTGCGCATGCTCTCCGGGCCGCAGGACGGCAGCCTGGCGCGTGAAGCGATGATCTACAAGCTGGCCTGGTCGAACTGGCATGTCGAACTGGGCAAGCTGGCCATGGATGTGCTGGGGGATGCGGCCGAAGTGCTGGACAGCGCGCCTTACGGGTTGAGCCGGTTGCAATCGCTGTTCCTGTTTACCCGGGCTGACACGATCTATGGCGGCAGCAACGAGATCCAGCGCAATGTGATTGCCGAACGGGCACTGGGCATGCCGCGCGAGGTGAAGGGGCGCTGAAACCCTGGGGCCGCCTCGCGGCCCATCGCCGGCAAGCCAACTCCCACAGACACCGCACAGTATTCAAGACCTGTGGCGTTCCTGTGGCAGCCGGCTTGCCGGCGATGGGCTGCACAGCAGCCCCTTTGCAGTTAGCGAACGCGAATCTTCGGGTCCCCTGCCCCCCGCCGCATGGCCTGCAGAAAACCCTCCAGCGGCGCCGGCTCGGCAATCTGCGGGAGGGCATCCTTGTCGGGCCGCTGGGCCCAGAACGCATCCCACGACGGGAACAGCTCGTGGAAACTCCCGGCATATGGCTCGCGCCCCGGCCAGCGCATCTTCAAGCCACCTATCGGCGGCTTGTTCAGGTCAGTGGCGTACCAATAGCACGGCAACCGCCGGCGGAAGCACCAGCGCCCATCGATGCGCTCGTAATCGTCCCAGTACAGCATCTGCATGATCACCCACTCCGGCCCGGTCTCATGCTCGTTCTTCGAATAAACAACGCCCGTGGCGTGGTCGGCATCGCTGAATTCGATGATGTGCTGGCCCAGGTGGTGCGAGGTGCCGTGGAACTGCTTGCGCATGGTTTCGTCTAGCCAGGCCTTGAGGTGCGCACGGCCGAACTTGTCGCGGCCGACCCTCACGTCCTCGGCAAAACAATTGGCCATGGCGTCCATGTCGCGCATGTCCAAAGCCAGCGCGTACTTGCCTGCCAGTTGGCGGATCGCGTCCAGCGACTCCAGGCGGTCGATGCGCTGCAGCAGCGCGGTGCTTTCAAGGGCCGTCATTCCAGCACCGTGTACAGGTCCGAGCCGCGCCCGCCGTCCACCGCCAGGCTCGCCCCGGTCACGTACGAGGCCTCATCGCTGGCCAGGAACAGGATGGCATTGGCCAGTTCCTGCGGCAGGCCGACCCGGCGCATCGGGATGACCTTTTCGGTATTGGCCCGCGCCCTGGCGTCGCCAAGCATGCCCGCGGTCGCCGGGGTGTCCACCACCCCGGGGATAATCACGTTGCAGCGGATATTGTCCACCGCGCCTTCACTGGCCGCGGCCCGGCTGAAGTTGATCACCGCCGCCTTGGCGGCAGAGTAACCGGCCATCCAGGCGGTGCCGAAGAGGCCGCAGATCGAGGCGATGTTGACGATCGAGCCGCCCTTGCCCTTCATCAGCTGCATCGCTGTGCGCGTGCCCCAGAAGGTGCCATCCACGGTGGTGGCGAAGTTAGCATGCCAGTCGGCGGTGCTCATGCCGGCGATGCCGCCCCAGGTGTAAGCCATGGCGTTGTTGACCAGGATGTCGAGGCCACCGTGGCGCTGCGCGGTGGCTTGCAGTGCGGCAACATAGGCCTTTTCGTCACTGACGTCGGCCACCGCCACCTCGGCGCAGCCGCCGCGGGCGAGGATCTGCTCGCGCACCCCTTCCAGCGGCTCGCGGCGGCGCCCACACAGCACCACCAGGGCGCCTTCTTCGGCAAATCGCAGTGCGGTCGCCTCGCCTATGCCGGAGCCGGCCCCGGTGACAAAGGCGATCTTGCCTTGCAGACGTTTGCTCATCAGTCGCTCTCCTGTCAGATAAAGGCCATGCCGCCGTTGACGGCAATGTTCTGCCCGGTGATGAAGCTGGCATCATCACTGGCCAGGAACACCGCCACCCGGGCGATCTCGTCGGTTTCGCACATGCGCCCCAGTGGCACGTTCTTCAGCAGCGCCTGCATGTGATCATCAGGAATGCCAGCCATCATCGGCGTGTTGGTCGGGCCCGGTACCAGGGTATTGACGCGGATGCCCTGCGCCGCCAGTTCACGGGCGATCGAGCGGGTCAGGCCCATCACTGCGGCCTTCGAGGCGCAGTAGTGGCTCGGCCCTTCGCCGGTCAGCGCGGCGGTGCTCGACAGGTTGATCAGCACCCCCTGGCGCTTGCCCTTGAGCATGAGCCGGGCGCCTTCACGGCAGCACAGGAAGGTGCCGCCCAGGTTGACCCCGATCACCCGTGCCCAGCTGTCGTCCGGCGTGTCGAGGAAGGCATCGAGGGCGCCGACGCCAGCGTTGTTGACGACGATGTCCAGCCCACCGAAATGCGCTTCGACCTGGCCCATGGCATCGGCCACCGACGCGGCATCGGCGACGTTGCAGCCCAGCGCCAGGACCTGTTCGCCCAGGTCGGCAAGGCTGGCGGCAAGCGCAGCCTGGTTGAGGTCGACCGCCACCACCTTGGCCCCTTCGGTGACGAAGCGGCGCACGATGGCCTGGCCCATGCCCTGCCCGGCACCGGTGACGAAGGCCACCTTGTTCTGCAGTTTCATAGCGTTCTCCTTGGTTGACGCTTTTTGGTTTTCACCATCATTGGGCGCCAGCCGGTGCCGAACATCGTCCGATAGGACTAGCGCCATGCGCACCTCTTGGTCCGGATGGACGATGCCGGCACGCCCCGGGCGGGACAGGATCGACCCTCCCCCATCCGCGAACTGGAGAACCGGCATGAACCAACCCGTCGACCTGCCCTTGCCCACCGGCCATTACGCCACCCTGCCCAACGGCCTGCGCCTGCATTACCTGGACGAAGGCCAAGGCCCGGTGGTGCTGTGGCTGCACGGTAGCGGCCCGGGTGCCAGCGGTTTCAGCAACTTCAAGGGCAACTACCCGCAACTGGTAACGGCCGGCTATCGCAACATCCTGCTCGACCTTCCAGGCTTCGGCCGCTCGGACAAACCTGAAGATGTGCTTTACGAGCTGGATTTCTTTGTCGATTGCGTGGCCGCCTTGCTCGACCAGCTCGGCATCAGCAGCTGCACTCTGCTCGGTAACTCCCTGGGCGGCGCCATCGCCCTGGGCCTGGCCCTGCGCCGGCCACAGCTGGTGGAACGCCTGATCCTGCTGGCACCCGGTGGCGTCGAAGAGCGCGAAACCTACTTCCAGATGCCGGGCATCCAGCGCATGGTCGGGCTGTTCAATGCCGGCCCGATTGGCCTCGAGGAAATGCGCAGCATGATGCGCCTGCAGCTGTTCGATGACTCGATCCTGCCGGAAGAGCTGCTGCTGGAGCGGGTGGCTGTGGCGGTGACCCAGCCGAAGAACCTGTTCAGCACAATGTTGGTGCCGAACATGCGTGCGCGCCTGGGGGAGATCGAGTGCCCGATCCTCGGGTTCTGGGGCAGCAACGACAACTTCAACCCGGTCAGTGGCGCCCGGTACATCATCGATGGCGCACGCCAGGCACGGTTCATCGTGCTCAACCGTTGCGGGCACTGGGTACAGGTGGAACACCGCGAGCTATTCAACCGCAGCTGCCTGGAGTTCCTGCAGCACGGCTGACAAGGACAGGATTACGTTGTACGTGTGGGAGCCGCGCTTGCCGGCTCCCACAGAGGTCGCACAAGATTTCGCTCGTACTCAGCCAGCAGCGCGCTGGCTGTTGAGCTGGGCATCCCCCGGCTGCCCCAGTACACAGGAGGTCCCGCCGGGGGTATACATCATCGCCACGCAGCGGTTGCACGCCGTGCAGATCGAGTTGCGGCTCGCGCCACTGGCCAGCTTGTTCACGTAATCCGGCTCGGCAATCAACACCCGCCCCATGGCCACCAGGTCGAAGCCCTCGGCCATCACCTGTTCGATGCTGGCCAGGCTCTTGGCCCCGCCCAGGTAGGCCAGCGGCATTTTCACCGCCGCCCGCACCTTGCGCGCGTGTTCGAGCAGGTACAGCTCGCGAAACTCCACCACCGGGTCCATGCGCCGTTGCAGCGCCATCGCCAGGGCAATCACCGGGTTCTTCTGCTGCACGCGGTTTTCCTTGGGAAACGACGAGCCGAACATGGTGGTGATCGACTCGGCGTTCATCCCGGCGCTCAGTACCAGCAGGTGGGCGCCCTCCTGCTCCAGCATGCGGGCGATCTGTGCACCGTCCTCGGCACTGTTACCGGCGCGCACGCCCTCGGTGATGCTGTACTTGCACACCACCGCCAGGTCCTGGCCCACGGCATCCAGCACCGCCCGCAGCACCCGGCGCGGAAAGCGCAGGCGGTTTTCCAGGCTGCCGCCGTACTGGTCGCGGCGCTTGTTGTACAGCGGCGAGATGAACTGGCTGAGCAGGTAGCCGTGGCCCATGTGGATTTCCACAGCGTCGAAACCGGCTTCGCGGGCTAGCCGTGCACCTTGGGCAAAGTCGCGCACTACCTGCTGCATGTCAGCTTCGTTCATCGCCTGCTTGAGGAACATGCCGCTCATCATGCCGATCTTGTTGAACCCGCCACTGGCCGACAGCGGCCTGGGCGTGGAGCGCTCGCGGATGAAGGTGAAACAGCCGCCATGGGTAATCTGCGCGCTGGCCTTGCCGCCTTCGCGATGCACCGCATCGGTCAGGGCCTTGAAGTGCGGCAGGCTGTCACGTTCCAGGATCAGCTGGTTGGGCAGCGTGCGGCCGTCGCGGCTGACCGCGCAGTAGGCCACGGTAGTCAACGCAACGCCGCCACTGGCCAGGCCCGCGTGCAGCTTGGCCAGTTGCCGGGACGGCACGCCCTGGGCGCTCATGCCCTCGTTGGTGGCGGCCTTGATGAAGCGGTTTTTCAGGGTAAGCGGGCCAATGTTGACCGGGCTGAACGGCGATCGATCGGGGTTCTGGTGCATGTCAGGCCTCGTTCTGGTTTTACTGGGCTCAGAAGGTGTATTTGGCGTTGAACGACAGGTAGTCGCGGTCCGCCAGCAGGCGGCCCTGGGCGACGTCCGGGGAGCTCAGGTAGGCCACGTAGGTCAGGCCGACCTGGAAGTTGCCCAGGTACTTGAAGTCGCCGCCGACGGTCAGGCGCTTCTCGGCACGGCCCAGGCCCTGGTAGGCGCTGCCGTCGACGTTCTGCTGCCAGACCACGCGGGTGGTCAGGTCCAGGCCGTCGGCAATCGACGGGTAGTCCATGTAGGCGCCTACGCCCAGCAGGGTCGAGCCACGGCTCTGGGTCTTGGACTGGAAGTCGTCGAAGCGGCCATCGACGCCTGCACCGCCCCCGGTGATGACCAGGGTGTCGACGCCCTCGATGTACTGGTGCACCACTTCACCCATGAAGGTGGTCTGCTGGGCCAGCCAGCTCGGGCCGAGGATGTACGAGGCGTTGAGGTTGCCTTGCCAGATCTGCCCGGTGGTCGGTGCGCCATTGTTCAGGTACACCGAGGCGCCGTTGCGGTAGCTCAGGTCACCGGCGTACTGCACAGAATCGCCGACCTTGGAGCTGAAGCTCACCCCGGTCAGCTCGACATCCTCGAAGTAGCCCAGGCGGTAGGCCGGCGCCGCGCCGGTGTTGGCGCGTGCGCTGATGCGCGAGTTCGACGAGTACTGGGTCTGCCCGGTGAAGTCGAAGTACAGCGAGCCGACCCGCTCGTGGTAGCGGTAGTGGAACAGCCCCAGCTCGGTGTTCTCGGTGACCCGGTAGCGCACGCCCATGCCCCACTGGCCGCCGTCACGCGGCTTGACCTCGCCGGCATAGTTGACGCCGGTGAAACGCTTGTCCGGCAGGCTGTCGATGACCCCGGTATTGAGCCGGAAGAATTCCGCGCCCGGGCCGAAGTAGTCGCTGCCAAAGTAGTCGCCCACCGGGTTGAGCTGAGTCTTCTCCCACTCGTACTGGTAGAAGCCGACCAGCGCCAGGTCTTCGTTCAACGACCACGAGGCCGACACCTGGCCCACCGGCAGGTAGGCGTCCTTGGCCTCGGTGCCCGGCACGTTGAACTTGGTCGCGTCCACCGGTGCCTGGCCTTGGCTGATGTTGGCCCAGAACAGGCTCTCGCCCCAGGCCACCAGGTGGCGACCGGCCTTGAGCGACAGGTACTGGATTTCGCCCAGCGTGTAATTGCCGTACACGTAGGCATCGAGCAGGCGCGCCTTGCTGCCGCTCAGGCGACGGGTATCTTCGACGAAGCCGTCGGGGCGGCCGACCTTGTTCACCGTCAGCGGTGAGTCGTTGGCGTTGCGCTCGTGGTAGACATCGTCGTAGAAGTGGCTGCCACGGACCACGGCGCCGACATTGTCATGGCGCAGGCGCAGTTCGCCGAACAGGCTGAGACGGTTGGTGATCAGCGAACCGCGCTTGAAGTTACGCGTGCCGTCGTCATTGTTGATGTCGTTGAGGTATTGGTTGGCCTGCTTGGCGGTACGCATCGACGCCGTGTAGTTGACCGTGAGCGACGAGTCCAAGGTGGTGTCCTCGCCCAGCTCCAGGGTCGGCCCGGCATTCGCACTTGCGCTGGCCAGGCCGATGGCCACGGCCAGCCAGCAGCGCCGGGCCAGGCCCGTATTCGCGGTAGACATGCTGTTCTCCTTTGTTGTTATTGTTTTTCTCCATGGGCGGAACATTCAGGCCTGGGCCACGGCATGCCTGAGGTCGTTCTTGGCGACCTTGTTCGACGGGTTCAGCGGCAACGCCGTGAAAAACCGCACCTGGCGCGGCACCTTGTAGTTGGCCATGCGCTCGCGGCTCCAGCCGATCAGCGCCTGCTCATCGAGCTGTTGCCCCTCGCGCAGCACCACGCAGGCGCAACCCACCTCCCCCATGCGTGCATCGGCAATGCCGATCACCGCCACCTGGGCAATGGCCGGGTGGGCCAGCAGTGCCGCTTCGATTTCCGCCGGGTAGCAGTTGAAGCCGCCGACGATGTACATATCCTTTAGGCGGTCGGTGATGGCCAGGTTGCCTTGCGGGTCCAGGCGCCCGACATCGCCGGTGTGCAACCAGCCTTCGGCGTCGATCGCCTCAGCGGTGGCGGCCGGGTCCTGGAAGTAGCCCTGCATGACGTGGAAGCCGCGCAGGCAGATTTCCCCGGTTTCACCCTCGGCCACGGCCCGGTTGGCGGCATCGCGGATGCTCACTTCGGTGCCCGGCAACGGCCGCCCGCTGGTGCTGGCAATCACCTCGGCCGGCGCCTTTGGGTCGCACAGGGTGGCCAGGCCACCGCATTCGGTCAGGCCATAGGCGGTGGTCACCACGCTGAAGCCCAGCTCGCTGCGCATGCGTTCGATCAGGCTGGGCGGGATGCTCGCCGAGCCGGTCACGGCAACGCGCAGGCTGGACAAGTCGGTTTCAGCCAGGCGCGGGTGGGCCAGCAGCGACAAGTACAGGGTCGGCGCGCCGGGTAGCACGCTGATGCGCTCGCGGGCGATGCGCTGGAACACTGCCTCGGCATCGAACACCGCGTGCGGCAGAATGGTCGCCCCGGCGATCAGGCAGGTCAGCCAGCCGGCCTTGTAGCCAAAGGCATGGAAGAACGGGTTGACGATCAGGTAACGGTCGCCCGGCACCAGCCCCAGGACCCGCACATACTCGGCAAAAGCCCGCAGGTTCTGGCCATGGGCGCTCATCACGCCCTTGGGCTTGCCGGTGGTACCCGAGGTGAACAGCAGGTCGCAGATCGCCTCCGGCTGGATGCTCAGGGCGCGGCGCCTGGCTGTCAGCCGCTCGATGGTCGCGGCGCCGAGCAGAAAGCGCTCATGGCTCAGGTCCTGGGCGACGGCGGCCTGGTCGCAGGCGAAGATCACCTGGTGCTCCAGGGTCGCTGGGCGATGGGGTGCGAGCAGCGCCGGGTAGTCGACGTCGAGGAAGCGCTGTTGCACGAACAGCACCCGGCAGCCACTACGGGCCAGCACATCGGCGGCTTCGGCACCTTTCATGCGGGTGTTGACCGGTACCAGTACCGCGCCGGCGCAGTGGATGCCCAGCGCGGCAAGGATCCACTCGCGGCTGTTGGGCGCCCACAGGCCGACCCGGTCGCCCGGCTGGATGCCCAGCGCCATTAGCCCGCGGGTCACCTGCAACACCTGCTCTGGCAGGTCGGCGTAATCCAGGCATTCGCCATGCTCCTCGATGGCGACATGGCCGGCAAAGCGTTGCGCGCTGTCGAACAGAAGGCGGGCGATGGTGGCCGGCGCAGCGGCCGGCTCGTGGGTGGTAGCGGAGTTCGGGTTCATGCAAGGCTCACTCATCGGCATCACTCGGGAAAGCGGATACGCAGCACCGGGCTGGTGGGCACGGCCTGGCACGCCAGGATCCAGCCTTCGGCCAGCTCGTCGGCATCCAGGGCGTCGTTGTGCAGTAGCTCGACCGCGCCGCTCTCCAGGGTGCACATGCACGAGGCGCAACCGCCCACGCGGCAGGCGCTGGGCGGGTCGAGACCGGCGCGCTGCATGGCATCGAGCAGGGTCTCGCCGCTGGCGCAGTCCAGGGCGTGGTCCTCGCCGTCCAGGCGCACCGCCAGCTTCGCGGCCATCGCCGCCTCGCTGTGGCTGGCCTGGGGCAGCTCGCCTTCGCCCGGCAGCGAAACGAAACGCTCCACCTGCACGCGGGCGCTGGGCATGCCGAGGCTGGCCAGGGCTTGTACGGCGGCATCCATGAACGGCCCCGGGCCACAGATGAACGCCTGGGCATCGACCATCGGCCGGGCCAGCTCGGCCAGTTGCGCCACGGCCGGCACGCCCTGCACCGAGTCCAGCCAGTGCACCACCTGCAGGCGCTGCGGGTGAACCCCCGCGAGAAAGCGCAACTCGTCGCGGAAGATCACCGACTGTTCGTCGCGGTTGGCATAGATCAGCAGGATGCGCCCCTGCCCGGCCAGCAACGCCGAGCGCAGGATCGACAGCACCGGCGTGACGCCGCTGCCGCCTCCAAACAGCAGCAGGTCGCCTTGCAGGTCGCGGGGCACAAACACCCCGGCCGGCGGCAGCACCTGCAGGGTCTGGCCTTCCTGCAGCTCTTCGCACAACCAGTTCGAGGCGCGCCCGTCACGCACCCGCTTCACGGTCACCCGCAGCGGCTCGTCGAGCAGCGGCGTGCTCGACAGCGAATAGCAGCGTGGCAGCCAGCCACCTTCATAAGGCACGCGCAGGGTCAGGAACTGGCCGGGTTTGTAGTGAAAACGCTCGGCCAGCGACGCGGGCACATCGAACACCAGCGACCGGGCATCGGCGGTTTCCTCGATCACCCGCGCCACACGCAAGGCAAGATAGTCATTCATGGTTCAGGTACTCGCTGTCACCTGGCTCAGACGAACGGGTCCGGGTTGGGCAGGCCCAGCTGCACCGCGCCGAAGCTGCGCCCGTAGGCCATGAAGTTGTTTGCGATGTGCCCGCGCGCCTGGTGCAGGTCGCGGAACAGCCGCGCCACCGGGTTGCTGTTGTAAAGGCCCGACGCTGCCATGCTGCGCAACAAGTCGCTGATGCGTTCGGCACAGATGTTGGTCACATAGGAGGACTGGTAGCGGTACAGCAGGCGCGTTTCGGTGTCCGGGTACTCGCCGGCGCGGGCCAGTTGCATCAGGTGCTCGTAGTTGCGTTCGAGCACAAGCTTCAGGCTGTCGACGGTGATCACTGCCTCGGCCACCGCCGTTTGCGCGACCGGGTCATCGGCGGTGCGCGCACCGTGCTTGCCGATATGCCGGGCGGCGTTTTCGCGGAAGGTATTGATCGCCCCTTGCAGGGCGCCGATAGCCGAGGTCGAGACCGCACGGGAGAACACCTGGGCGAACGGGATCGCGTAGATCGGGTTGGTGTTCACCAGGCGCCCCGGGGTCGCCTCGATCTGCCAGTTGTTGGTGCGCTGCACGCGATGGGCCGGAACGAAGGCATCCTCCACCACGATGTCGTGGCTGCCGGTGCCGCGCAGGCCGAGCACATCCCAGTTGGGCTCGATGCGGTAGTCGGCGCGCGGCAGCAGAAAGGTGCCGTGCTCGCTGGCAAAGTCACCATCGGCCGGCAGGATGCCGCCAAGCAGCACCCACTGGCAGTGCTCGCTGCCACTGGAGAAACCCCACCGCCCACTGATGCGGTAGCCGCCCGGCACCACGCTGACCTTGGCTGCCGGCATGTAGGTCGAGGAAATCAACGCACCGTGGTCCTGCTCCCAGACCTCGCGCTGCGCCTCGACCGGGTAGCGCGCCACCTGCCACGGGTGCACGCCCATCACGCCATAGACCCAAGCGGTCGACATGCAGCCTTCACCAAGGGTCATCTGGATCTCGAAGAAGGTTCGCGGGTCCACTTCATAGCCGCCAAAGGCGCGCGGTTGCAGGGCGCGCAGCAGGCCGGCCGACTTCAGTTCGGCAATGGTCTGGTCGGGGATGCGCAGGTCGCGCTCGGCCTGCGCCGCACGTTCCTTGAGCTGCGGCACCATGCGCCGCGCCCGTTCGATCAGTTCGACTTCTTCCTGGGTCTTTTCTCGCAAGCTGTACATCACTGGTCTCTCCCGGTCTCGCTGCGCCACTGCGCGAGCTGGGATCGATCATCGGTGTGGCCAGGCAATCGATCATCGTCAAAGCGGACTAGTGCCGGCGCGCCCTGGGCGCTAGTCCGTTGAGACGATGCCGGTGGCCGCCGGCGTGACCATAGTCGGTGCCATCGACAGCCCTGATGAGGAGAGACCGTCATGAGCATCCTGCAGCGATTCCGCCTCGATGGCGGCGTGGCAATCGTCACCGGCAGCGGCCGGGGCATCGGCCGTGCCATTGCCCTGGCCTATGCCGAAGCCGGTGCCGATGTGGTGTGCGCTGCCCGTTCGTTGGACGATGTCCAGGCGGTGGCCGAGGAAGTGCGTGCGCTGGGCCGCAACGGCCTGGCCTTCGCCTGCGATGTCAACGACGCCGAGCAGCGCCAGGCGTTGGTGCGCCAGAGCCACGAGCACCTCGGGCGCATCACCCACCTGGTCAACAATGTCGGTGGCGGTGGCCCCAACGACCCGCTGGGCCTGAGCCCGGAGCAGTTCGACGAGATCCTGCGCTTCAACGTGTCCAGCGCCTACGCGTTCTGCCAGCTGTGCGTGCCTCTGATGCGCGACGCGGGTGGCGGCAACATCGTCAACATCAGCTCCGTGGCAGCGCGCTACTCCCAGCGCCACTTCAGCGCCTACGGCACGGCCAAGGCGGCGCTCAGCCACCTGACCCGCCTGCTGGCCCAGGACTTCGCGCCGCAGGTGCGGGTCAACGCGGTGGCGCCTGGCCCTACCCTCACCGCCGCGCTGAACAGCGTGATGCCGGCCGCCATGCGCCAGGCCATGGAGGCCAACACCCCGCTCAAGTGCCTGGGCAGCCCCGAAGACATCGCCGCCGCCGCACTGTACCTGGCCTCGCCGGCTTCGGCCTGGGTCACCGGCAAGATCATCGATGTCGACGGCGGTGCCGACTCCAGCGTCTGGGTTGGCTGACACACCGCTTCCTCAGCCGGCCTACCCTTTGCTCGGGCCGGCTTTTTTTATTCCCGAAAGCAGCTGCCCCTTGAAACGCTGCCCCTTGAAATGAAATGAGAGCCCAGCCATGGATGCCCATCTGATCACCGCGCTCGGCGACGAGCTGTTCGCTGCCCTGCGTGGCCGCCATACCCTGCAACCGCTGACCAGCCGCTACCCTGACCTGACCCTCGACCAGGCCTACCGCATCTCGCTGGCCTTCCTGCAGCGCCGCGAGGCCTTGGGCGAGCGGGTGGTCGGCAAGAAGATCGGCGTGACCAGCCGCGCCGTGCAGGAAATGCTCGACGTGCACCAGCCGGATTTCGGCTTTCTCACCGACGCCATGCAGGTCGCGGACGGCGGCGATGTCAGCCTGGCCCGGCACCAGTTGATCCAGCCGCGTGCCGAAGGCGAGATCGCTTTCATCCTCGGCGAAGACCTGCACGGCCCCGGCATCTCCGCCGAGGACGTGCTCGCCGCGACCCAGTCGGTGATGCCGTGCTTCGAGATCGTCGACTCGCGCATCGACAACTGGCAGATCCGCATTCAGGACACTGTGGCCGACAACGCCTCGTGCGGCGTGTTCGCCCTCGGCACGCAACGCCTCGACCCGCGCACGCTGGACCTGGCCAAGGTGCAGATGCAGCTGCTGAAGAATGGCCAGCCGGCCGGCGGCGGCCTGGGTTCGGCGGTACAAGGCCACCCCTGCGCGGCGGTGGCCTGGCTTGCCAACACCCTGGGCGAACTGGGCATCCCGTTCCGCCGTGGCGAAATCATTCTTTCCGGCGCCCTGGCGCCACTGGTACCGGTGGCCGCCGGCGACCGTATCAGCCTGAGCATGAGCGGGTTGGGCCAGTCCAGCCTGCGCTTCGTGCCCTGACCTTTGCGTGGAGCGTTTAAAATGAAGAAAATCCGATGTGCGTTGATCGGGCCGGGCAACATCGGCACCGACCTGCTGTACAAACTCAAGCGCAGCGAGGTGCTGGAGCCGGTCTGGATGGTCGGCATCGATGCCAGCTCCGAAGGCCTTGCACGGGCCCGCGAGCTGGGCCTGAAAACCACCGCCGACGGCGTCGACGGCCTGTTGCCGCACGTGCTGGAAGACAACATCCAGATCGCCTTTGACGCCACCTCGGCCTACGTGCATGCGCAGAACAGCCAGAAGCTCAACGCGCTCGGCGTGCTGATGATCGACCTCACGCCGGCGGCCATCGGCCCCTACTGCGTGCCGCCGGTCAACCTCAAGGCCAATCTCGGGCTGGGGGTGATGAACGTCAACATGGTCACCTGCGGTGGCCAGGCGACCATCCCGCTGGTCGCGGCGGTGACCAGCGTGCAGCCGGTGGCATATGCCGAGATCATCGCCACCGCCGCGTCTAAATCGGTGGGCCCGGGTACGCGCAAGAACATCGACGAATTCACCCGCACCACCGCCAGTGCCGTGGAACAGGTCGGCGGCGCCCGTCAAGGCAAGGCGATCATCATCATCAACCCGGCCGAGCCGCCGCTGATCATGCGTGACACCGTGCACTGCCTGACCGACGACGAGCCGGACCAGCCAGCGATCCGCGCCGCGATCGAGGCCATGATCGAACAGGTGCAGCGCTACGTGCCGGGCTACCGGCTGGTCAACGGCCCGGTGTTCGACGGCAAGCGCGTATCGATCTTCATGGAGGTGGAGGGCCTGGGTGACTACCTGCCGCGCTATGCCGGCAACCTCGACATCATGACGGCGGCAGCGGCGCGTACCGCCGAGCTGTACGCCGAAGAAATCCTCAAGGGCGAGCTGACGCTGCGCCCTGCCCCCACTGCCCTGGCCTAAGGAGCCGACCATGGACCTCAACGGCAAACGCATTACCGTACATGACATGTGCCTGCGCGACGGCATGCACCCCAAGCGCCACCAGATCAGCCTCGATGAAATGCAGCGCATCGCCTGCGGCCTGGATGCCGCCGGCGTGCCGCTGATCGAAGTCACCCACGGCGATGGCCTGGGCGGCAGCTCGGTCAACTACGGCTTCCCAGCGCACAGTGACGAGGCCTACCTGTCGGCGGTGATTCCGCTGATGAAGCAGGCCAAGGTCTCGGCGTTGCTGCTGCCAGGCATCGGCACGGTCGAGCACCTGAAGATGGCCCACGGCCTGGGCGTGAGTACCTTGCGGGTGGCCACCCACTGTACCGAGGCCGATGTCAGCGAACAGCACATCGCCCACGCCCGCCACCTGGGCATGGACACCGTGGGCTTCCTGATGATGGCGCACATGAACAGCCCCGAAGGCCTGGCTACCCAGGGCAAGTTGATGGAAAGCTACGGCGCCAACTGTATCTACCTGACCGATTCGGCGGGCTACCTGCTGCCGCACCAGGTCAGCGAGCGGGTGGCGGCGATGCGTGCCGCGCTGCGCCCGGAGACCGAGATTGGCTTCCATGGCCATCACAACCTGTCGATGGGCGTGGCCAACTCGATTGCCGCGATCGCCGCGGGCGCCAACCGTATCGACGCGGCCTGCGCGGGGTTGGGTGCCGGTGCCGGCAACACGCCGATGGAGGTGCTGGTGGCGGTGTGCAAGCGCATGGGGATCGAGACCGGGGTGGATGTGTTCGCCATTCAGGACGTGGCCGAGGACCTGGTGGTAGCGATCATGGACTTCCCCATCCGCAGTGACCGCGATGCACTGACCATGGGTTATGCCGGGGTGTATGGCTCGTTCCTGCTGTTTGCCAAGCGTGCAGAGCAGAAGTATGGCGTGTCGGCGCGAGAGATCCTGGTGGAAATGGGCCGGCGCGGGATGGTTGGCGGCCAGGAAGACATGATTGAAGATACGGCGATGACCCTGGCCAAGCGCCGAGCCTGAGGCTAAGCGGAGTATGGCACCGGCGAAGCCGGTGCCAGCCTCAGCGCCAATCGGCGACGATCCCGTGCTCCAGCGCCAAGGCCTGCGCCGCCACGGTCCGCCTTTGGTACTGCGGAGCCTGCGGGTCAGTGGCCAGCCACAACATCACCGCCGCCGGCACTTCGGGTGGAGCGCTACCTGCGCGCAGGGCAATCACCCCCTTCTCGCCGATGGTCACCTTCAGCGCCTCGGTGGTCACCACACCTGGGTTCAGGGTATAGGCACGAATCCCCTGCTCGCCCAGCTCGGTCGACAGAATGCCCGACAGCCGCGACACCGCCGCCTTGCCGGCGCCATAGGCATAACCCCAGCCGCCCTTGTCCGCCGCCACCGGTGGATCGCTCTCGCCGGCGCCTGAGGTGACGTTGATCACCACCCCTCCGCCCTGCCCGAGCATCCGCTGCACCACCGCCTGGGTCAACAGCAAGGGCGTGAGGATATAGCCCTTGAACATCCGTTCCAGGGTGTCCGGCTGCAGCGCCAGGAAAGTCGAGTTGAGGTCATTGCCCTGGTAGATGGCATTGTTCACCAGCACATCGATACGCCCGTATTCGGACAGCACGGCCGCACAGGCCTGCTCGGCCGTGGCACTGTCGAGCAGGTCCATCGGCACCACCAGGGCGCGTGCGCCCAGCGCCCGGATTGCCTCGGCAGTACCATTGAGGCTGCCGGACAGCGGTGCCCCCGCTGCATCGCGCAGGGCGTGCTGATGTTGCTCGCCCTCCTCCAGCGTGCGTGCGCTGATCGCCACATCGTAACCGGCACGGGCAAACGCCAGCGCCGCCGAACGGCCGATGCCACGGCTGGCACCGGTAATGAAGGCCACTTTGTTCATGGGTGATCCTTGTCAGAAACGCGGCGCACGCACCATCGCGTCCATACCGCCGTCGATGAATACCACGCTGCCATGGACGAACCGCGCCTGCTCGGACTGCAGGAACGTCACCAGCGCAGCGATCTCTTCCGGGCGCCCGGCACGCCCCAGCGGCGCGACGAACTCGCGCACCGCCTTGCCGAAACGCGCATCCTCCAGCGACGCCTGATGCAACGGGGTCTGCACCGCGCCGGGCGCCACCACGTTCAGGCGCATGCCACGCTGGCCCCAGCCCGATGCCAGGCTTCGTGCATGGTGGGTGATGGCATATTTGGAACAGGCGTAGGCCAGATGGGGCTGGCCAAGGTCATTGGCCAGGTCCAGCGCCCGTGTTTCGTCGCCTTCAAGCATGGCGCCGGTCATCGGCTGCTGCTCGGCGCCAGGCTGGGTGGCGGCCACCGAGCCGATCACCAGCGCAGCCGGGTTGCGACCGCGAGCCAGGGCACCTTGCAGGCCTTCGAGCAACTGGCTCACGCCAAAGTAGTTGACCGCCAGGATCAACCCGCAGGACGGCGCGGTCACGCCGACCCCGGCGCAACAGACCAGGCCGTCAAGCACCCCGCCGCTGCGTTCGAGCACCCCGGCAATCGCCGCCGCGCGCCCTTGCTCGGTAGAAAGGTCGGCCACCACCTCGGCATCGGCACGGTCGATACCGATGACTTCATTACCCGCCGCACGCAACGCCGCGGCGACGGCGGCACCAATACCCGAGGCACTGCCGCTGATAGCTGTAACAGACATGATCGATCTCCAGGATAGGTCGGTACAGTATCGGCAGAAGGCCAGCGCGCCAGCATCGTCCTTGCGGACTACGGCTGGCGCCCTGGATGCGCCTCAGGCGCGGCGCGCCACGGCCAGCTGCGGCAGCGGCACCTTGAGGCGCTCGGGTGCCTTCAGCGCTACCTTGGGCTTGCCAAGGGCGACCACGCTGTTGAGCAGGATGCGCACCAGCTCGGTCTGCCGACGCACCCCGGTCTTGGAGAAGATCGAGCGCAAGTGCGCCCGCGCGGTATTGCGGCGGATGTTCAGTTCCTCGGCAGCCTCCTCCAGCGACAGGCCGTTGGCCAGTTCCATGGCCAGCGCGGTTTCGGCGCGGGTCAGGTTGAAGAGTTGCTTGGTTACCACCTCGCTGGCCAGCGACTTGCTGGCCGCATCACGGATGTACACCAGCGCCGCCGGCTTGCCGCGTTCATCGGCCCAGTCCAGCGAGGGGATCGACTCGACCACAAGGCCCAGATTGACCAGGCCCGAGGGGCGGGTCACCGACATCGCTTCGGCGCCCTTGGGCGCATCCGGGGAAAATGCGGCGCGAATCAGCCGCTGCAGTTCGCGGTTGTCGCTGGGGTAGGTCGCCTCCAACCGCCCGCCCACCAGCTTCAGGCCGTCGGCGCTGGCGAGAATCTCCTGGGCCACCGGGTTGACCCGCAGCACGCTGCCGCTCTCGTCCAGCACCAGGGTGGCCACCGACAGGCGGCTGATGGCCTGGGAATAGAGCTCGCTGAGCGATTCGCTGCGGTCGAGCAGGTTGTGCACCTGCAGGGCCCGGCGCAGGTGCGGCAGGAACATCCCGCACAGGGCGCGCTCATCGGCAGAGAAGTTCGGTTCACGCCTGGATCGGGTGATGCGAAAGCGCAGCTTGCCGCCGTCGGGCGTGGAAATGTCGGCGCCCATCACGTGGTATACATCCTGCTGGCTGCAGAACATCTTGAAATAGGCGCTGCGCTCCCACTCGGCCGGGGTCATGACGTCGTCGACCGTGAACACATGGTCCGGTGGCTGGTTGGTGAAGGGCGTGTTGGTTTGCGGGTAGGTCATGTAGCTGACGTCCCCGGCACCTTCGATGTCGCCGGAAATGATCATCACGCCCATGTCCGGCTGGTCCGGCACACGCAGGATCAAGGTTGCGTAGTTGGCGGCATACAGAGTGCGGAAGCTGGTCAGCGCACGGGCCATCAGCTTGGGGTCGAGGGCGCCTTCATAGACTTCACCGACCAGGCGATCGAAGGTTGCCAGGTCGCAGCCGAGTCCGGCCAGCGCATCATGGGTCAAGACAGCTTTTTCCACAGTCTTCTCCTCGCTCGGGCAGGCATTGGCCTCCCCTTCTTATTTTTATTTGGCGATGTGGCCGCGGCACAGTCTCGCTGGCCGCCCTGGCGCCGACAATAGGGCGCCAGGGTTTATTTTTTATTACCGGATGTCTCCTGCGCTTTCGCCCACCAGCACCGGCCTGGTTGCCGCCTGCCGGGCGACCAACGGTCGCCCGCGGTTGAACCAGGCCGCCAGCGCGGGGAGGAGGAAGATCGCCCCCAGCACGTTGACCAGGAACATGAACGACAGCAGCACGCCCATGTCGGCCTGGAACTTCAACGGTGCGAACCCCCAGGTACACACGCCGATCGACATGGTCAGGGCGGTGAACACCGCCGCGGTGCCGCGCTGGCACATGGCCAGGTAGAACGCCTCGCGCAGGTCCGCGCCGGCGGCCATCTCATGCTGGATGCGCTCGTACAGGTAGATGCCATAGTCCACGCCGACCCCGACACCCAGGGCCATCACCGGCAAGGTGGCGACTTTGAGGCCGATACCGAGCATCGCCATCAGCGCGTTGCACAGGATGGCCACGATGGCCAGGGGCACGAGGATGCACAGCACTGCCCGCAGCGAGAAGAAGGTCAGCCAGCAGAACAGCGTTACCGAGCCGAACAGCGCCGCCAGCATGGTCACTTCTGCACGTTTGACCGCCTCGTTGGAGGCCGCCATGACCCCGACGTTGCCACCGGCCAGCAGGAAGTCGACCTTCGGCGTGCGCACATCGGCGATGATCCGCCGCGCTTCACCGATGGCGTGGCTGATCGTGGCGCCTTCGTGGTCGGCAAGAAACACCAGGATCTGCATCTGCTGGCAGCCTTCGGTGACCAGCCCGTCGTCCGGCATGTAGGCCCGCGCCCCCTGGCTCAGGCCGCGTGCCGAACCCGGGATGGCCGCCCAGCGCGGGTTGCCTTCGTTGTTGCCGGCGATCACCCGCTTGCCCATGCCGGCCACGCTCTGCACCGACTGCACGCCACTGACCGCACGCATGCGGAAGTCGAAGGCCTCGACCGCGCGCATCACTTCTGGCGACAGGCAGCCTTCCTCCACGCCCTTGACCTCGACGAACACGGACAGCACATCGAGGCCGATCGAGTAACTGCCGATGATCCGCGCATTGTCCTGGTTGTAGCGCGAGTCACCGCGCAGCTCTGGTGCCCCGGCGCCGATATCGCCCACTGCCAGCTCGCGAGCCTTCCAGACACCGCCCACCAGCAGGGCCAGGCTCACGGCGAACACCACCAGCGCCGGGCCCGGCTCGGCCAGCGCCGACAGCCGCCACCACAAACGATGGCGGCCGGCCTCGCTGGCCTGGGCCTTCTGCAGCGTGGCAGGCTCCAAGCGCAGCCAGGACAGGATGATCGGCAACATCAGCTTGTTGGTAATGATCATCAGCATCACCCCGATACAGGCGGTGACCCCCAGTTCATGCACGATGGGGATGTCGATCAGCATGATCACGGCAAACCCCAGGGCGTTCATCAGCAAGGCCAGCGAACCGGGGATGAAGATCTTGCAGAACGCCGATTGCGCCGCCTGCCGGGCACTGGCCCCTGCCACCACATCCTGCTTCCAGGCATTGGTCATCTGCACGGCATGGGACACGCCGATGGAGAAGATCAGGAACGGCACCAGGATCGACATCGGGTCGATGCCCAGCCCCAGCAGCGGCAACAGGCCCAGCAGCCACACCACCGGCAGCAGCGCCACCACCAGTGCGACCAAGGTCAGGCGCCAGGAACGGGCATACAGCCACAGCAGCAGCGCGGTGATGGCGAAGGCAATGACGAAAAAACCGATCACGGTGTTCAGGCCTTCGACCACATCGCCGACCAGCTTGGCAAAACCGACCACGCTGATTTCGATGTCGTCGCTGGCGTATTTCTGGCGCAAGGCCTCGAGCCGTCTGGCGACTTCGACATAGTCGACCGCCTTTCCGGTCCGCGGGTCGATGTCCTGCAGGTCGGCACGCACCATCGCCGACTTCAGGTCGTTGGCGATCAGCCGGCCGATCTGCCCGGAGGCTGCGGCGTTGCTGCGTACCTGGGCGAGGTCGACGGCGCTGCCACTGAAGCGTGGCGGCACCACCACATCGCCGTAGAAGCCTTCTTCGGTGATCTCGATGTAGCGCACGTTGGCAGTGAACAGCGAGGTGACGCTGGCCCGGTTGACCCCGGAAATGAAGAACACGTCATCGGTGACCTTGCGCAGGGTGTCGAGGAATTGCGCGTTGTACAGGTCGCCCTCGCCTTTCCAGCGCACGCTGACGAGCAAACGGTTGGCACCGGTGAAGTACTGGCTGAAACGCAGGAAATTGACCATGTAGTCATGTCGTACCGGGATCTGCTTGTTGAACCCCGGGTCCAGCTGGGTATGGGTTGCGCTGTAGCCCAGGCCCAGGGTCAACAGCACGAACAGCAACAGCAGGCCTTTGCGCCCGTTCATCAACGCCTGGGCCGTGGCCTCGACACAGCGCGCGGTTCGGGAGTCAGCTCTTTTCATGGTTTGCCTCTCATTCGGCCAGCGCGACTTCGGGGCGCATGGGGATAGTCGGCCGGGGGCGATCGGGAAACATCGTCCAAATGGCCTAAGGTTTGCCTCGATCGACCTGTCGCCTTCAGGCGCGGCGTAGGCATGCCCCACAGGTAAATTGCACGACTGGACGCCGAGATAATCCTGTGGGAGCGGCTTTAGCGGCGAACACCGGCAAAGCCGGTGCCATCCAGCGCCCGGCTTCAACGCTGGTACAGGATCACCAGGTCGTTGATCACCGACGGTCGCTCCTGGCCGACCACATGGGTATTGATCTCCAGGGTCAGCTGCGTGCCGCGCTGGTTCAGCTCGACCGCCTTGAGCCGGGCCCGGGCATGGATGCGCGAGCCGGCCGGCACCGGCGCGGGGAAGCGCAAGCGGTCGGAGCCGTAGTTGATCTGCGTGGTGAAGCCGGTGATCTCGAAGCCCAGCGCCAGCTTCAGCCGCGATTGCAGCACCTGTACCAGCGCGCCATGGGCGATGGTGCCGCCAAACGGGCTGTTGCGCCGGGCCCGCTCAGGGTCGGTGTGGATCCAGTAGTCATCACCAGAGAGTTCGGCAAAGGCATCGATCAGCGCCTGGTCCACCAGCAGGCTGTTGCTCCAGTCGCTGTACTGCTCGCTGACCAGCGCCTGCAGCGCGGCCTGGTCCTGGCAGTCGACCTTCAGGCGGTTGTCGGACGCCTCGACAGGCGCTACCGCCTCGACCACCGGCGGCGTTTCCAGCGCTGCGGTGTCCTGCTCAAGGCTGGTGAAGCGCAGCAGCCGGGTACCCTTGGCATCGACCTCGGCAAACACCGGTTGCAACGGCATGCCGACGCTGATCTGGCCTTCCTCCAGGCCCACCAGGGTGGTGTTGATCCGCACCCCTTCGGCCAACTCGACTACCGCCAGCTTCTGAGGCATTTCATCGATGAAGTCCGGCAGCGTCGGAATGCGCGTCAAGGTGTAGCTGTACAACGTCGCCTGGCCGCTCACTTCACGCCACGCCGGGTCCGGCGCCAGGCAGGCCGGGCAATGCCGACGCGGGTAGAACAGCCACTGGGCACAGGCGCCACACTGCTGGATCAGCAGGCGACGGGCCTTGAGCCCTTCCCAGAACGGCGCGGAGATCTCGGTCGCCACGGGCATCGGTTTGTTGTTAGACATGATCGTCATGCTCCCTGAAGAATCAATGCGCCCTGCTCGCTCATCACGCCGCCGGTACCGGAGACGTAGACGCTGTCGCAGCGCTGCAACTGGCGTTCACCCGCAGCCCCGGCGATCTGCGTGACCGCCTCGATGACTTGGGACATGCCGCCGGCCGAGCCGGCCTGGCCAAAGCTGAGCTGGCCACCATGGGTGTTCATGGGGAAGTCGCCACGCCAGGTCAGGTCGTGCTCGCGGACGAACGCCATGCCCTCGCCCTTGCCGCAGAAACCGGCGTCTTCAAGGGTCAGCAAGGCGGTGATTGTGTAGCAGTCGTAGATCTGCGCGGCATCGACGTCTGCCGGTTTCAGCCCGGCCATGGCGAAGGCACGGCGAGAGGCCGGGCCGATCGGCGTGTGCACCATGTCCTCGGCGTAGGTTGGCGACTTGAAGGCCAGGTGCTCGCCAAAGCCTGTGATGAACGCCGGGCGTTTGCGAGCCCGCGCCGCCAGTTCCTTGTTGGTGATGATCAGCGCCGCGCCGCCGGCCACCGGCATGACGATCTCCAGCACGTGCAGCGGGTCGGCGACCATGCGGCTGGCCAGTACCTGCTCCACGGTCAGCGGCTGGCCATGGAACATCGCCTGCGGGTTGGCCTGGGCGTTGGTACGCTGGTCCACGGCGATTTTCGCCAGGGCCCGTGGGTCGTAGCCGAACTGGGCGGCGTAGCGCTGGGCGATCATCGCGTAGCCCGTGTTCTGGCCCATGTGCCCGTAAGGCAGGTCGAACTCCGCCTCCGGCGCACCGAATGCCGTGCTGTGCCCGCCAAAGCGCATGGCACGCGCCATCCAGCCGGGGTCTTCATCCGGCCCCAAGGGTGCCATCCGCGCCGGCAGCACGCACAACACCGCCTGGCACAAGCCCAGTTCGATGGCGGCAGCGGCGCGCCAGACCATGCCGACCGAGGTGCATCCGCCCAGGTCGACCACTTCGGCGAAGTTGAGCCGCAGGCCCAGGTATTCGGCGGCCATGGCCGGGACGAACACCGAGGCTTCGTGGAACTGCGGTCCGTTGATCACCAGGCCATCGAGGTCCGAGGCCTGCAGGCCGGCATCGCGCAAGGCCTGGGCAGCCAGGTCGGCGACCTGTTCGAGGTGGAACATCTTCGGTGCCGTGGCGTACTTTTCCGGCTTGTACTGTGCGGTACCGACTATTGCTGCATGGCCTTTGAGCCCCATGGTGCCTCCATGCCGGTGCCCGCGGGCACCAGCGTTGTCAGGTGATCGGTCAGAAGGTGTATTTCAACGAGAAGGTGGCGTAGTCACGGTCGGCATAGGGCCGTTTGATCGGGTCGGGCGAGCCGAGGTATCCGACATAGGTCAGCGCAGCTTCCAGGTTGCCCAGGTATTTGAAGGTCGTGCCCACGCTGATCCGCCGGTCACCCTGCACCCCGGAAATGCTCCCGGCCATCGGCGTGGAGCCGCTGAACACATTGGAGAAGCGCACCGGCACCTCAAGGTCCCAGCCCTGGAACACTCCCGGGTAACTGAACGATGCGCCAACCGTGTAGGCACTGGCATCCCGCGAGCGCCAACCGGTCGCGGTCTTGTAGGTGTAGTTGTCGGACGGCGTGACCAGGGGTGCCAGGCTCGGCAGCAGCGCCACGCCCTGCAGGTTGCCGGCCGCAGAGGTGGCGTCGACACTGTCGACCTTGACATGGATGATCTCGCCGGTGAGGGTGGTCTGGCTGGCCCATGGCCGGTCGCCCAGCACGCGCATGGCCGACAGCTGGAACTGCTGGCCCTTGCCACGCGCCGGGGTCGGCCCGAGGCCGGTGTTGACCATCACTGGCGCACCATCGCGGTACGACCATTCAGCGCCGATCTGAGTCTCGCCCAGCTTGGTCGAGGCGCTGATGCCGGTGAGTCTGATGTCTTCGAAGTACTTCACCCGGTAGCCGTTGGCGGCGAAGGCAAACAGGCCGCCACCCACCGGCACCGGGCTGTAGCCAACCAGCGCGGTGGCCGGGTTCTTGTCGTGGTAGTTGACGTGGAACAGCGACAGTTCCAGCGCCGACACCGGCCGGTAGCGCAGTTGCACGCCCCACTGGCCGCTGTCGCGGGGCTCGTCGGTGCCGCGGTAAGGCACGTTGCCGGTCGGCGTGATCAAAAACTCTCGGCCTGGGCCGATCACGTCGGTGCCCGACAGGTAGCTGCCCACCGGGGCCAGCTCGGTGCCCTTCCACTCGTACTGCATGTAGGCGCCGAAGGTGAATTGTGGGTTAAAGCGGTACGAAGCCGACACCTGGCCCACCGGCAGCAGCACTTCCTTGACCTCGACACCGGGTTGCGCGGCCTTGACCGCATCCGAGGGGTTCTGCACGCCGTTGACCCCGGGGTAGTACAGGCTCTCGCCCCAGGATTCGATATGGCGGCCGGCCTTGACGTCGAGCATCGAGTCGTTGTCGAACCGCCAGCCACCGAACACGTAGGCATCCAGCAGGCGGGTACGGCCACCGCTGTAGTACTTGGCATCGCTGGTGAATTCGTCGTTGTCACCGTCCTTGTTGACGGTGGCCGGCGAGTTGTTGTCGTTCTTGCGGTGGTAGACGTCGTCGTAGAAGGTACTGGCGCGTACCACGGCGCCGTAGTTGTCCATGCGCATGATCATCTCGCCCAGTGCGCCCAGGCGGTTGGTGGTCAGGCTGCCCTGGTTGAAGTTGCGGTCACCGTCGTCGGCGTTGACCCCCATCAGGCGGTCGCTGGGTTTGGCCAGGCGCACGCCGATGCCGTAGCTGGTGGTCACCGACCAGTCGATGGTGGCGCCATTGTCGAACTCGATGGTCTCCCCCGCCCAGGCCGACGCCGATGCCAGGGCAATCGCCGCCGTCAGGCCGGCCAGCGGCAAGCCGCGGCTGGCAAGGCCAGTATCGTTATTGTTGTTCTTGTCGATCACACGGACTCTCCTGAAGGGCAACCGGCTGGCTGCCTGGAATGGTCAACGTTGCCGTCGGGCCGGACGCAGGTTGCCCCGGCGCGCCACGGCGGTAGCGGTAGTGCGCCTGGTGCAGCTCGCGCACCAGCAGCCCTTCGGTCATGAGGTAGTTGGCATGGGCCAACGTTTCGCCAAGCGCCATCAGTTCGTCGAAACGACCTGACAGCCTGGGGAACAGCGCGGCCATCAGTTCGAGCGCGCTGCGCGGCTCGTCACAGCTGACCAGCAGGCGCGACAACTGGGCCTGGTGATGCGTCTGCAACTGGTCCAGGCGCGCATGCAGGTTGTAGAACGGCCGCTCGTGAGCCGGCAGCACCAGCACGCTGTCGGGCAGCGTGCGCAGGTGTTCGAGCGAGGCCAGCCAGTCACGCAGCGGGTCGGCCTCGGGTTCGGTGGCATGCACGCCCACCGTCGGCGTGATGCGTGGCAGCACCTGGTCGCCGGCAATAAGCACGCTGCCGTCCTCGGCAAACAGGCACGCGTGCTCGGGGGAATGGCCACGCCCCACCACCACGCGCCACTGGCGGTTGCCGATGGGCAGGCGATCGCCGTCCCGCAGGCGCCGGTAGCTGTTGAAATGCAGGGGGCGGAAGTGGCCGCTCTGAATCAGCCGGTATAGCTCGTCGATCTGCGCGTCATTGAAGCCCGCCTTGGCATGGAAATCGTGGAAATCCCAACCCGGTGACTGCCCCGCGGGCACCGTCACGTACAGCGAGCGGTACTCACTGGCCGTCATGTAGATCGGACAGCGGTAGCGTTCGGCGAGCCAGGCGGCGACGCCGGCATGGTCGGAATGGTAGTGGGTACAGATCACCGCCAGCACCGGCTGCCCGGCGAACAGCCCGGCAATCACCTGCTCCCAGGCTTTACGGGTCTGTTCGGTGTTCATGCCGGTGTCCACCACGACCCAGCCGTCGCCATGGCGCAGCAGGTACAGGTTGATGTGGTCGAGGCGGTACGGCAGCGGCATGCGCAGCCACCACACGCCATCCAGCACCTCGCGCCACTCGCCACTGCCCTGTGCTTGCGCCCAGGGGTAGCGCAGGCCGTCCACCCGTGCGGGTTCGTTACCGGTGCGCTCAGCCATGCCGACCACCGATGAAGGGAGGCAGGCCGACCTGGGCCAGCACCTGCAAAGAATAGGGCTGATAGGTGGCGCTGGCTTCATCGCGGATGAACAGCGGATCGGTGCAAGCTTGCGGGCAGTAGCCCTGGCGCTGCAAATCGACCTTGCGCAGCTTGAAGGTACTGGTCAGGTCGGCTGCCGCACTCACCCGCACGAACAGCGGCGCGGCATAGCGCGGCAGGCGTGCCTCGGTCAGTTGGTAGAACGCCTGCGGGTCGAATTCCGCCCCTGGCTGCATCAGCACCGCTGCCATGCCCGCCCTGCCCTCGTGCTCCGGCACCTGCACGCCGTACACGTTGATCAGCTCAAGGCCCGGCAGGTCGCTGAGAGCGTCAGCCACTTCCTGGGTGGAGACGTTTTCGCTTTTCCAGCGGAAGGTGTCGCCAATGCGGTCGACGAAGTAGCAATAGCCATCGGCATCCTGGCGCAGCAGGTCGCCCGAGCTCCACCAGGCATCGCCCGTTTGCAGGACGTCGCGGCGGATCTTGCTTTCGGTGGCCGCCGCGCAGGTATAGCCCTCGAAGCGGCCACCGCCGATGTCGGGATGGTCGACGATAAAGCCCATGGCCTCGCCCACTTCACCGACTTCGCACAGCTGGTAGAAGCCGTTCGCGTCACGCGGGTGGCAGTCGTTTTCCACGTCGTAGCGCACCAGGCGCAGGTTGGTACGGTTCCAGTCCGGCACCCGGCCGCAGGACCCGCGATAGTTGTCGACGTTGATCAGGTTGGTGTTTGCTTCAGTGGCACCCCAGCCCTCGAACACCTGGATCGGGCCGAACCGGTCGATCCAGCGTTGCCAGGCCTCTGCCGACAGGCCGGCGCCGAGCATGCAGCGCAGGCTGTGCTCGCGTTCCCCGGCCTGGACCGGGCGGTTGAGCAGGTAGCGGCAGATTTCGCCGATGTACTGGAACACGCTGATGCGATGGCGCCTCACGTCGTTCCAGAACTCGCGCACGCTGAACTTGCGCCGTACCACGATGCTGGCACCCACGCGCAGGGCTGTGGAGGTGACCGAGGTGGCGGCCGCGCCGTGGTACAGCGGCAAGCAGCAATAGAAGACATCGGCGCGAGTGGCCTGCAAGGTGACTTCCATCACATCGCCGGACGACATCCAGCGCATGTGGCTGTAACGCGCGGCCTTTGGCAAGCCGGTGGTACCCGAGGTGAAAATCAGCAGGGTCGGCGCCTGGGCCTCGATCTGCGCACGCAGCTCCCGCGGGAAGCGACTTCGCGGCGCGGCGGCGAGGTTCTGGGCGAACGTGGTGTCGATACCGGCCGGTAGCTCACCCGACCATGGCTGTTCGGCGTCGTTGACCAGCCACATCGGCAGCTGCGGCAAACCTTCGGTCGCCTGCAGGTTGCCCAGGCACTCCTCACCGACCAGCAAGGCCTTGGCGCTGGTTGTTTGCAATGCATGCACCAAGGGTTTGCCGGCCACCTGGGTGTTGATGAATGCCACCACCACACCGAGCTTGACCAGGCCGAACCAGCAGGCGAAGAACGCCGGGCGGTTTTCCATCGCCAGGGCGCAGACGTCACCGGGGCGCAGCCCGCGCGCCTGGCAGGCATGGGCCACCTGGTCGGCAAGGCGGTCGACTTCGGCGTAGCTGAGCACCTGCTCGCCATCGATGAGGAACGGGCGTTCGCCTTGTCGATCAGCCTGCGCTTCCAGGCGGTCGGCCAAGGTGTAAAGGTCACGTGGCTTGATCTGTGCGCTGGCAGCGCTGCGCAGGTCCAGCAGGGCCTGGGTCTGTTCGCGGCTGACCGGCCGTTGCGCTGGCGCATGCAGGGGTTGAGGCAAGTTCATTGCGCCACCTCTGCCCTGGCCTGCCAGCTGGGGTAGTCGCTGTAGCCGCGTGCCCCTGGGGTGTACAGGGTCTTGCGGTCGAAGCCAGCCAGGGGCCGCCCGTGGCGCAGGCGCTCGACCAGGTCCGGGTTGCCGATGAAGTGCCGGCCGAAGGACACTGCGGCGCCCTCGCCGGCCGCCAACGCAGCCTGCGCCGAGTCACCGTCGAAACCATCGTTGAGGATCAGCGCCAGGGGGCTGCTGCTGCGCGCCACGGCGAACGCATCGAGCCCTGGTACCGGCGAGCGCATGACATGCAGATAGGCCAGGTTCAATGGCGCCACCGCCGCACACAGCGCCGCGCAGGTGATGGCCGGCTCGTGGTCGTCGATGTCGTTGTAGGGGTTGCCGGGGCACAGGCGCAGGCCGACCCTGCCCGCGCCAATGGCGCCCGCCATGGCCGCCAGCACCTCTTCGGCGAAGCGCACCCGGTTGCGGGCGTTGCCACCGTAGGCGTCGCTACGCTGGTTGCTGCCGGCAGCCATGAACTGCATGGGCAGGTAACCGCTGGTGCAGTGCAGCTCGACGCCATCGAAACCCGCCTCGCGAGCATTCAGCGCGGCCCGACGATAGTCGTCGATCACCCCGGCGATACCCTCAAGGGTCAGCGCCTCGGGCAACTCGGTGTCGACCATGCCGGCGGTGTCGCTGAACACTTGGGTGCGGGCACGGATCGCCGAGGGTGCCACCGTGGCAGCACCGAGCGGCTTGTTGTGGTGGCTGGCAGCACGCCCCACGTGCATCAATTGCAGC
>MTEW01004377.1_pt1 | contig 29656 bp, 25 predicted proteins | sample 1042681 | NCBI WGS metagenome assembly MTEW01 (sample SAMN06185811, study PRJNA358809) | soil metagenome | isolation source: soil biostimulated with citrate as carbon source | place: India | collected 2015-05-23
CGTCCAGCTCCAGGCCGAGCAGCAGGGCGCCGCTACCGCCGTCCGCGTGGGCGCCGCCTGCCGGCTGGTACAGGGCCGCCGGCGCCAGGTCGCAGACGCCGAGGCGCTCGCTGTCCGGCTGCAGGCGCTGGCGCAGCAGGCCGTAGCCGGGCAGGTCGAGGTCCAGGCGCAGCGCCGCCTTGCCCGATTGCCAGCGCCACAGGCATAGCAGCATCAGCAGCAGGCGCGGCAGCAGGCCGTAGACCAGCACCACGCCGACCAGCCAGCCGGCCCAGCTCTGCCGCGCGGCCTCGTCGAGCAGGGCGGCCTCGCCGCTGGCGCGGATCAGCTCGGCGTCCGGCAGGCTGAAGCCGAGCAGGGCGGGCAGGGCGCCGAGCGCCCGGGTCAGGGCGATGAAGCTGTCGCCGCCGAGGATGGTGGTTTCCCAGACGAAACCGTAGCGGCGGGTGGCGAGCAGCAGCAGCAGGCTGGCCAGTGCGGCGAGCATGGCCAGGGCCCACAGGCCGTGCACCAGCACCCCGAGGCCCCAGCGGCTCAGGCGCTGGCGCTGCAGGAGCAGCAGCAGGGCGGGGGCCAGCTGCACGGCGGCGGCGTCGCGGGCGAGCTTTTCGCTGAGCCACAGCCACAGACGACCGAGGGCACCGGCGCTGTCGCGGGCCAGCAGCAGGCCGAGCAGCCAGCCGAGTAGCAGCAGCAGATTGAGGCCGAGCAGGCTGCCCAGGGCCCAGAACACGTTGACCGGCCGGCTGCCGTCGCCGAGACCGGCCAGGGCCAGGCCGATACCGCTGAGCAGGGCCAGGGTGGCGAGGGCGAAGAGGGCCAGGCGGGCGCCCTGCAGCCAGTGCAGCAGGGCCTGCCACTGGCCGTCACGGCGCGCCAGCAGCAGGGCGCGTTGCTGGATACGCGCGCTCAGGTCGCCACCGCTGGCGCGGGCCAGGCGATTGGCCTCGGCGTCGTCCAGCGCGCCGGCGTGTTCCTCGCGCAGGCGGATCGCCTCGCTGAGCCAGAGGCGGTGCAGGGTGTCGGGTTGCGGGGCGGCGTCAGTCACGCGGCGTCTCGTCGGCCAGATCAGGGGCTGAGGATAACCCCTGATCCGGTCGGGTGCGAATGGCAGCAGCCGTGGCCTTCTCCCGCGGCGGAGAGAGCCATTGATCAGTCGCGTTGGCGCAGGCGCACGGCGATGTCCGGCTGGTCGATGAACAGGCCATCGATGCCGGTGGCGAGGAAGGCGCGCAGCTCGGCCTCGATATCGCCGCGCTCGGCCGGTTCGCCGCCGCTGCGCAGGTCGGTCGGCAGGAAGGCGTTCTCGGCGCGGAAGGTGTAGGGGTGCACCTTGAGCTTGGCGGCATGGGCGTCGCGCACCAGGCGGGTCGGCGCGGTGAGCTTGCCGGCGGCGTCGCGCGGGATGATCTGGCTCTTCTCCGGGCCGATGCCGGCGGCGTAGCGGGCGATGGCCCTGAGCCCGGCCGGGGTGCTCATCTGCGCGTAGGTAAGGCCGCTGCCGAGCACCTGCTGGTCATAGGGCTGGCCCTCGGTCCACAGCAGCTGCACCAGGCGTACCTGGGTCAGACGGCTCAGGGTCTTGAGGTTCTCCACCTCGAAGGACTGGATGTACACCGGCGCCTTGGCGCTGTGGTAGCCGTTGCGCTTGAGCACCTTGACCAGCGACTGTTCCATCGCCAGGCCGATCTGCTGGAAGTGGGTCGGGTGCTTGGTTTCCGGGTACAGGCCGATCACCCGTTGCTGGCTGAGCTGCAGGCTCTTCACCAGGTCGATGATCTCCTGCAGGCTGGGGATCTCGAACTGGCCGTCGAAGCGCGTGTTGCCCGGGCGCAGCTGCGGGATGCGCTCGATGGCGCGCAGGGTCTTGAGTTCGGCCAGGCTGAAGTCCTCGCTGAACCAGCCCTCCAGGCTGACGCCGTCGACCGTCTGGGTGCGCTTGCGATTGGCGAACTCGGGGCGCTGGGAGACGTCGGTGGTCAGCCCCAGCTCGTTGTCGTGGCGCGCCACCAGCTGGCCGTCGCGGGTCATCACCAGGTCCGGCTCGATATAGTCGGCGCCCTGCAGCACGGCCAGGGCGTAGGCCGCCAGGGTGTGCTCGGGCACGTAGCCGCTGGCGCCGCGGTGGGCGATGACCAGCGGCCTGGCCTCGCCGCGGGGTTTGCCCGGGTGGGCGCCGGGCTGCTGCTGGGCCCAGTCGATGGCGGCCTGCACGCTATCGGGCGTGGCGGGCGCGGCGAGGCCGAGGCTCGGTAATAACAGACCGGCGCAGAGCAGCCAGCTGCGAAGCGGTTTGGTCAACATGGTGGTACCTCCTTGCACAGGGATGGAAACCCGAGCCTGCACCGGCAAGGGTGACGATTCTGCTACAGAGGTCCAAGCCTAGACGGTTCTGTGCGTTGGTCGGCACCGCTGCAGCCGGGCTGCGTCCGTGCCGAGCGCTCTGCTATGCTCCCAGCCATGAAAACGACTCTTCCCCTCTGCCTGATCGCCGCCCTCGCCGACAACCGCGTGATCGGTCGCGACAATCAGCTGCCCTGGCACCTGCCGGCGGACCTCAAGCACTTCAAGGCCCTGACCCTGGGCAAGCCGATCATCATGGGGCGCAAGACCTGGGATTCGCTCGGGCGGCCGCTGCCGGGGCGGCTCAATCTGGTGGTCAGCCGCCAGGCAGATCTTCGGCTCGACGGCGCTGAAGTCTTCCCGACTCTGGACGCGGCGATCACACGCGCCGACCAATGGGCCCGCGAGCAGGGCATGGACGAGCTGATGCTGATTGGTGGTGCCCAACTCTACGAGCAGGGCTTGGTTCTGGCTGAGCGCCTCTACCTGACACGGGTTGGCCTGCGTCCGATCGGCGATGCCTGGTTTCCCGAATTTAGTGAAGCCGAGTGGACGCGCGAGGCCCATGAGGAACATCCGGCCACGGCAGAGTCGCCGGCCTACGATTTCGAGGTGTGGGAACGGCGTTCGGCGCAATGACATAGGTGCGCGCGGCGCCGCCTAGATCAGATCGATGTGCTCCACGCGGATCTGTCCATCCTGCAGATACAGCAGCGCCAGGCAGATCGGCAGCTTGAAGCGCCGCGGCCCGGCGCTGCCGGGGTTGACCAGCAACAGGCCGTCGCGCGGTTCCGCCAGCGGCTTGTGGCTATGGCCGCAGACGGCGACGTGGATGCCGCGGGCGGCCAGGTCGCCGGGCAGGTGGGCCGCGTCATGAACCATGAACAGGCGCACTCCGGCCAGGCCCAGCTCGAGCGATTCCGGCAGTTCCGTCGCCCAGTCCAGGCCCTCGTCGTTATTGCCGCGCACCGCGCTGAGCGGCGCGATTTCGCCCAATGCGTCGAGAATCTCCGGCTTGCCGATATCGCCGGCATGCAGGATGTGATCGCAGCCCTGCAGGGCATCCAGCGCCTTGGGGCGCAGCAGGCCGTGGGTGTCGCTGATCAGGCCGATTTTCATGTCTTCCCTCTTCCCCCGTCCCTCCTGCGCAAGCGGCAGCGGGGACAAAGCAAAAGCCCGGCACGGGGCCGGGCTCTCGGGTTCGCTGGTGCTTGCGCTTAGCCGTCCAGCAGTGCCTTGTTGCGCACCGCGCCCTTGTCGGCGCTGGTGGCGAGCAGGGCGTAGGCCTTGAGCGCCGTGGTGACCTTGCGCGGACGCTGTTCCACCGGCTTCCAGCCCTTCTTGTCCTGGACGTGACGGCGGTGCGACAGCTCTTCATCGCTGACCAGCAGTTGGATGGTGCGATTGTGGATGTCGATATGGATCTTGTCGCCGTCTTCCACCAGCCCGATGGCGCCGCCGGCAGCGGCTTCCGGCGAGGCGTGGCCGATGGACAGGCCGGAGGTGCCGCCGGAGAAACGGCCATCGGTGAGCAGGGCGCAGGCCTTGCCCAGGCCCTTGGATTTCAGGTAGCTGGTCGGGTAGAGCATTTCCTGCATGCCCGGGCCACCTTTCGGGCCTTCGTAGCGAATGATCACCACATCACCGGCCTTGACCTCGTCGGCGAGAATGCCTTTCACGGCGGCGTCCTGGCTCTCGAAAATCTTCGCGGTGCCTTCGAACACGTGGATCGATTCATCCACGCCGGCGGTCTTCACCACGCAGCCGTCGAGGGCGATGTTGCCGTACAGCACCGCCAGGCCGCCTTCCTGGGAGTAGGCGTGCTTGACGCTGCGGATGCAGCCGTTCTCGCGGTCATCGTCCAGGCTCGGCCAGCGGGTGCTCTGGCTGAACGCGGTCTGGGTCGGGATACCGGCCGGGCCGGCCTTGAAGAAGGTGTGCACCTGCTCGTCGCGGGTCTGGGTGATGTCCCACTGGGCGATGGCGTCGGCCATGCTCGGGCTGTGCACGGTGGCCACGTCGGTGTGCAGCAGGCCGCCGCGTGCCAGCTCGCCGAGGATGCTGAAGACGCCGCCGGCGCGGTGCACGTCTTCCATGTGGTACTTCTGGATGTTCGGCGCCACTTTGCACAGCTGCGGCACGATGCGGGACAGGCGGTCGATATCGCGCAGGTCGAAATCGATCTCGGCTTCCTGGGCGGCGGCCAGCAGGTGGAGGATGGTGTTGGTCGAGCCGCCCATGGCGATGTCCAGCATCATGGCGTTCTCGAACGCCTTGAAGTTGGCGATATTGCGCGGCAGCACGGAGTCGTCGTTCTCGCCGTAGTAGCGCTGGCACAGCTCCACCGCCAGGCGCCCGGCGCGCAGGAACAGCTGCTCGCGGTCGCTGTGGGTGGCCAGGGTCGAGCCGTTGCCCGGCAGCGACAGGCCGAGGGCCTCGGTCAGGCAGTTCATCGAGTTGGCGGTGAACATGCCGGAGCAGCTGCCGCAGGTCGGGCAGGCGCTGCGCTCGTACTCGGCGACCTTCTCGTCGCTGGCGCTGTCGTCGGCGGCGATGACCATGGCGTCGACCAGGTCCAGGCCGTGGTTGGCCAGCTTGGTCTTGCCGGCCTCCATCGGCCCGCCGGAGACGAACACCACCGGGATGTTCAGGCGCAGGGCGGCCATCAGCATGCCAGGGGTGATCTTGTCGCAGTTGCTGATGCAGACGATGGCGTCGGCGCAGTGGGCGTTGACCATGTATTCCACGGAGTCGGCGATGATCTCGCGGCTCGGCAGCGAATAGAGCATGCCGTCGTGGCCCATGGCGATGCCGTCGTCGACGGCGATGGTGTTGAATTCCTTCGCCACGCCGCCGGCCTTCTCGATCTCGCGGGCGACCAGCTGGCCCATGTCCTTCAGGTGCACGTGGCCGGGCACGAACTGGGTGAAGGAGTTGGCGACGGCGATGATCGGCTTCTTGAAGTCTTCGTCCTTCATCCCGGTGGCGCGCCACAGGGCGCGGGCGCCGGCCATGTTGCGACCTTGGGTGGAGGTTTTCGAGCGGTAATCGGGCATGACACGGTTCCTGCGGCTGATCAGGTGATGTTCGTATGGTGAGCGTCGACTGGACCGGATGCAAACGGGAGATGGCCGTGCGTTCGGCGGGGGTCACCGGACGTCGCGGGGTGGCCGCGCGTCTGACCCGTGCTCAGGGCCCGCCAGGGGATGGGTGGCGAGGAATGCATGGATTCTACGCCCGCTGTCGCCGCCGAGCCAAGGCGCGGGCGATTGCCGGCGCAGCCGCGCGCCGCTCAGTTGGGGATTTCGATGCCGCGCAGGCGCTCGGCGCGGCGGCGCAGCAGTTCGATGGTCACCAGCAGGGCGATGGACACTAGGATCAGCAGGGTGGCGATGGCCAGGATGCTCGGGTTGATCTGCTCGCGCAGGCCCGAGAACATCTGCCGCGGGATGGTGCGTTGCTGGGGACCTGCCATGAACAGGATCACCACCACCTCGTCGAAGGAGGTGATGAAGGCAAACAGCGCGCCGGAGATCACCCCGGGGCGGATCAGCGGCATGATGATGTCGAAGAACACCTTGAGCGGCGTGGCGCCGAGGTTCAGCGCGGCGCGCGCCAGGCTGTAGTCGAAGCCGGTGAGGGTGGCGGTGACGGTGATGATGACGAAGGGCGTTCCGAGCGCCGCGTGGGCCAGGATCACCCCCAGGTAGCTGCCGGCCAGGCCGAGGTTGGAGTAGAAGAAGAACATGCCGGCGGCGGTGATGATCAAGGGCACGATCATCGGCGACAGCAGCAGCGCGGTGATGAAGCGGCGATAGGGCATGTCGTCGCGGGCCAGGCCCACCGCGGCGCAGGTGCCCAGGGCGGTGGCGATGACGGTGGCGAGAATGCCGATGAAGAAGCTGTTCTGGATCGCCAGTATCCATTTCGGGTCGTTGAGGATCTGCTCGTACCAGCGCAGCGAGTAGGCCTCCGGCTGCAGGGTGAGCATGCCCTCGGTGAAGCTGAAGAAGGGCTCGGCGTTGAACGACAGCGGCACTATGACCAGGATCGGCAGGATCAGAAACAGCAGCACCAGCCAGGAGCTGGCCTTGAGCAGCCAGCCGCCGAGGTGATGCCAGAAGCCGTAGTAGGCGGGGGTCTTCATCCTGTGTTCATCCCAACTTGATATTGCTGGCGCCGACGAAGCGGTCGTAGACCCAGTACAGCAGCAGGATCAGCCCCAGCAGCAGCGAGCCGAGCGCGGCTGCCAGCTCCCAGTTGTTCGAGCGCTGCATGTGGAAGGCGATGATGTTGCTGATCATCTGGCCGTCGGTGCCGCCGACCAGCGCCGGGGTGATGTAGTAGCCCACCGAGATGATGAACACCAAGAGCGCGCCGGCGCTGAGGCCCGGCAGGGTCATCGGAAAGTAGATGCGGGCGAACGCCGGGATCGGCTTGTCGCCCAGGCTCAGGGCGGCGCGCAGGTAGCTGGGGTCGATGCCGCGCATCACGCTGTACAGCGGCAGGATCATGAACGGCAGGAGGATATGGGTCATCGCCACGACTGTGGCGAACGAGGTGTAGAGCATCTCGAAGGGCTGGCCGATGGCACCGATGCCGATGAGAAAGGAGTTGATCACGCCGTTGGTCTGCAGCAGGGCGATCCAGGCCGTGGTGCGTACCAGGAGCGAGGTCCAGAACGGCAGCAGCACCAGCACCAGCAGCAGGTTGGCGCGGTTTTCCGGCAGCTGCGCCAGGTAGTAGGCCAGCGGGTAGCCGAGCAGGGCGCAGAGCAGGGTGATGACCAGCGCCATGTTCAGGGTCTTGGAATACAGCTGCAGGTAGATCTGCGTGTCCTCGCGCACCTGGATGCCCTGTTCCGGGTGCAGTTCCAGGTCCAGCGCGGTGAGGTAGTAGTCGTAGGTGTAGCGCTGGCCGGCGCGGGCGATGGCGTACCACAGCTCGGGCTTGCTCCAGTTGCCGTGGGCCGCCAGCAGGGTCTCGACGCCGCGCTCCGGCAGGGCCTCGGCGTCCAGCCGGCCGATGCGCCGGGCGCTGGACTTGACCACGCTGGACATGCCGGCGAAGGCGCGGTTGAACTCCTCGGCCAGCTTGCCGGACAGGCGCTGCTCGTCGAGGCTGTGCAGCTCGCCGGCGAACACCCGCAGGGTCTGTTCGTCCGGCAGTTGCCTTTGATCTTCCCAGCGCTCGAGTTCGGCCAGGGTCAGCGGAATCAGTTCGGCCACGGTCGGGTGGTGCACGCTGCGCCACAGCATGCTGCCGATCGGGGCGACGAAGGTCAGCAGGATAAAGGCCAGCAGCGGCACCACGAAGAGAAAGGCGGCGAGGCGTTTCTTGCGACGGGCGCTGGCGGCTTGGCCGGCTTCGCTGGTGGTCAGGGATGACAAGGCGCTACTCCGTAAAGCGGACCCCTCTTCCACAGGAAGAGGGGTTGGTGCGGGTTACTTCAACAGCCACTCGTTGAACTTCTCGCCGAGCGATTCGCCGTAGTCGGCCCAGAACTCCGAGCCGGCCTGGATGCCCTTGTCCAGGTGGGCGGTGGGCAGGTGCGGCGTGGCGCTCTGGTCGGCCAGCGGCATGGACGACTTGCGGGTCGGGCCGTAGGCCACATCCGGCATGCCGGCCAGCGGCTTGGAACCGGTGGCGTACTTGATGAACTCCATCGCCAGGTCCTTCTTCGGCGAGCCCTTGACGATGGCCCAGGCGTCGAGGTCATAGACGTGGCCGTCCCAGACGATCTCGAACGGCTTGTTCTCGCGCACGATGGAGTCGTAGAACCGCCCGTTGGCCGACTGCACCAGCACCGCGCCGCCGTCGTTGAGCAGCTGCGGCGCCTGCGACCAGGAGTCGAACCAGACGATGTCGTTCTTGATGCTGGCCAGCTTGTCGAAGGCGCGTTGCTGGCCTTCCGGGGTGGCCAGCACTTCGTAGACCTCTTCCGGGGCCACGCCGTCGGCCAGCAGCGCCCACTCCATGTTCACCTGCGGGCGCTTGCGCATGGCGCGCTTGCCGGGAATCTTGGCGGTGTCGAAGAAGTCCTCGATGCTCGCCGCCTTGGTCGCGCCTATGGTGTTCTGGTTGTAGGCGAATACCACCGACCAGACGATATTGCCCACCGCGCACTCGCTGGCCAGGGCCTCGGGGATGAAGTCCTGGGCGGCCGCGGTGCCGTCGATGCCCGGCGGCAGGGTGCTGTGGTCGAGGCTTTCCAGCAGGCCTTCGGAACAGGCGCGCTCGAGGTCGATCACCTCGAAGTCGACCACGTCCCACTGGATATTGCCGGACTCGACCTGGGCCTTGATCTCGGCCACGCCGCCGGAATAGTCCTCGAACAGCACCTTGACCCCGCTGTCCTTCTGGTAGGGATCGATCACGTGTTTCTGCTGCGCTGCGCCGTAGGCGCCGCCCCAGGAGACCACGGTGAGGCTGTCCTGGGCGCTGGCGCCGCCCGCCGCGAGCCCCAGGGCCGCCAACAGGGCGAAGGTGGAAAAGCTGGTAGTCAGTGATCTAGCCATTGCTGTGCTCCATTTGCTTCTACTAGTTGTGGGGTCAGGGCGTCGTCGGCACTGCGGGGCGATCCAGGGCCTGGCTGTCTTCCGGCAGCCAGGCCAGGTCGACCTCTTCCTGGGCGCTGAGCCTGGGGGCTGAACTGTCGTTCAGGTTCTTCACCACCAGCTCGCTGCCGCTGGCGGTCTCGAAGTGGTAGCGGATGTACTCGCCGACGTAGTGGCGGGTGACGAAGCGCGCCTTGACCTGGTTGCCGGCGCCGCCCAGGCGGTCGGTGAAGTTGAGCTTCTCCGGGCGTACCGACACCGTGGTCGGCTGGCCGACCTCGGTGCAGTTGGCCTTGAGCGTGCTGACCAGGCCGCCGTCGGCCAGGCGCACCTCGACGCGTTCCTCGCCGACGCTTTCGATCACCCCGGCCAGCTTGTTGCTCTCGCCGATGAAGTCGGCGACGAACAGATTGGCCGGGCGCTCGTAGAGCACGTGGGGCGGCGCGCACTGCTGCACCACGCCGTTGTTGAACACGGCGATGCGGTCGCTCATGGTCAGCGCTTCGGTCTGGTCGTGGGTGACGTAGATCACGGTGAAGCCGAGCTGCTCGTGCAGGCGCTTGATCTCGAACTGCATCTGCTCGCGCAGCTTCTTGTCCAGGGCGCCGAGCGGCTCGTCCATCAGCACGATGTCCGGGGCGAAGATCAGCGCGCGGGCCAGGGCCACGCGCTGGCGCTGGCCGCCGGAGAGCTGGCCGGGGTAGCGGCCGCCGAAGGCCTGCAGCTCGACCAGGGCGAGGTAGTCCTCGACCTTGGCGCGGATCTCGTCCTTGGCCAGCTTGCGGATCTTCAGCGGGTAGGCGAGGTTCTCGCGGATGGTCATGTGCGGGAACAGCGCGTACTGCTGGAAGACCATGCCGATGTTGCGGTCGTAGGGGGCGATGCTGGTGACGTTGCGGCCGTTGATCAGGATCTCGCCGCTGGTCACGTCCTCGAAGCCGGCGAGCATCATCAGGCAGGTGGTCTTGCCCGAACCGGAGGGGCCGAGCAGGGTGATGAACTCGCCCTTGGCCACGTTGAGGTTGAAGTCCTTGACCACCAGCGTCTTGTGGTCGTAGGTCTTCTTCACATTGGTGAATCGCAGGAACGCATCGTTCCCAGCCTGCGCAGCCATAGTCCTCCCCATTGCCCATCAAGACAGGCTCGGCTTGTGGCCTCGCCCGTACTGCTTGAGTCGATTCGTCCCTGTCGTGTGGTCCGATCGTTATGTAAATAACCAAAAGCAATAAGCACGCCAGCCGACGAACGGTTGGCCGGCGGCGCTCTGCTCCGCAGGTTAAAGCCTAGTCCAGCCTGGGCGGGATGCGAGGACGGTGTGGGGGGAGGTAACAGCGAGCGGGGCGGGCGGCACCTGCCGACACGCACTCGGCAGGTGCACGCCGCTCGAGCGTTGGGCGGCGGGGCGCTGATCGGTACGACGCGTGATCGCGTGGTGGGCGATGCGGCGCACCAGCTGGGCACCGCGCCGCCAGCCCACGACTTGTGGGGCCCGGTAGGTTGGCGCTGAGTGCGTAGCCCGGATGCAATCCGGAGCGCGCGGTGCCGGACAGCCCCGGATTGCATCCGGGCTACGCCTTTCTCAGCTATTGGGCAGCAGGCGCACGGTCAGGCTCTTGATATAGCGGGTCTCGGCGATCGCCGGGTGCACCGGGTGATCCGGGCCCTGGGCGCCGCGTTCGAGCAGCTGGATATTGCGGTCCAGGTGGCGGGCGCTGGTCAGCAGGATGTTCTGCAGGTCGTCCTCGGGCAGGTGCATGGAGCAGCTGGCGCTGACCAGGATGCCGTCCTTGGACAGCAGGCGCATGGCGGTTTCGTTGAGGCGGCGGTAGGCGGCCTCGCCGTTCTTCAGGTCCTTCTTGCGCTTGATGAAGGCGGGCGGGTCGGCGATCACCACGTCGAAGCGCTCCTCGGCGCTCTTCAGCTCGCGCAGGGCGGCGAAGGCGTCGCCCTCCACGCACGTCACCTTCTCACCGACGCCATTGAGCGCGGCGTTGCGCTCGACGCCGTCGAGGGCGAAGGCCGAGGCGTCGACGCAGAACACCTCGCTGGCGCCGAAGGCTGCGGCCTGCACGCCCCAGCCGCCGATATAGCTGAACAGGTCGAGCACCCGCTTGCCCTTGACGTAGGGCGCCAGGCGCGCGCGGTTCATGCGGTGGTCGTAGAACCAGCCGGTCTTCTGCCCTGCGATCACCGGTGCCTCGAATTTCACCCCGTTCTCTTCCAGGGCGACCCATTCCGGCACCTGGCCATGGGCGGTTTCCACGTAGCGCTGCAGGCCCTCGGCGTCGCGCGCGCTGGAGTCGTTCTTGAACAGCACGCCGCTGGGCTTGCACACCTGGATCAGCGCGGCGAGCACCTCGTCCTTGTGCGCTTCCATGGTGGCCGAGGCCAGCTGCACGACGAGGATGTCGAAGAAGCGGTCGACCACCAGCCCCGGCAGCAGGTCGGAGTCGCCATACACCAGGCGGTAGCAGGGCTGGTCGAACAGGCACTCGCGCAGGCTCAGGGCGACGTTGAGCCGGTGCACCAGCAGGGACTTGTCCAGCCGGTGCTTGACGTCGCGCGACAGCAGGCGGGCGCAGATCAGGTTGTTCGGGCTCATGGCGACCACGCCCAGCGGTTTGCCGCCGGCGGCTTCGAGCACGGCCTGGTCGCCGGCGGCAAAGCCGTGCAGCGGGGTGGCGGCGACGTCGATCTCGTTGCTGTAGACCCACAGGTGGCCGGCGCGCAGGCGTCGATCGGCGTTGGCTTTCAGGCGCAGGCTGGGCAGGGACATGGGCGGGCTCCGGGGAAAAAGAGCGGGATTATAGCGGCTCGCGCGGGCGCCCGGCAGTTGCAAAAGTCGGCTGCGGGGGACCCGGTGCTTTGGCTAAACTGTGGCGCATTTCTCACCTGGCACCTGCGTCCCATGGCCTACGAACTTACCGCCGAACAGATCCAGCAAGCCCTCCAGGGCATTAGCGTGCCGCCGCAGCCGCAGATCATGGTGGACCTGCAGATGGAGCAGGTCATGCCCAACCCGGATCTGAAGAGCATCGCCAAGCTGATCAGCCAGGACCCCGGGCTGTCCGGCGCGCTGCTGAAGATCGTCAACTCGCCGCACTTCGGCCTGGCCAACCGCATCGCCTCGATCCAGCAGGCGGTCAACCTGCTCGGCTGCCACACGGTGATCAACCTGATCAACGCGCAGTCGATCAAGGGCGAGCTGACCGACGAGGCGATCCTGGTGCTCAACCGTTTCTGGGACACCGCCCAGGACGTGGCCATGACCTGCCTGACCCTGGCCAAGCGCCTCGGCTACCACTCGCCGGACGAGGCCTACACCCTGGGGCTGTTCCACAACTGCGGCATCCCGCTGATGATCAAGCGCTTCCCCAGCTACATGACGGTGCTGGAGGAGGCCTACGCCAGCGCCAGCGACGAGCGCCGCGTGGTCGACACCGAGAACCGCCTGCTCAACACCAACCATGCGGTGGTCGGCTACTTCACCGCACGCTCCTGGCGCCTGCCCGAAGCGCTGTGCGAGGTGATCGCCAACCACCACAACGCGCTGTCGATCTTCGCCGACGAAACCGGCCGCGACGCGCCGCTGAAGACCCTGCTGGCGATCCTCAAGATGGCCGAGCACATCTGCGAGAGCCACCGGGTGCTCGGCGCCCAGCCGGAGGACCTGGAGTGGCGGCATATCGAGCAGCCGATCCTGGAGTACATGGGACTGTCCGCCTACGACTTCGAGAACCTGCGCGAAAGCATTCGCGACCTGGCGGTGCTGTAGCGGCCTACCGTTGTACGCGCCGCTCCTGCTAAGGTGGCGCTCCGCCGTTTTCCCAGCCGTACTGCCATGCCCGAATTGCCCGAAGTCGAAACCACCTGCCGCGGTATCGCCCCCTACCTGATCGGTGAGCGCGTCAGCCGCGTGATAGTGCGCGAGCGCCGCTTGCGTTGGCCTATCCCCGAGGATCTGGACGTGCGCCTGTCCGGCCAGCGCATCGAATGCGTCGAGCGCCGCGCCAAGTACCTGCTGATCAAGGCCGAAAGCGGCAGCCTGATCGGCCACCTGGGCATGTCCGGCAGCTTGCGCCTGGTCGAGTGCGGCCTGCCGGCGGCCAAGCACGAGCACGTCGACATCGAGCTGGAGTCCGGCCTGGCCCTGCGCTACACCGATCCGCGGCGTTTCGGCGCCCTGCTGTGGAGCGAGGACCCGCTGCATCACGAGTTGCTCAGCAAGCTCGGCCCGGAACCGCTGGGCGCGGACTTCGACGGCGAGCGCCTGTTCCAGCTGTCGCGCGGGCGCAGCATGGCGGTCAAGCCGTTCATCATGGACAACGCCGTGGTGGTCGGGGTCGGCAATATCTACGCCAGCGAGGCGCTGTTCGCCGCCGGCATCGACCCGCGCCGCGCGGCCGGCTCGATCTCGCGGGCGCGCTACCTGAAACTGGCGGAGGCGATCAAGCGCATCCTCGCCCATGCCATCGAGCGCGGCGGCACCACCTTGCGCGACTTCGTCGGCGGCGATGGCCAGCCCGGCTACTTCCAGCAGGAGCTGTTCGTCTACGGTCGCGGCGGCGAATTCTGCAAGCTGTGTGGCAGCACCCTGCGCGAGGTCAAGCTGGGCCAGCGCGCCAGTGTCTACTGTCCCAAGTGCCAGCGCTGAAACAGACAGATCGCGAGAACAACAAGAAATACCGAGGTTGATCGATGTCCGGTAACTATTTGCCGCGCAATCCGGCCGCCGAATGGCTGGGGCGCAGCGTGCTGAAACTCATGGGGTGGCGCATCGAGGGGCAGTTGCCCCGGCTCGACAAGTTCGTCGCCATCGGCGCCCACCACACCTCCAACTGGGACTTCGTGATCTTTATCGCGCTGAAGTTCGTCCTGCGCCTGAACGCCCGCTGGTTCGGCAAGCACAGCATCTTCCGCTGGCCGTTCGGCGGCCTGATGCGCGCCTGGGGCGGCATCCCGATCCGCCGCGAACGGCAGCGCAACACCGTGGAGCAGGCGGTGCAGGCGTTTCGCGACAACCGCGAATTCATCCTGGTGCTGTCGCCCGAGGGCACGCGCAAGAAGGTCGAGCGCTGGAAGATGGGCTTCTACCATATCGCCCTGGGCGCGGGCGTGCCCATAGTGCTGGGCGCGCTGGACTACCAGAACCGCCGCGTGGTGATCGGTCCGACCTTCCAGCCCACCGGCGACGAGCAGGCCGATCTGGCGGCGATGCTGGCGTTTTTCCGCCCCTACGTGCCGAAAAAGCCGCAATACGCCTTTCATGGCGATTGACGCCCGTCACGCTGACAATTACCAATGCGCTGTTATAGTTACTGGCACTTTCCCGAATAACCTGAAGGATCGCCCCATGAAACCGTTTCGCACGACCGCTGCTGTCCTGGCGCTGACCTCTGGCCTGCTGGCACTGCCGGCGCAGGCGGAAGTGGTGCAGCAGAACGTCAGTGGCGACCCCCTGTATACCGTCGAGGCGCCCAAGGCCTTCTCCATGATCGGCGACCTGGTGATCGCCCGTCCGCTGCTGATCGGCGCCACCGCCATCGGCGTCGCGGCCTTCGTCGTCAGCCTGCCGTTCACCGCCCTGGGCGGCAACGTCGGCGAGGCGGCCGAGGCGCTGGTGGTCGAGCCGGGCAAGGAAGCCTTCGTGCGCTGCCTGGGCTGCACCAGCAGCGGCTACAAGCACGACTGATTCGTTCGGTTGCATGACCGCGGCCTCTCGCTCCCTAACGGGGCGAGGGGCCGTTTGCGTTAGGGAGGGCGGGCGATGCGTTATCTGCGCTGGGTGATCCTGCTGCTGGTGGTGCTGGGCTTGGCCGCCTCGTTCTGGTTCAGCGAGGGCTGGCTGCAGCTGTGCGCCGGGCTGGCGGTGTTCCTGTTCGGCATGCAGTGCTTGGAGGAGGGGCTGCGTCAGCTGGCCGGCAGCAAGCTGGAGCAGATTCTCGGGCGCAGCACCGCGACGCCCTTCAAGAGCCTGCTGTTCGGCGTCGGCGGCACCTTGCTGCTGCAATCCAGCACCCTGGTCTCGCTGCTGACCATCGCCTTTATCAGCACCGGGCTGATCCAGCTGGCCGGCGGCATCGCCATCCTGTTCGGCGCCAACCTCGGCGCCACCAGCGGCATCTGGTTGCTGGCGCTGGCCGGGCAGAACCTCAGCCTCAGTCCCTTCGCCCTGCCGCTGCTGGTATTCGGCGTGCTGGCCGGTTTCGCCGGGCCGAAGAGCAAGGCGGCCGGGCGCATCGTGCTGGGCGTCGCCTTCATCTTTATCGGCATCGACCAGATCAAGGACGGCTTCGCCAGCTTCGGCGACGGCCTGGACATGAGCGGCTATCAGGCGAGCGGCCTGCGCGGCGCGCTGCTGTTCACCGCCATCGGCCTGGCGATCACCGTGGTGCTGCAATCGAGCCACGCCGCCCTGATGCTGACCCTGGCGGCGCTGGCCGGCGGCCAGCTGGAGCTGGGCCAGAGCCTGGCGATCGCCATCGGCTCCAATATCGGCAGCAGCGTCACCACCGCCTTCGTCGGCTCGCTGGGCGGCAACCGCAGCGGTCAGCGCCTGGCCCTGGCCCATGTGCTGTTCAACATCACCACCGGGGTGCTGGCCTTCTGTCTGCTCGGCCCGCTGACCTGGCTGGTGCAGGCCCTGGCCGAGCCCTTGGGCCTCGGCGGCAACAGCCTGATCCAGCTGGCGATGTTCCACACCCTGTTCAACGCCATGGGCGTGGCGCTGTTCTGGCCGCTGCAGGGACGCCTGGCGCAGCGGCTGATCCGCTGGCTGCCGGAGCGGGCCGAGCCGCAGGTGCTGATCACCGAACTGGCGGCCGAGCCGGTCGCCGAGCCCGAGCGCACCCGCGCCCGCTACCTCAGCGAGCGCGCCCTGGATTCGGTGGACGCCGCCTCCGGCGCGGTGGTGCAGGAGCTCGGCCACCTCGGCCGGCTGAGCCTGGAGGTGATCTGTCACGCGCTCTACCTGCCGGTGGATCAGCTGGCGCGCAGCCGGGTCGACGACCAGCTGCTGCAGGCCGGGCCGGCGCGCGGCGGCTTCGATGCCGAGCACCTCTATCAGTTCCATATCAAGGGGGTGTACGGCGACCTGCTGAGCTTCATGGGGCGCATGGAGCTGCCGATGGACGAGGCGCACCAGCGGTTCTGGGTCAGCTGCCAGTTGGCCGCGTTGCAACTGGTGGACGCGGTCAAGGACGCCAAGCACCTGCAGAAGAACCTCGGCCACTACCTCGACGCGCCGCCCTCGGCGGTGCGCGAGGCCTATGTGGAACTGCGCCGCCACCTGCTCGTCACCCTGCATGAGGTGCGCGAGCTGGCCCGCTCGGAGCTGCCCGAGGAGGCCTGGCAGGCGCGTTTGCGCTGGCTCGACGAGCAGGCGGCGGAGTTCGACGCGAAGTTTCGCCAGCGTCTGTTCGCCGAGGTGCGCAGCGGTCGCCTGGACGGCCTGCAGACCAGCTCGCTGATGAACGACCTGGGTTATGTCAGCCGCATCTTCCAGAGCCTGCGCAACGTGCTGATGCTCGGCGACGAGCAGGCGTTGTTTCGCGAATTGCGGCGGCTGGGCGATGAAAGCAGTGGGCCGCTGATCCTATCGCCTTGACCGACAGGCCCTGGCCCGGAGGCAATTCAGGGGGCGTCTGTCGGCAGCTCCCCGGATGGCGTCCGGGCTACACCGGCTGTTGGCGAGAATGGGGGCTTGCGGTGCGCACGGCGCACCCTAGGGCATGGCCTCGCCGATACCGCGCGGGTCGCTGGCCGCCTGCACCTCGCCGCTGACCTTGTCCCACAGCAGCACCTGCTGGTTGCCGTACTGCCGCTCCAGTGCCTTGAGCTGGTGGCCGCGGGCCTGCAGCTCGGCGATCTGCGCGGTGCTGAAGGTATCCGGTTCGTGCTCGATCACATCCGGCAGGAACTGGTGGTGGTAGCGCGCCACCGCCGGCCAGCGCGCGATGGGCTGGCCGTCCAGGTATTCGAGCATGGCCAGCAGCACCATGCTGGGGATGCGGCTGCCGCCCGGCGTGCCGAAGGCGGCGAAGGCCGCGTCGCTCTCGATAAAGCTCGGGCTCATGGACGACAGCGGCCGCTTGCCGGCGGCGATGGCGTTGGCCTGGCTGCCGGCCAGGCCGTAGGCGTTGGCGCCCTGGATATCGGCGGCGAAGTCGTCCATCTCGTCGTTGAGCAGCACGCCGGTGCCGGGCACGGTGAAGGCGGCGCCGAAGGGCAGGTTGATCGACAGGGTGGCGGCCACCGCGTTGCCCTCGGCGTCGAGCACGGCGAAGTGGGTGGTGTGGTCGCCTTCGTGCCAGGTGCCGGCCGGCGGCAGGCTGGCGCTGGGGGTGGCGCGTTCGGGGTCGATGCTGCCGGCCAGCACCGCCAGGTGGCCGGGCGAGAGCAGTCGTTCGAGCGGGTTGGCGACGAAATCCGGGTCGCCGAGCAGGCCGCGGTCGCGGTAGGCGCGGCGCAGCGCCTCGACCACATAGTGCACGCGCTGCAGCGGCTCGGCCTCGCGCCAGGGCAGCTGGCCGAGAATCGCCAGGCTCTGCGCCAGGGCCACGCCGCCGGCCGAGGGCGGCGGCGCGCTGATCAGCTCGCGACCGTCCGCCAGGGGGAAACGCAGCGGCGCGCGGCGCACGCTGCGGTACTCCCTCAGGTCGTCCAGGCTCCAGATGCCGCCGGCCTTGCGCACGCCGGCGACCAGGCGCTCGGCCAGGTGGCCGGCGTAGAACCCGGCGTGGCCCTGGGCGGCGATCGTCTGCAGGGTGGCGGCCAGCTCCGGTTGGCGCAGCCGATAGCCCTCGGCCGGCACTTCGCCGCGGTCGAGGAACAGCCGCGCGCTTTCGCTATCGTCGCGCAGCGCCGCCAGGCGCCAGGCGGCGCGCTCGCGGTAGACGCGGTCGACGGCGAAGCCCTCGTTGGCCAGGGCAATGGCCGGGGCCAGGCTGGTTTTCAGCGGCAGGCGGCCGTGGCGTTCGGCCAGCTCCACCAGCGCCGCCGGCAGCCCCGGGATGGCGGCGGCCAGGGCGCCGTTGAGCGACAGCTCGCGCTGCGCCTTGCCTTGGCGCTGGTACATATCGGCCTTGGCCTGCAGCGGCGCGCGCTCGCGGGCATCGAGAAAGTCGTAGCTCGGCCGGTCGCCGGCCGTGCGCAGGAGGAAGAAGCCGCCGCCGCCGAGGCCCGAGCCATAGGGCTCGACCACCGCCAGGGCGGCGCTAGCCGCCACAGCGGCGTCGAAGGCGTTGCCGCCGGCGTCCAGCATCTGCTGCGCGGCGGCCGTGGCGGCGGGGTGGGCGGTGGCGATGGCGGCCTGCTGCGGCGCGGCCTGGGCCAGCAGGCTGGCGGCGAGCAGCAGGGTCGAGAGCAGGAGGTGGCGCAACATGCGATCTACCGAAGGCGGCTGGGGAAAGGGCGAAGCTTAGCAGTCTTGGTTTGTCGTGCGGGGTGGCAGGCGGCGAACCGCTCGCGCGGCGGTTCGCCCCGGGGGCGGTCAGGCCTTGCCGGTGATGATCCGGTACTTCTGCATCAGCTCGTCCTTGCTCTCGACGTTGTTCTCGTCGAGCGGGATGCAGTCCACCGGGCACACCTGCTGGCACTGCGGCTCGTCGTAGTGGCCGACGCATTCGGTGCACAGGTTGGGGTCGATCACGTAGATCTCCTCGCCCTGGGAAATCGCGCCGTTGGGGCACTCGGGTTCGCAGACGTCGCAGTTGATGCAGTCGTCGGTGATGATCAGGGACATGGAACAACTCCTGTCGAGGCGGGACGCCGCGACACTATCGGACAACGGTAGGCGAATTGTGCCGGATTGGGCGGTGGCGCGCCATGTGCTGAGCGAGAGGCGGAGTCGGTGGGCGCGGCCTTTGTGGGAGCGGCTTCAGCCGCGAGCGGCCGAGTCATTCGCGGCTGAAGCCGCTCCCACAGGGGCTGGTCAGCGCTGGCGAAAACGCTCGTTCAGCGCAGCGGCCACGGCCGGATGGACGAACTTGGAGATGTCGCCGCCGAGGGCCGCGATCTCGCGCACCAGGGTCGAGGAGATAAAGGAGTATTTCTCCGACGGGGTGAGGAACAGGCTTTCCACGTCCGGCGCCAGCTGGCGGTTCATATTGGCCAGCTGGAATTCGTACTCGAAGTCCGACACCGCGCGCAGGCCGCGCAGGAACACGTTGGCGCCCTGTTCCTTGGCGAAGTGCGCGAGCAGGGTGGAGAACCCCACCACTTCGACGTTGGGCAGGTGCTTGGTGACCTCGCGGGCCAGCTCCACCCGTTGTTCCAGGGGGAACAGCGGGTTCTTCTTCGGGCTGGCGGCGACGGCGATGATGACGTGATCGAACAGCCGAGAGGCGCGTTCGACCAGATCGCCATGGCCCTTGGTGATGGGGTCGAAGGTGCCGGGGTATAACACTCGATTCATCGGGACGTCCTGGCGGGTCGAAAAGGAGTCGGATGGTAGCGCAGCGCTTCCCTCAGGGCCAAGCGTGACGACAGCTCAGCTGCTGCGCAGATGCAGGACGAGTGCGGGCATCAGGCAGGCCAGGGCGATCCAGTCGGCGCACACCACTCGGCGCAAAGCCTCGTTGTAGACGGGAGCGCTCCATGCCAGCAGGAGGAAGGCGAGCACGCTGACCAGCCCGCCGATCAGGGCCACGCCGCGTAGCGTCGGGACGAACGCCGCGGCGACCAGCAGGGCGCCGAGCAGGCCGAACAGCACGGCGCGGTGGCGCATGAGGATCTGCAGGTTGGGCTCGTCCAGGGCGATGCCGTACAGCGCGTTGAGGCGTTCGCCACCCAGAACGCCGACCAGCGGCAGCAGGTGGATGACCCCCGCCACCAGCAGCAGAAAGCCGATCAGCTTGCTCATCTCAGGTCTTCAGGCGTTCGCCCAGCAGGGTGGCGAGCTTGGCGGTGAGGCCGTAGATCGACAGCTGCGGGTTGGCGCCGATGCTGGTGGGGAACAGCGAGCCGTCGTGAATCGACAGGTTGGCCAGCTGGTGATGCCGGCCCAGGCTGTCGACCACCGCCTGCCGCGGGTCTTCGCCCATGGCGCAGCCGCCCATCACGTGGGCGCTGCCCAGGCGGGTGCGGTACAGCGCCAGGTCGAGGTGCTCGATCAGGTCCTTGGCTTGCTTCCACGTCTTCACGTAACTGGCGTCGGCGTGCATCGGCATCACCGCGCGGGCGCCGGCGGCGAACTGGATTTCGGCCATGCTCAGGAAGGCGCGGCGCACGCCGTCCCAGCTGTAGTCGGTCATCCGGTAGTCGAGCACCGGGCTGCCGTCGCCGCGCAGCTCCACCCGGCCCTCGGCGCTGTCTTCGTGGAAGCCGTCGCGCAGCAGGGCGAGCATCACGTTGGTGTGCGGCAACTGCTCCATGCGCAGGGCGTTCTCGCGGCCGAAGTCGCCGAGCAATGTGGCGGTCAGCGCCGGCTGCAGCGGCGGCACCTCCAGCTTGTAGGAGAGGCGTCCGGCGGTGCCGTCGTCCCACTGGAAGTGGTCGGAGTAGAGCGACTGCGGCGCGCCGTAGAAGGGGTTGATGACCTGCTCGAACTGCGCGGCGGAGAAATTGACCAGGTGCAGGTAGGTGCGCCGGCCGACGCGCTGGTGCGGGTCGGGCGCCGCCGAGCGCAGCAGGATGCCCGGTGTGTTGATGCCGCCGCCGGCCAGCACGTAGTGCCGCGCCCTGACCCGGATGCGCTTGCCGTTGGGCGCCACGCAGCGCGGGTCCATGCCCAGGCAGTCGAGACCGACCACCTGGTCGCCTTCGATCAGCAGCTTGTCGGCGCGCGCCAGGTAGAGCAGCTCGCCACCGGCCTCGAGGGTGGCGGGGATGGTGGTAACCAGCATCGACTGTTTGGCGTTGGTCGGACAGCCCATGCCGCAGTAGCCGAGGTTCCAGCAGCCGCGCACGTTGCGCGGGATCGCCGCCCAGTGGTAGCCGAGCTTGTCGCAGCCGGCGCGGATCACCTCGTTGTTGGCGTTCGGCGGCACCGCCCAGGGGGCGACGCCCAGGCGCCGTTCCATCTGCTCGAACCAGGGCGCCATGGATGCTGCGTCGTGGCCCTGCACGCCGTGCACCTCGGCCCAGTGCGCCAGGGTTTGCGGCGGGGTGCGGAAGCTGCTGGTCCAGTTGACCAGGGTGGTGCCGCCCACGGCGCGGCCCTGGAGGATGGTGATGGCGCCGTCCTTGCTCATGCGGCCGATGCCTTCCTGGTACAGCGACGGGTAGGCCTCGGCCTCCTGCATCCTGAAGTCGTCACTGGTCTTCAGCGGGCCTTCCTCGATCAGCAGCACCTTGTAGCCGGCGGCGCTGAGGATCTCCGCGGTAGTGCCGCCGCCGGCGCCGCTGCCGACGATGGCGACGTCGGCTTCCAGGCTCAGGTCGTTTTCCAGGCGCGAGCCGTCGTGGGTCTTCCAGCCGCGGGCCAGGCCTTGCTTGAACAAATCGGGTACAGGCATTTCAGGCTCTCTTCTTGTAATTCACACAGGCCTTAGCGTGTCGCGAGGCCGCCTAGGCTGTGCGCACCGAGGTACCCGCGTCGCTTTCATGGTGCGCGCGGCGCACCCTACGACATCCGCGACAGGTCGTTAGACCTTAGGCGGCCCCGGATAGCCGCAATGGGCCCAGGACTCCGGCCGGCTGTACCAGGCCATCATCACCAGTTGCAGCAGCGAGGCGTGGCCCATGCGCAGCAGGCTCAGGCTGCTGTTCTGCCAGCGGATGAGGAACTGCCGCACGTCATCGCCACTGGCGTTGTCCCAGCTGCCCCAGACCCCGGTCAGCGGGCCGCGGGTGATGGGCAGGGCGAGCACGTCGAACAGCTGCACGGTGAGTTTCAGCATCTCCGGCGACAGGTGCGCCAGGCTGGTGTCGAGGCTCTTGAGCGTGCCGTCGACGGCCTGCGGCATTTGCTCGGCACTGACGGCGCCCTCGAGCATTACCGGGATCAGTGCGCGCAGAAAGGGCAGGTCGCTGCTGCGCAGGATCAGGTAGCCGCTGGCCGGCGTGCTGGCCGAGCAGCCGCTCAGGCTGGCGGTCAGCCCGGCGGTGCCGAGCAGCGCCGTGCCCAGCAGGCCGACCTTGAGCAGGCTGCGCCGCGACAGTTGCGGCGCGTTCAGGGTGGTGTCATTCATTGTTGTTGTCACCAGGCTTGGAACGGGCGTTGCCCGCGTGGATCAGCGTAGGAACAGCTTGTAGACCAGCTTCTGGATTGCCTTGCCATAGGGCGGGTAGATCAGCCGCGCGGCATTGAAGCGCTGCTTGATAAACACGCCCTTGGCCTTGCTGAAGGTCAGGAAACCCTCATGGCCGTGGTAATGGCCCATGCCGGACGGGCCGATACCGCCGAACGGCATGTCGTCCTGGGCTACGTGCAGCAGGGTGTCGTTCAGGCACACGCCGCCGGAGTGGGTCTCGTGCAGCACGCGCTGCTGCTCGCGCCTGTCGTAGCCGAAGTAGTACAGCGCCAGCGGCCGTGGCCGTGCGTTGACGTAGGCGAAGGCGTCTTCCAGGCGGTCGTAGGGCACCACCGGCAGCAGCGGGCCGAAGATCTCGTCCTGCATCAGCTTCATGTCGTCGTTGACGTCCAGCACCAGGCTCTGCGGCAGGCGCCGGCCCTGCGCTTCGGGGTAGAGCGCAACGATGCGTGCGCCCTTGGCCTGGGCGTCCTGCAGGTAGCCGGTCAGACGCACCAGCTGGCGCTCGTTGATGATCGCGGTGTAGTCGGGGTTGTCCTTGAGCGCCGGGTAGAAACGCTGCACCACCTCGCGGTAGGCGGCGACAAAGCCCTCCACCCGATCCCTCGGCACCAGCACATAGTCCGGTGCCACGCAGGTCTGCCCGGCGTTGAGGGTCTTGCCGAAGGCGATGCGCTCGGCGGCGTGCTCCAGCGGCACGTCGGCGGAAACGATGGCCGGCGACTTGCCGCCCAGCTCCAGGGTCACCGGGGTGAGGTTCTCGGCGGCGGCGCGCATCACGTGCCGGCCGATGCTGGTGGCGCCGGTGAACAGCAGGTGGTCGAACGGCAGCTTGGAGAAGGCCATGCCGACTTCCGCCTCGCCCAGGGCGACGCTGACCAGATCCTCGGGGAAGATGCGCGCCAGCAGGTCCTTGACCAGCTGCGAGGTGGCCGGGGTGGATTCGCTCATCTTGATCATCACCCGGTTGCCGGCCGCCAGCGCGCCAACCAGCGGGCCGATGGCGAGAAACAGCGGGTAGTTCCACGGCACTATGACGCCGACCACGCCCAGCGGCTGGTAGACGACCTTGGCCGCGGCGGGCATGAACTGCAGGCCGACGCTGCGCCGCGACGGCTTCATCCACTGCTTGATGCGTTTGCTCGCGTAGTGGATGCCGTGCAGGCTGGGCATCAGCTCGGCGAGCAGGGTTTCGTCGGCCGAACGGTTGCTGAAGTCCTCGGAGATCGCCGCCACCAGTGCGTCCTGCTGCTGGGTCAGCAGCTCGCGCAGGGATTTCAGCCACTGCATGCGTTGCTCGGCCGATGGCATGGGATTGGCGGCGAAGGCGGCGCGTTGCAGGGCGAAGGTGCGTTCCAGCTGGTTGATCTGCTGTTGGCTGTGCTGCAGGTAGGCGATGTCGGCGACCATGGGGTTTCTCCTCGACGGTCCAGCTGGGCGATGCGCGACGGGGCGCGTGGGCGTGCTGGATTTTTAGAGCAATTGCTCTAATGTGTCAAATAGCATGGCGCGCCAAGCGCGTTGCCGCAGCCTAACCAAAGGTCAGCGGTGCGCCGATCGAGGGCTGGGGGTAACACCCAGGGCGTTTCTGCCTGTACCTTTGCCGCTTTCCCTCCACGAGACCGAGCCGCGCCATGGCGCCACCCAAGACCCGCGAGCGCATCGTTCAAGCCAGCCTGGAGCTGTTCAACAGCCAGGGCGAACGCAGCGTCACCACCAACCATATCGCCGCGCACCTGGGCATTTCGCCGGGCAACCTGTACTACCACTTCCGCAACAAGCAGGCGATCATCGCCGAGCTGTTCGCCCAGTACGAGGCGCAGGTCGACGGCTTTCTGCGCCGGCCCGAGGGTCGCGCGCTGACGGTGGAAGACAAGACCTTCTACCTGGAGGCGCTGCTGGCGGCGATGTGGCACTACCGCTTCCTGCACCGCGACCTCGAGCACCTGCTGGAGGCCGACGCCGAGCTGGCCGCGCGCTACCGCGCCTTCGCCCGCCGCTGCCTGGTGGGCGCCCAGGCGATCTACCAGGGTTTCGTCGAGGCGGGCATCCTGCTGATGAGCCCGGCGCAGATCGAGGCGCTGACGCTCAACAGCTGGATCATCATGACCTCCTGGGTGCGCTTTCTCTGCACCGCCGGCGCCAGTCCGGACAACCTCAGCCAGGACATGCTGCGCCGCGGTATCTACCAGGTGCTGGCGCTGGAGGGCGGCTATATCGCCCCCGCCGCGCGCGAGGCGGTCGAAGCCCTGTACGGCCGCCTGCATGTGCCGCTGGAGCAGGTGTTGGGGTGATCGGCTGGCGCCGTGACGACCCCCGTAGCCCGGACTGCATTCGGGCTACGGCAGGTCAGGCGCCCAGTGCTGCCAACCACTCGGGAATCCGCCGTTCCAGGTAATACCCGGGCCGGCGCGGGCTGCCGTCGACGAAGCCGACATGGCCGCCGCGGGCGTGCAGCTCGAACTCGGTACCGGGCGCCAGTTCGCCGGCCTCCGGCAGGCTGTGGCGGAAGATGAAGGGATCGTCCTCGGCCTGGATGATCAGCGTCCGCGTGCGGATCGCGCCGAGGTAGAAACGGCTGGAGGCGCGTCGGTAGTAGTCCTGGGCGTCGGCATAGCCGTGCAGCGGGGCGGTGACGCGCCCGTCGAAGTCCCAGAAGGTGCGCATGCCGTGCAGCGGCCCGAGGCGTTCCAGCACCGACAGGCGTTCGCCCTGGCCCTGGGCGGCGAAAAGGCGCTGCTTGTTGCTGACGTAGGCGACCATCTCGCGCATGAAGTGCGCCTGGTAGACCCGCGAGAAGCCCAGGCCGATGCGGTCGGCGCACTGATCCAGGCGAAACGGCACCGACACCGCCACCGCGCCCAGCACCTGGCTTTGCGCGCCACTCTCGCCGAGGTACTTGAGCAGCACGTTGCCGCCCAGCGAATAGCCCACCGCATAGAGCGGCGCCATCGGCCGCTGCGCGCGCAGATGGGCCACGGCAGCGGCCAGGTCCTCGCTGGCGCCGGAATGGTAGCCGCGCGGCAGCAGGTTGGGCTCGCCGGAGCAGCCGCGCCAGTTCAGCGCCACGCTGGCCCAGCCGCGCGCGGCCAGCGCCTGCTGCAGGCCGAGCACGTAGAGCGAACTGGAACTGCCGGTCAGCCCGTGCAGCACCAGCACCAACGGCGTGCGGGCCTCGTGCGGGCCGTGCCAGTCGAGATCGAGAAAATCGCCGTCGTCCAGCCACAGCCGCTCGCGCCTGCGTGCAAGCACCGGTGGCTTGCGGCACAGCGGGTTCCACAGGGTCTGCAGATGCGGGCCGGGCAGCCACCAGGCGGGGGTGAAGGAAGCGGTCATGGGGGATAGGGCGGAAGGTGAGCAGGGCTTCAGGCTAGAGGCTTTGCCGGCAAAACAGAAGCCCTGGCGGGGCAACGAATGGCGGGGCCGTAGGTTGGGCTGAGCGCAGCGAAGCCCAACGGGGGTTCGTGGGTTGCCGACGTTGGGCTTCGTCGCTGCGCGACTCAACCCAACCTACAGGCTTCAGCGCCGACGCTTGCGCAGTATGCGCCAGGCGCACCAGGCCAGTACCAGTAGGGCGGCGATGCGCTGGTTGGTCAGGCCGATGGCGATGCCGGCGTTGGGGTTGTGCGGTATCGCACGTCTCAGATGGAACGCAATTTCCTGCTGGCTGAAAAGCACCGGCAGCGCCAGTGCGGTCAGCAGCAGGTAGGGCAGGTGGTCGTAGATGAAGTCTTTCATCCACGCTGCCACAGCGCGTAATGCACCTGGCCGGTGTGCTTCTCGCGGTGCAGGCGCCAGTTGCCGGGCAGGCCGAGGGTCGAGGGCGCCGTTTCGCTTTCGGTGTAGACCCAGGCGTCGTCGGCCAGCCAGTCCTGGGTTTCCAGCAGCTTGCAGGCATTCTGCAGCAGGTCCTGGTGGAACGGCGGGTCGAGCAGGACGATATCGAAACGCCGCGGCGCCGGCCGCGTCAGCAGTTGTAGGGCATCGCCCTGCTGGATCTCGCCGTCAGCGCACTGCAGCGTCGCCAGATGGCCGCGCAACGCCGCCACCGAGGCCGGGTTGAGGTCGCAGGCCAGGCCGCTGGCGGCGCCGCGCGACAGCGCCTCGAGCAGCAGTGCGCCGCTGCCGGCGAAGGGATCGAGCACATGGGCGCCCTCGACATAGGGCGCCAGCCAGTTGAACAGGGTTTCGCGCACCCGGTCCGGCGTCGGGCGCAGGCCCGGGCCGTCGGGGAAGGCGAAGCGCCGCGAGCGCCACTGGCCGCCGATGATGCGCAGCTGGCCCTGGCCGCCGTGGGGCTTGGCGGCCGGCTTGGGCGGAGTGCGGCCGCGCATCAGTGCGGCACCGCGCTGGGCAGCTCGGCCGGCTTGTCGCTGGGCGGCGGCAGTTCCTGCTGGGTCACGGTCGGGCCGGCCGTCACCACCAACAGCGCCTCGGGGTCGAGGTGCTTGGCCATGGCCGCTTTCACCTGTTCGACGCTCAGCGCCTGGACGTCGCGCACAAAGTCGTCCAGGTAGCTCAGCGGCAGGTCGTAGAAGCCCATGCTGGCCAACTGGCCGACGATATCGGCGTTGCTCGCGGTCGACAGCGGGAAGCTGCCGGCCAGCTCGCGCTTGGCGTTGTCCAGCTCTTCCTGGGTCGGGCCGCTCTGCAGGTAGTCGGCGAGCAACTGTTTGACCAGCGCGAGGGTGCCTTGGCTCAGCTCGGCGCGAGTCTGCAGGTTGATCATGAACGGGCCGCGCGCCTGCATGGCGCTGAAGCCGGAGTAGACGCCGTAGGTCAGCCCGCGCTTCTCGCGCACCTCGCTCATCAGGCGGGTGCCGAAGCCGCCGCCGCCGAAGATCTGATTGCCCAGGTAGAGCGCGGCGTAGTCCGGGTCGCGGCGGTCGATGCCGAGCTGGGCGATCATCAGGTGGGTCTGGTTGGAGGGGAACTCGATATGGCTAGGGCCGGGAGTCGGCGGCTGCGGTTGGGCGATGCGCGGCAGCGCCGGGCCCTGCGGCAGGGCGGCGGAGACCTGCGCGGCGATGGCCTCGGCCTCGGCGCGCGACAGGTCGCCGACCAGGGCGATCACCGCGTTGCCGGCGGCATAGGCGCGGGCGTGGAAGGCGGCGAGCTGCTCGCGCTCGATCGCCGGGATGGACTCGGCGTTGCCGTCGCTCGGGTGGGCATAGGGGTGGTCGCCGTACAGGCGCTGGAACAGCTCCAGGCTGGCCAGCTTGCCGGGGTTCTGCTTCTGGAACTCGAAGCCGGCCAGCAGCTGGTTCTTGATCCGCGCCAGGGCCTCTTCGGGGAAGGTCGGCTGGCCGAGCACCTCGGCGAACAGCGCCAGCGCCGGCTCGCGCTGCTCTTTCGCGCTCAGGCTGCGCAGGCTGGCCACCGCCATGTCGCGGTAGGCGCCGTTGCCGAACTCGGCGCCGAGGCCCTCGAAGCCGGCGGCGATGGCGCCGACGTCCTTGCCCGGCACGCCCTCGTTGAGCATGGCGTTGGTCAGGGTGGCCAGGCCGGGCACGCCGTCGTCCTGGCTGCTGCCGGCGGCGAAGGTCAGGCGCAGGTCGAACATCGGCAGCTCGCGCGCCTCGACGAACAGCACCTTGGCGCCCTGTTCGGTGTGCCAGGTCTGGATATCCAGGCTGCGTCGGGTCGGCGCCTGGCCGTTCAGCTCGGCGAGCGATTCCAGCTTGGCCGGCGCCTCGGTGGCGCTGGCGGTCGCCTTGGCCTCATCGGGTTGGCGGTCGCAGCCGCTCAGGGCCAGGGTGGTGCTCAGGGCCAGGCCGAGCAGGGCGATGCGCAGGTGCTCAGTCTTCATGGCGAGACTCCTCATGACGAGCGTCCTCGGGCAATACATGGGCGACGCTCAGGCGGTCGCGGACGAAGAAGGTGCGGGCGGCCTGCTGGATATCCTCGGGGGTGACGGCTTCCAGCTCGGCCAGTTCCTGGTCGATCAGCTGCCAGGACAGGCCGACGGTCTCCAGCTGGCCGATGCTGGTGGCCTGGCTGGTGATGGAGTCGCGCTCGTAGACCAGCCCGGCGATCACCTGGGCGCGCACGCGGGCCAGCTCTTCGGCGGACGGCGGGCTGTTCTTCAACTCCTCCAGCTCGCGCCACAGCCCGGCTTCGGCCTCGGCCAGGCTGCGCTGCTTCTGCACATTGGGCGTGGCGCTCAGCACGAACAGGCTGTCGCCGCGGGCGAAGGCGTTGTACCAGGCGCTGGCGCCGGACACCAGTTCCTCGCCGCGCTCCAGGCGGCTGGACAGCCGCGCGCTGTAGCCGCCGTCGAGCAGGGCCGCGGCCAGGCGCAGGGCGTAGGCCTGGCGCGGCGTCTCGGCGGTGGCCAGGCCGGGCACGTTGAAACCCATCAGCAGGCTCGGCAGCTGAGTCTTCAGATGCAGCGTGGTGCGCCGCTCGCCGGCGGCCGGCAGTTCCAGCGGTAGCTTGGCGCTGGGCACCGCGCGGCGCTCGATGGCGCCGAAATAGCGTTCGGCGAGAATCTTCACCTCGGCGGCGCTGACGTCGCCGACCACCACCAGGGTGGCGTTGTTCGGCGCGTACCACTGCCGATACCAGGCGCGCAGCTCGTCGATCTGCATGCGCTCGAGGTCGGCCATCCAGCCGATGGTGGGGATGCTGTAGCCGCTGGCCGGATAGGCCATGGCCTTGAAGCGCTCAAAAGCCAGCGAGGAGGGACGGTCGTCGGTGCGCAGGCGGCGCTCCTCCTTGATCACCTCGATCTCCTTGGCGAACTCCGCGGCCGGCAACTGCAGGCTGGCCAGGCGGTCGGCCTCCAGCTCCAGGGCGACGCCCAGGCGGTCGCGCGCCAGCACCTGGTAGTAGGCGGTGTAGTCGTCGCTGGTGAAGGCGTTTTCCTCGGCGCCCAGTTCGCGCAGGATGCGCGAGGCTTCGCCGGGGCCGAGCTTGCGGCTGCCCTTGAACATCATGTGCTCGAGGGCGTGGGACAGACCGGTGGAGCCGGCCGTCTCGTAGCTGGAGCCGACCTTGTACCAGAGCTGGCTGACCACCACCGGGGCGCGGTGATCCTCGCGGACTATGACCTTGAGGCCGTTGTCCAGGCTGAATTCGTGGGTCGGTTGCGGGGCGGCGGCCAGCGCCGTCAGGGGCACGCAGAGGGCGCCGAACAGCAGGCCGAGGGAGCGGCGGGCAATGGCATTCATCGAGAGTCTGACCTGTCGGATGGCCTGGGCGGTCGTACCGCCGGCGGGCGAAGAGGTGCTAGGATACCCCATCCTTTTCCGGGGCGGCGCAGCCGGGCGTATCAGGCTGTAAGCGACCGCCCCCTTGAGATGCAAGCGACCCATGTTTGGTTCCAATGACGACAAGAAGTCGCCGGCCGCGGCCGGCGCGCAGACCCCGCCTGTGACCGAAGAAAAGAAATCCCTGTTCGGCTGGCTGCGCAAGAAGCCGGCCGACTCCGCCGCGCCCGCCGCCGAGGCGCCCTCGAGCGCGCCGGACGCGGTGCCGGCGCCGAGCATCGAATCCGTTGCCAGCGAAGCGCCCGTCGCCCCGCCGCCGGCTCCTGTTGCCGAGCCCGCGCCGCTGTCGGTC
>MTEW01003738.1_pt4 | contig 29535 bp, 24 predicted proteins | sample 1042681 | NCBI WGS metagenome assembly MTEW01 (sample SAMN06185811, study PRJNA358809) | soil metagenome | isolation source: soil biostimulated with citrate as carbon source | place: India | collected 2015-05-23
CAACCAACCTTTCAGCTCAGACGGCGAGCGCAAAACCGCCCGTATCTTGACCCCGCGGCATGGCCCGGTCAATACAGCGAACTGGCCGGTCATCCGCGATGTAGTAGGATTCTAACAGGCCTACAGAAAATTCAAACAAACGTTTGTATTGGCCCACTGAGAGGGTGTAGATATAATGCCCACGCCGCACTCAGGGATCGAGCTGCGCCCTCCAACATAAAACATCGAAGAGCCTTGAGTAGGAGATAGCCTGTGGAACGCGAATTTATGGAGTTCGACGTCGTCATCGTCGGCGCCGGCCCGTCCGGACTGTCCGCCGCCTGCCGACTGAAGCAGAAAGCCGCTGAAGCGGGCCAGGAGATCAGCGTCTGCGTGGTCGAGAAAGGCTCCGAAGTTGGCGCTCACATCCTCTCCGGTGCGGTGTTCGAGCCACGCGCCCTGAACGAACTCTTCCCCGACTGGAAAGAGCTTGGCGCCCCGCTCAACACCCCGGTCAAGCGCGATGACATCTACCTGCTGCGCGACGCCGACAAGGCTACCCGAATTCCCGACTTCTTTGTGCCGAAAACCATGCACAACGAAGGCAACTACATCATTTCCCTGGGCAACCTGTGCCGCTGGCTGGCCCAGCAGGCCGAGAACCTGGGTGTGGAAATCTACCCGGGCTTCGCCGCTCAGGAAGCGCTGATCGACGAAAACGGCGTGGTGCGCGGCATCGTCACCGGCGATCTGGGTGTCGACCGTGAAGGCAACCCCAAGGAAGGCTACTACACCCCCGGCATGGAACTGCGTGCCAAGTACACCCTGTTCGCCGAAGGCTGCCGTGGCCACATTGGCAAGCAGCTGATCAAGAAGTACAACCTCGACAGCGAAGCCGACGCCCAGCATTACGGCATCGGCATCAAGGAAATCTGGGACATCGACCCGGCCAAGCACGAGCAGGGCCTGGTGGTGCACACCGCCGGCTGGCCGATGGACATCATGGGCACCGAGAACACCGGCGGCTCCTTCCTCTACCACCTGGAGAACAACCAGGTCGTGGTGGGTCTGATCATCGACCTGTCCTACGCCAACCCGCACCTGTCGCCGTTCGACGAGTTCCAGCGCTACAAGCACCATCCGGTGATTGCCCAGTATCTGGAAGGCGGCAAGCGCGTCGCCTATGGCGCTCGCGCCATCTGCAAGGGCGGCATCAACTCGCTGCCGAAGATGGTCTTCCCCGGTGGCGCCTTGATCGGCTGCGACCTCGGCACCCTGAACTTCGCCAAGATCAAGGGCAGCCACACCGCGATGAAATCCGGCATGCTGGCTGCCGATGCCATCGCCGAAGCCCTGGCGGCCGGCCGCGAAGGCGGCGACGAGCTGACCAACTACGTCGATGGCTTCAAGGCCAGCTGGCTGTACGACGAACTGTTCCGCAGCCGCAACTTCGGTGCAGCCATCCACAAGTACGGCGCCATCATCGGCGGCGGCATCAACTGGCTGGATCAGAACATCTTCGGCGGCAAGGCACCCTTCACCCTGCACGACAACAAGCCGGATTACGCCTGCCTGAAGCCGGCGGCCGAGTGCGCGAAGATCGCCTACCCGAAACCGGACGGCAAACTGAGCTTCGACAAGCTCTCCTCGGTGTTCCTCTCCAACACCAACCATGAAGAAGAGCAGCCCTGCCACCTGAAGCTGACCGACCCGAGCATCCCGCTGGCCAAGAACCTGCCGCTGTACGACGAACCGGCGCAGCGCTACTGCCCGGCTGGCGTGTACGAAGTGGTGACACAGGAAGACGGCGAGAAGAAGTTCCAGATCAACGCGCAGAACTGCGTGCACTGCAAGACCTGCGACATCAAAGACCCGGCCCAGAACATCACCTGGGTGGCGCCGGAAGGCACCGGCGGCCCGAATTACCCCAACATGTAATTCGGCCACGCACGAAAAAGGCTCCCTCGGGAGCCTTTTTCGTTTCTGTTGAATCAGCAGGAGCGAGCTGGGCTCGCGAAGGTTTCAAGACCGCGCTCCGCGAGCAGAGCTCGCTCTCACAGGCATTCAATCCTGATAGATCATCTTGCGGCTCATGCCGCCATCGATGACAAACTCCTGGCCGGTGACGAAACCCGCCGCATCGGACAGCAGCCAGGCGACCTGAGCCGCCACATCTTCCACCGTGCCGACACGGCCGACCGGATGCTGCGCATGATCGAACACCGATAGTGGCTCCAGACGCTGCTGCACAGGATCGCGCGCATCGATCCAACCCGGGCTGACGCAGTTCACGCGCACCTCCGGCCCGAGACTGACCGCCAGCGCATGAGTGAGCGCAACCAGCCCGCCCTTGCTCGCGGCATAGGCCTCGCAATTGGCCTCGGACTGACTGGCGCGGGTCGAGGCAATATTGACGATGGCCCCACGATGACCGCGCAGGTACGGCGCGCAGTGCTTGGCCAGCAGCATGGCGCCAGTCAGGTTGACCGCCAGCAGGCGATTCCAGCGCTTGAGATCGAGCGACTCCAGCGGCGGCGTGTGCGGATCGGCAATGCCGGCGTTGCACACCAGCGCATCGAGGCGGCCGAACTGACCGAGCACCTCGGCGACACCGACGCTCACCTGGTCCTCCTTGGCCACATCCATGGCCACGAACCAGGCGTTGTCACCCAGCGCACGCGCCACTTTCGAACCACGCTCACGGTCGACGTCGGCCAGCACCACCTGCCAGCCCTCGGTGATCAGCCAGGCGCTGATACCCAGACCGATCCCGCGCGCGGCACCGGTGACCAGTGCGACACGCCCGTTGTTGGGCGCACTGTCGTTACCCCACTCGAGCATGCTCAGAGTGCGGCCAGGCCGCGAGCCAGGTCTGCCTTGAGGTCTTCCAGCTCTTCCAGCCCCACGGCAACGCGGATCAGGTTGTCGCGGATACCGGCATTGGCCCGCTCCTGCGGCGTCAGACGACCATGGGAGGTGGTGGCCGGGTGGGCGATGGTGGTCTTGGTATCACCGAGGTTGGTGGTGATGGAAATGACGCGCGTGGCATCGATCACCTGCCAGGCGGCGTCACGTCCACCCTTGACCTCGAAGCTGACCACCGCGCCGAAGGCGCTCTGCTGCTTTTTTGCCAGCTCGTGCTGCGGATGGCTGGGCAGGCCGGCGTAATACACGCGCTCGACCTGCGGCTGCTGCTCCAGCCACAGCGCCAGCTGCAGGGCACTCTCGCTCTGCGCGCGCATACGGATGCGCAGGGTTTCCAGCCCCTTGAGAAACAGCCAGGCATTGAACGGGCTGAGGGTCGGGCCTGCGGTGCGCAGAAAGCCCACCACCTCCTTCATCTGCTCGCTGCGCCCCGCCACCACGCCGCCGAGGCCGCGGCCCTGACCGTCGATGTACTTGGTGGCCGAGTGCATGACGATATCGGCGCCCAGCTTCAGCGGCTGCTGCAGGGCCGGCGTACAGAAGCAGTTGTCCACCGCCAGCAGCGCACCGCGTGCGTGAGCGATCTGCGCCAGCGCGGCGATATCCACCAGCTCGGCCAGCGGGTTGGACGGCGACTCGACGAACAGCAGCTTGGTATTGGGCTTGAAGGCCGCCTGCCAGGCGTCGAGATCGGCCAGCGGCACGTAATCCACCTCGATGCCGAAGCGCTTGAGGTACTTCTCGAACAGGCTGATGGTGGAGCCGAACACGCTGCGCGACACCAGTACGTGGTCGCCGCCGCTGCACAGGCTCATGACGATGGCGAGGATCGCCGACATGCCGGAAGCGGTCGCTACCGCCTGCTCGGCGCCTTCCAGAGCGGCGATGCGGTCCTCGAAGGTGCGTACGGTGGGGTTGGTGTAGCGCGAGTAGACGTTGCCCGGCACCTCGCCGCCAAAACGGGCGGCGGCATCGGCGGCAGTGCGAAACACGTAGCTGGAGGTGAGGAACAGCGCCTCGCCATGCTCGCCCTCGGGCGAGCGGCGCTGGCCGGCGCGCACCGCCAGGGTGTCGAAGCCCACGCCATCCAGGTCACTGTCGAGCCGACCGGCATCCCATTCCAGAGTCATATCGCTACCTCACGAAAAGTAGCCCGGATGCAATCCGGGAAATTCAGTGTGACATTCCCCCGGATTGCATCCGGGCTACGGACCGGGTGCGCCGTGCGCACCGCCGAAACGGGCAGGACTGCCGCCCTGCCCGCTCGAATCAATTGTTGTACAGATCGATGATCGCGCTGACCGCCTGCGACTTGGCCTTGCTGGCGTCATTGCGCGCCTGCTCGATCTTGTCCAGATAGGCCTCGTCGACGTCACCGGTGACGTATTTGCCGTCGAATACCGCGCAGTCGAAGTTGTCGATCTTGATCTTCTTGCTGCCACTGACCGCCTCGATCAGATCCGGCAGGTCCTGGTACACCAGCCAGTCGGCACCGATCAGTTCGCAGACTTCCTCGGTGCTGCGGCCATGGGCGATCAGCTCGTGGGCGCTGGGCATGTCGATGCCGTAGACGTTGGGGTAGCGCACCGCCGGTGCCGCGGAGCAGAAGTAGACGTTCTTCGCCCCGGCTTCGCGAGCCATCTGGATGATCTGCTTGCAGGTGGTGCCGCGCACGATGGAGTCGTCCACCAGCATCACGTTCTTGCCACGGAACTCCAGCTCGATGGCGTTGAGCTTCTGCCGTACGGATTTCTTGCGCGCCGCCTGACCGGGCATGATGAAGGTACGACCGATGTAGCGGTTCTTGACGAAGCCTTCGCGGAACTTCACGCCCAGGCGGTTGGCCAGCTCCAGCGCGGCGGTACGGCTGGTATCGGGAATCGGGATGACCACGTCGATGTCGTGATCCGGACGCTCGCGCTGGATCTTGTCGGCCAGCTTCTCGCCCATGCGCAGGCGCGCCTTGTACACCGAGATACCGTCCATGATCGAGTCCGGACGCGCCAGGTAGACATGCTCAAAGATGCACGGCGCGTACTTGGGGTTCTGTGCGCACTGACGAGTGAACAGTTTGCCTTCCTCGGTGATGTACACCGCCTCACCCGGCGCCAGGTCGCGGATCAGGGTGAAGCCGAGCACGTCCAGCGACACGCTCTCCGAAGCGATCATGTACTCCACACCTTCATCGGTGTGGCGCTGACCGAAGACGATCGGGCGAATGCCGTTGGGATCGCGGAAGCCGACGATACCGTAACCGGTGATCATCGCCACCACCGCATAACCGCCCAGGCAGCGTTCGTGCACATGGGTGACCGCGGCGAACACGTCTTCCTCGGTGGGCTGCAGCTTGCCGCGCTGGGCCAGCTCGTGGGCGAACACGTTGAGCAGCACCTCCGAGTCGGAGTTGGTGTTCACGTGACGCAGGTCGGACTCGTAGATTTCCTTGGCCAGGCGCTCGACGTTGGTCAGGTTGCCGTTGTGCGCCAGGGTGATGCCGTAGGGCGAGTTGACGTAAAACGGCTGGGCTTCGGCCGAGCTGGAGCTGCCAGCGGTGGGATAGCGCACGTGACCGATGCCCATGTTGCCCACCAGGCGCTGCATGTGGCGCTGCTGGAACACATCGCGCACCAGGCCGTTGTCCTTGCGCAGGAACAGCCGGCCGTCATGGCTGGTGACGATGCCGGCAGCGTCCTGGCCGCGATGCTGAAGGACGGTGAGCGCGTCATACAGCGCCTGATTGACGTTCGACTTGCCGACGATACCGACGATGCCACACATGTGCCACGACCCCTGCTAGATAGTTCAGGCTAACTTCAGCGCCTGCCACGGCGGTTTGGGCCATGGCGGGCGCTCTGTAATGAGGCGGATCAGCTGGGTGAGCCGATCCCGCCTGGAAACCACTGGCCGGACCACCCCAGGATGAGGTTCTTCGACCAATCGGCGACCATCAGAAAATGCGGCACCAGTTGCGACTGCTGCCACCATGCATCCTGTTCCACCGGCGCCAGGCTGATCAGCCCCACCAGCAGCACCACCAGCAAACCGCCACGAGCGGCGCCGAACACCATGCCGAGGAAACGGTCGGTGCCCGACAAGCCTGTCACGCGGATCAGCTCGCCGATTAGAAAATTGACCAGAGCGCCGACCAGCAAGGTGGCGACGAAAAGAATGGCACAGGCCGCGATCACCCGTGCGGACGGGGTCTCGATGAATTCGACGAGATGCTGGGCCAGCGCGCCGCCGAACATCCAGGCGACGATGCCTGCGATGATCCAGGTCAGCAGCGACAGGGCTTCCTTGACGAAGCCGCGCTTGAGGCTGATCAAACTCGAGACGGCGATGACGGCGATGATCGCCCAATCGACCCAGGTGAATACCACGATGCGGCCTACCAGCGGAAAAGGCGGAGCATTTTAGCAGAGCCCGGCGCATCGGGTAACCGGCCATTGAAAAACGTCGGCGACGACTGCATGGATGCAGGAGGTAGAGCGAAGCAGGAAGCCCGAGCCGAGGCAGCCAGTGCAATACCGATGGCGCCCCCGCAAAAACAGGCGAGGAACGGCCGGGGTCGCGGGCGACTTTACGAGCTGTAAATGAGCAGTACTCGCTTCATCCGCCCTCCGGGCCGCACTGAGGTGCGTTGGCGGCAAGCGGCCTGCCGAGCCTGTTTTAAACGCAGCACTGGCGGCGCAGCTAGTTTTTCAACGGTCTGGTAAGCGGGTGTTGCAACGTCCCGCTGTTAACCGGCCTCGGGCTGGAAGCGCACGACGAAACCGTTGAGCTTGTGCTGGCGATTGAGCTGGTCGCGCAGCCGCTCGGCCTCGGCACGCTCGATCAGCGGCCCGACGAATACCCGGTTCATGCCATCGAACGTGCGGATATAGGCGTTGTAGCCCTGACTACGCAGCGTCTTTTGCAGATTTTCCGCACCACCACGACTGGACAGGCTGGCCAGCTGCACCGACCAACTGATCGGCAGGCTGTTGGGGTCAAGGCGACTTTCGGGTTTGGCCGGCGCACTGGTGACAGCCTGCTCGACCTTGGCCGGCTCAGGCCTGGGCGCCGCGACAGGTGGCGGCTGCACCTTGGTCGGCTCCGGAATCTCCACCAGCTGCGGAGCCTCTTCCTCGACTGGCAGCGGCTCCTCGGGCAGCTCTTCGGGCTCGACGACCTCTGCCGGCTGCACCACTATCTGCGCAGCAGCCGGGGCCTGCGGCATGGGCGGCGCATCGACAACCACACGACGCATCTCATCCTCGCGCGACAGCAGCATCGGCAGGAAAATCACCGCCAGCGCCACCAGCACCAAAGCACCGACCATGCGCTGCTTGAGTCCCTTGTCCAGCAATGCCATCCCTCTACTCCCCTTTCAAGCTGGGCGGGCCAGCCAGTCCAGGGCCTCGGCCACGCAAAAAAAAGATCCGAACAACAGAATCTCGTCACCCGCCGCGGCCTGCTCGCACTGGGCCTCCAGCGCTGCCCGCACGTCAGCATGCTGCGTCACTGCCGCGCCGTAACTCTGCAGATGCGCGGCCAGCTCGCCGGCCGGCCGCGAACGAGGCGTTGCCAGCGGCGCCACGGCCCAGCCGGCAACCTGACTCAACAGTGGCGCGACCACTCCAGGCAGGTCCTTGTCGGCCAGCAAACCGAACACGGCCCAACGCTTCCCGGCCGGAGGACGCGCCTCCAGACGCTGCGCCAGATAGTCGGCGGCATGGGGATTATGCCCAACATCGAGCAACAGTGTGAGTGACTTGCCTCGCCAATCCAGAGCGCGACGATCCAGACGCCCGGTCACGCGCGTCGCCAGCAGCGCCTGAACGATCTGCTGACGGTCCCAGGGCAACTGCAACAGTGCGTAAGCCTGCAAGGCCAGCGCTGCGTTCTCCATCGGCAGATCGAGAAGCGGTAGCTGCTCCAGCTGCAACACCTGGCCATGGGCATCCAGGCCATACCAAGACCACTGCTGCCCCTGAATGCTCAGGTCGTAGTCGCGCCCGCGCAGGAAGAATGGTGCATCCAGCAACGCGACCTGCTCGAGCAGTGGCTGCGGCGGGTCGAGATCACCACACAGCGCCGGCTTGCCCGCGCGCATGATGCCAGCCTTCTCGAAGGCCACCGACTCGCGGGTATCGCCCAGCCAATCGGCATGATCCAGGCCGATACTGGTGATCAGCGCCAGGTCGGCATCCACCAGATTGACCGCATCCAGTCGCCCACCCAGACCGACCTCCAGCACCACGGCATCCAGGGCCGCGCGCTCGAACAGCCAGAAGGCAGCCAGGGTGCCCATCTCGAAATAGGTCAGGGACGTTTCGCCACGCGCCGCTTCCACCGCAGCGAAGGCCTGGCACAGCTCGGCATCGTCGACTTCGCGGCCATCGATGACCACGCGTTCGTTGTAGCGCAGCAGATGCGGCGAGCTGTAAACGCCAACCTTGCGCCCCTGCGAGCGCAGCAGGCTGGCAAGAAAGGCACAGGTAGAGCCCTTGCCGTTGGTGCCGGTGACCGTGATGACCAGCGGCGCCGGCTTGCCCAGACCGAGGCGCTGCGCCACCTCGCGCGAGCGCTCCAACCCCATGTCGATGGCAGAGGGATGCAACTGCTCGAGGTAGGCGAGCCACTCGCCCAGGCTACGGGTGGTCATGCAGTGACCGGCAGGGCGACCGGAGACGGGCGATTCATCAGCTGCGCCAGCAGGCGCGCCAAACGCGGACGCAGTTCGTTACGCGGGATGATCATGTCGATGGCGCCGTGCTCGAGCAGGAACTCGCTGCGCTGGAAGCCTTCCGGCAGCTTCTCGCGCACGGTCTGCTCGATCACGCGCGGGCCGGCAAAACCGATCAGCGCCTTCGGCTCGGCCACGATCACGTCGCCGAGCATCGCCAGGCTGGCGGAAACGCCGCCGTAGACCGGGTCGGTCAGCACGGAGATGAAAGGCAGCCCTTCCTCGCGCAGACGCGCCAGGGCGGCCGAGGTCTTGGCCATCTGCATCAGCGAGATCAGCGCCTCCTGCATGCGCGCGCCACCGGAAGCGGAGAAGCACACCAGCGGGCAGCGCTGCTCCAGCGCAACGTTGGCCGCCTGAACGAAACGCTCACCGACGATGGCACCCATGGAGCCGCCCATGAAGGAGAATTCAAAGGCACAAACGGCGATCGGCATGCCTTCGAGGGTACCGCTCATGGCGATCAGCGCGTCCTTCTCGCCGGTCTGCTTCTGCGCGGCAGCCAGACGGTCCTTGTACTTCTTGCTGTCACGGAACTTCAGGCGATCGACCGGCTCGAGATCGGCGCCGATCTCTTCACGGCCGTCCTGGTCGAGGAAGATATCCAGGCGCGCACGGGCGCCGATGCGCATGTGGTGATTGCACTTGGGGCAGACGTCGAGGGTCTTTTCCAGCTCGGGACGATAGAGCACGGCATCGCAGGACGGACACTTGTGCCACAGCCCCTCGGGCACAGAGCTCTTCTTCACCTCGGAACGCATGATCGAGGGAATGAGTTTGTCTACCAACCAGTTGCTCATGCTGTCATTTCTCCATAACCGTTGGTTCGGGCGGGCTGCTCGGCAATCGGCCCCCGCCTCCAGCAATTCAATTCCACCGCTCTCAGCGGCGTGACAGGCTAATGGACGGTCGCGCCTCAGGCGTCGTCACATCCGGCGCTACGCACCGCCCGCACGAACGCGCGAATCTTCTCTGCATCCTTTATGCCCTTGCTGAGCTCGACGCCACCGCTCACGTCCACCGCATAAGGTCGGACCTGGCCAATGGCAGCTGCGACGTTGCCGGCATCCAGGCCGCCGGCGAGGATGATCGGCTTACCCGCCCGCTGCGGCACCAGCGACCAGTCGAACGCCGCCCCGGTGCCACCCGGAATCCCTTCGACAAAGGTATCGAGAAGAATCCCTCGCGCACCGACATAGGGCGCCATCGACGCCGCGACGTCCTCGCCAGGGCGCACCCGCAAGGCCTTGATGTAGGGACGACCGTGGCCCTCGCAGTCTGCCGGCGACTCGTCACCATGAAACTGCAACAGGTCCAGCGGCACCCGCTGCAACAGCCGCTGCAGCTCGGCGCGCGGCATGTCGACGAACAGACCCACCGTAGTCACGAAGGGCGGCAATGCCTGGATGATCGCCAGCGCCTGCTCGACGCTGATCGCTCGCGGACTTTTCGCGTAGAACACCAGGCCGATGGCATCCGCCCCCGCCTCCACCGCTGCCAGAGCATCCTCGATGCGAGTGATGCCGCAAATCTTGCTGCGCACGACTGTCACGTTCACGCCCCTTGCCATGAAGCAACGGATGGTAGCAAAGGCCTAGCCCTGTCGCACGTCGGCCAGCGCAGAGAGGAAATGCGGCCCCAGGTAACGCTGCGGCAACTCGAACTCCTCCGGGTACTCCACCTGCACCAGATAGAGCCCGTAAGGATGGGCCGTCACCCCACCGCTGCGCCGGTCTGCGCGCTCGAGCACCTCGCGCGCCCACTCGACCGGCCGCTCGCCGGCGCCAATGGCCATCAGCACGCCGGCAATATTGCGCACCATGTGATGGAGGAAGGCATTGGCGCGGATATCCAGCACGATGAAGCAGCCATGCTCGATCACCTGCAGATGGTGCACGGTCTTGATCGGCGACTTGGCCTGGCACTGGGTGGCGCGAAAAGCGCTGAAATCATGCGTCCCCACCAGCGCGCGCGCTGCTTCGCGCATTCGCGTCACGTCCAGCGGACGGTGATTCCAGGTCACCTCTTCGGCCATGTGCGCCGGGCGGATCGGATCGTTGTAGATCACATAGCGATAGCGGCGCGCCATGGCGCTGAAACGGGCATGGAAGTGCGCGGGCATGACCCTGGCCCAGGTCACGCTGATGTCCTTGGGCAGATTCATGTTGGCGCCCATGATCCAGGCATGCAGCGGCCGCTCGACGGCGGTATCGAAATGCACCACCTGGCCACTGGCGTGCACCGATGCGTCGGTGCGGCCGGCGCACATGATGTTGATCGGCTCACCGCCAGCAACCTTGGACAGCGCGCTTTCCAGGCAACCCTGAATCGAAGCGACATTGCCGGCCTGGCGCTGAAAGCCACGGTAACGCGCGCCCTTGTACTCAAGACCCAGGGCGATTCTGGAAAAGCCAGCGGCCGCCATTTCGGCGGCCGCTACAGGTACTACGTCAGACATGGAATCAATCAAACCAGCTTGGCAATCATCTCGCGTGCTTCCTGCTGCTGGGCTTCGCTGCCCTCGGCGATCACCTCATCGAGAATGTCGCGTGCACCTTCGGTGTCGCCCATGTCGATGTAGGCACGCGCCAGATCCAGCTTGGTCGCGGTTTCGTCGGTCCCGGAGAGGAAATCGAAGTCGTCGTCACCCTCCAGATCGCTGCCCAGGTTGTCACCCAATGCCAGCGGGGCCACTTCCGGCTCCGGCTGTTCGAGATCGCCAGCCAACTGGTCCAGTTCCGCGGTCACTTCGTCCAGCTGCGCAGCGAAACTGTCGGGCTCAGTGACCGGCTGCGCCGGCGCCTCGTCATCCAGCGACAGATCGAAGTCGGCCGGCAGGTCGAGGTCGGCGGCCGGAGCTTCCGACAGATCGAGACCAAGGTCGGCCAGCTCGTCAGCCGGCTGGGCTGCAGGCGTCACATCGTCATCGAGGCTGAGCAGGAAATCGTCGGACTCTTCGGATGCAGCAGCCGGCTCGTCCAGATCGAGGCTGAAGCCGGAAAGATCCTCAGTCGGCTGAGACAGCTCGACCTTGTCATCATCCAGCGCCAGATCGAAGTCCAGATCGTCGGCAGTGGTGGCTGCCGGGGCGATGGGCTCGTCGACCAGGCCAAAGTCCAGATCGTCATCCAGCGACAGCGCAGCGCTGTCACCCTGTGCGGCCTGCACGTCCCGATCCAGATCGGCCTCGAGATCGTCCAGACTCAGGTCGAAGGCATCGTCCAGATCACCACCGGTTGCCGCCGGCGCTTCGGCGCTCGGCTCATCCAGGCTCAGATCGTCGAGGCTGAACTCACCCAGATCATCGGCAGCTGCTGCAGCAGCAACGCTGCCAGCGCCGACGAAGGCCGCCATGGCCGGATACTTGGACTTCAGCTGCTCGGCCTCGGCATTGACCCCACCGATTTCGCGCAGCTCGTTGTCCTGGCGCGCAAAGCCTTCGCGGTCGCCCAGCTCGGCATAGACTTCCATCAGTTTCAGGCGCAGGTCGCTGCGCTGCGGCTCGTCATTGATGGCGTTCTGCAGCAGCTCGGCAGCCTGATTGAAGCGGCCGTAGGCAATGTAGATGTCCGCCTCGCCGAGGGCGTCGCCGGTCTGGGCGGTAACGCGTTCTTCGCCAGCCGGTGCGGCGGTGGTCGACTCATCCTCGAGACCAGCGAAACTGTCTTCCGGCATGTCCAGATCGGATGCGAAGGCTTCGTCCTGAGACATGTCCTCCGCCAGCTCTTCCTGCAACTCGGCTTCCTTCATCGCATTACGACGCGACAGGGCCATCAGGCCAACCAGCAACAGCAGCAAAGCGCCGCCACCGGCCAGGCCCAGGGTCATGGGATTGGCCAGCAGATCGTCGATGAAGCTCTGCGGAGCCGGAGCCGGAGCGGGCGCCGGAGCAGCAGGCTTGGCGGGCTCGGCCGGCTTGGCCGGAGCGGATGGCGCAACGACATCAGCCGGCTCACTGGCCGGCTGTTGGGGGGCGGCAGCGGCACTGTCTTCGACAGGCGCCGCCGGTTCATCGGAGTAGTTGTAGTCCGGAGCCGCCGCCTCTTCGGGCGGCGACACAGGCGGCGTCGGGGTCTGCGCCGCAGGCGGCGCAGTTTCCGGCTCGGCGACTGGAGCCGCGGGCTCCGCAGGCGCTTCGGGCGCAGCGGGTGTGGCTGCCATATCGGCCTGCAACTTGGCCAACTGGCTGTCCTTGAGCTCGATCAGTCGCTGCAGCTTGTCCAGCTGGCTCTGCAGATCGCTGACACGGCTCTGCAGCTCGGCATTTTCACGACGGGTCGAATCGAGGCTTTCCTGAGTCACCGCCAGCTTGTCGGCCAGGGCCTTGCTGCCTGCTGCTCCGGTATCGCTGCCGCGGGTAGCCTGGCCAGAATCGGCAGCAACCAGCTTCAGGTTGTCACCCGTCTCGGCAGTTGCCGGGGCAGCGCCCGCAGTAGTGCGGCGGGTGGCATCCAGTTGACGCGAGGCAACGGCGCGACCTTCACGCCAGGCGGCGTTCTGCTCGGCGACTTGGGCGACAGCTTCGGCATTGCTACGACGGCGAATCTGCTGCTCGTCCGGCAGACGCAGCACCTGGCCGCTCTTCATGCGGTTGATGTTGCCGTCAATAAAGGCATCCGGATTCAGATCCTGGATAGCCAGCATGGTCTGATTGACCGAGCCGCCACCGACGCGCTGGGCAATTTCCCAGAGGGTGTCGTTGGCCGTGGTTCTGTATTCATTGCCAGCGATGGCACGAGAGGCTGGCGCCGGAGCGGCCGGGCGCGGGGCGGCGGCCGGTGCAGTTGCAGGCGCGGCGGCAGGACGCGGAGCCGGGGCAGCGATCGGCAGTTGCGGCGCAGCGGCCACGGTGGTCTGCGGGGAATAGAGCGGCGGGTCAAGCAGCAGGGTGTATTCGCGCAGCAACCGGCCATTCGGCCAGAGCACTTCCACCAGGAAGTTAAGGTAGGGTTCGCGTACAACCTTGCTCGAAGTGACACGAATCACACTCTTGCCATTGGGCTTGAGTACCGGCGTGAACTTCAGGTCGGTCAGGAAGTACTGACGATCAACCCCTGCCTTGACGAATTCTTCAGGAGACGCGAGGCTGGGAATCACCTCATTGGAGGCCAGGTCGCGCACCTCCAGCAATTCAATTTCCGCTACCAACGGCTGATTCAGCGAGGACTGCAGGGTGACTTCACCCAACCCCAGCGCATGCGCCATACCGGAAGACAGCGCCGAAGCCGCTGCAATTGCCAGCACCAGTTTGCGAACCCGAACCATAGCGTTATCCCTTGTTTTATCTTTTTTCTCGGCATGCGAGAGGGTGTTGATAATTGCTGCCTGCATCCACTCCAAGAGCGGCTCCCCATTCAGCAATCAACTCAGCCAGTATTGCCAAGCTAGAAAGATTCTTCAAATTTCTAGGTAAGTATCTTTTACAGATAGTGTTTTATCAATAACTCCGCTATTTGCACAGCGTTCAGGGCGGCGCCTTTTCGTACATTATCAGACGCAATCCACAAATTGAGTTGCCTTGGATCGCTGATACCCGCACGAACTCGCCCGACGTAGACCTGATCCTGCCCCACCGCATCACCCACTGCTGTCGGGTAGTCGCCCGCCTCCACCAGTTCGATACCCTGAGCGCTGTCCAGCAACTGCTGCACTGCTGTGATATCGATATCCACATCGCCCTGCACGCTGAGCGCCAGGCTGTCGCCGAAGAAAACCGGCACCAGGGCGCAAGTCGCCGCCACCGACAGCGCAGGCAGCCCCAGCAGCTGTCGAATCTCGGCGGCCAGGCGCCTTTCCAGCTCCGCATGCCCCTGTTCATCCACCGCGCCGACCTGCGCCAGCACATTGAAGGCGACCTGCCGGTCCACACCCTTGGGTTCCAGCGGTCGTGCATTGAGCAGTTCGGCCGTCTGCCGCGCCAGTTCCTGCACACCACTGCGCCCCAGCGTCGACATCGACAGCATGGCGGTCAGCTGTAGCTGCTGCGGTTGCAACAAAGGCTTCAACGTGGCGAGCACCAGCGCGCAGGCAACCGCCGAAGGCGTGGGCGCACTGACCTTCCAAGGTTTGGCCAATGCCGGCAGGCCCTCAATGCCAAGCTCGGGCAATACGCAGGGCGCCCGCTCCAGCGGCAGGGCCGAGCTCAGATCGATGAGCGAACAGCCGGCCGCCAGCACAGTCTCGTGATAGGCGCGGGTGACCTCCGCGCCAGCGGCAAAGAACGCCAGTTGCACCTGGGTGAAATCGAAGGCCTCGAGCGACCTGACCCGCACCTGACGACCGCGGAAGGAAAGGCTCTGCCCCGCCGACTCGCTACTGGCCAGCAGATGCAGATCCTTTACCGGAAAGTCGCGCTCTTCGAGCAATTCAACCAGCGCTTCACCGACATTACCGGTGGCGCCGATCAGGGCGATATTGATGGACTGACTCATGGACGAACCTGTGACGCATAGGGAGCGGCACTGTAACTGCGCCCTCTCGCCCAGGCAATCGGCTTGCTCGGGCCATAAAAGACAAAGCCCCTCTGCCGAAGCAGAAGGGCCCTGTTTGACTCCCAATGCCAGCCTCGCGCTTAGCGCTCCAGCAGGATCCGCAGCATGCGGCGCAGCGGCTCGGCGGCGCCCCACAGCAGTTGGTCACCGACGGTGAAGGCGCCGAGGTACTGCGAGCCCATGTTGAGCTTGCGCAGGCGACCGACCGGCACGCTCAGGGTACCGGTAACGGCAGTCGGGCCGAGATCGCGGATGGAGTCTTCGCGGTGGTTCGGCACCAGCTTGACCCAGGGGTTGTGCTGGCTGATCAGGCCCTCGATGTCGGCCATCGGCACATCCTTGTTCAGCTTGATGGTCAGCGCCTGGCTGTGGCAACGCATGGCCCCGATGCGCACGCAGATGCCATCGACCGGGATCGGGCTCTTGAAGCGGCCGAGGATCTTGTTGGTTTCGGCCTGGGCCTTCCACTCCTCACGGCTCTGCCCGTTGGGCAGCTCCTTGTCGATGTAGGGGATCAGGCTGCCGGCCAGCGGCACGCCGAAGTTGTCCACCGGGAACGCCTCGCCGCGCATGGCTTCGGCCACCTTGCGGTCGATGTCGAGAATGGCGCTGGCCGGATCGGCCAGTTCATCGGCGACGGCGCCGTTGATCGCGCCCATCTGCTTGATCAGCTCGCGCATGTTCTGCGCACCGGCACCCGAGGCCGCCTGGTAGGTCATGGCGCTCATCCACTCGACCAGACCGGCTTCGTACAGACCGCCGAGGGCCATCAGCATCAGGCTGACGGTGCAGTTGCCGCCGATGTAGTTCTTGGTGTCGGCGTCCAGCGCCTGGTCGATCACCTTGCGGTTGACCGGGTCGAGCACGATCACCGCACCGTCGTCCATGCGCAGCGACGAGGCGGCATCGATCCAGTAGCCCTGCCAGCCGGCTTCACGCAGCTTGGGGAAGACTTCGTTGGTGTAGTCGCCGCCCTGGCAGGTCAGGATCACGTCCAGGCCTTTCAGGTCTTCGATGCTGTAGGCGTCCTTCAGCGGGGCAATGTCCTTGCCAATGGCAGGACCCTGGCCACCGACATTGGAGGTGGTGAAGAACACCGGCTCGATCAGGTCGAAGTCCCGCTCTTCCAGCATGCGCTGCATGAGCACGGAACCGACCATGCCACGCCAACCGATCAGACCTACACGTTTCATAACGACTACACCTATATAAACAGCCCGCCGGACCCACCCCGGCGCAGCCGTGGAAGATTACAGACTACGCAGCGCTTCGACTACTGCATCACCCATCGCAGCGGTACCGACCTTGGTCTTGCCCTCGGACCAGATGTCGCCGGTACGCAGGCCCTGATCCAGCACCAGGCTCACCGCTTTTTCGATGGCATCGGCTGCGGCCACCTGGCCGAAGCTGTAACGCAGCATCATGGACACCGAGAGAATGGTGGCCAGCGGGTTGGCGATGCCCTTGCCAGCGATATCCGGCGCAGAGCCGTGGCACGGCTCGTACATGCCCTTGTTGTTGGCATCCAGGGATGCCGACGGCAGCATGCCGATGGAGCCGGTGAGCATCGAAGCTTCGTCGGACAAAATGTCACCAAACATGTTGTCGGTGACGATCACGTCGAACTGCTTGGGCGCACGCACCAGCTGCATGGCAGCGTTGTCGACGTACATGTGGCTCAGCTCGACGTCCGGATAGTCCTTGGCCACTTCCTCGACCACCGCGCGCCACAGCTGGCTGGAGGCCAGGACGTTGGCCTTGTCCACCGAGCACAGTTTCTTGCCGCGGACGCGGGCCATGTCGAAGCCGACCTTGGCGATGCGGCGGATTTCGCTCTCGCTGTACGGCAGGGTGTCGTAAGCCATGCGCTCGCCGTTTTCCAGCACCTTGCTCTCGCGCGGCTGGCCGAAGTAGATGCCGCCGGTCAGCTCACGCACGATGAGGATATCCAACCCCGCCACAACCTCAGGCTTAAGGCTGGAGGCCTCGGCCAGTTGCGGATAGAGGATGGCCGGGCGCAGGTTGCCGAACAGACCCAGTTGCGAACGGATCTTCAGCAGGCCGCGCTCCGGACGGATGGCCGGATCGATGGCGTCCCACTTCGGCCCGCCAACGGCGCCGAGCAGCACGGCATCGGCGGCCTTGGCGCGTGCCAGGGTCTCGTCTGCCAGCGGCACGCCGTAACGGTCGATGGCGGCGCCGCCCAGGTCATCGAAGCTCAGTTCGAAACCCAGGGCGTACTTGTCGTTGGCCAGGTTCAGCACCTTGACCGCCTCGGCCATGATTTCCGGACCGATACCGTCGCCGGGGAGAACCAGAATCTGTTTGCTCATTGCATCCTCATCAAACCGTAGGGTGCGCCGTGCGCACCATTCAAATAGTGAGTCAGTCGGTGTGCATAGCCTAGGCGGCCCCGCACACCCTACTTGATCGCGCCGAACAGCCAGGGGCTGCTCTGCTGGTGTTTGGCTTCGAAGGCCCTGATCGCGTCCTGATCCTGCAGGGTCAGGCCGATGTCGTCCAGGCCGTTGAGCAGGCAGTGCTTGCGGAAGGCATCGACCTCGAAGCGGTACTGCACGCCATCGGGACGGGTCACGGTCTGCGCATCGAGGTCGACGGTCAGTTGATAGCCCTCGGTGGCCGCGGCCTGTTCGAACAGCGCATCGACCTCTTCATCCTTGAGAACGATAGGCAACAGGCCGTTCTTGAAGCTGTTGTTGAAGAAGATGTCGGCGAAGCTCGGCGCGATCACGGTGCGAAAACCGTACTCGTCCAGCGCCCAGGGCGCGTGTTCGCGCGAGGAACCGCAACCGAAGTTCTCACGGGCCAGCAGCACGCTGGCGCCCTGATAGCGCGGGAAGTTCAGGACAAAATCCTTGTTGATCGGACGCTTGGAATTGTCCTGGTTCGGCTGGCCGACATCCAGGTAGCGCCACTCGTCGAACAGATTGGGGCCGAAGCCGGTGCGCTTGATCGACTTCAGAAACTGCTTGGGAATGATCTGGTCGGTGTCGACGTTGGCACGATCGAGCGGGCAGACCAGGCCGGTATGTTGGGTAAAGGCTTTCATCAAAACTCTCCTCAGGCCTGGATCAATTCGCGAACGTCGATGAAACGGCCGGTCACCGCCGCAGCGGCAGCCATGGCCGGGCTCACCAGGTGGGTACGGCCACCGGCGCCCTGACGACCTTCGAAGTTGCGGTTGGAGGTGGACGCGCAATGCTCGCCGCTGCCCAGTTTGTCCGGGTTCATCGCCAGGCACATGGAGCAGCCCGGCTCACGCCATTCGAAACCGGCCTCGATGAAGATCTTGTCCAGCCCTTCCGCTTCGGCCTGCGCCTTGACCAGGCCGGAGCCCGGTACCACCAGCGCCTGCTTGACGGTGCTGGCGACCTTGCGACCCTTGGCCACCTCGGCGGCAGCGCGCAGGTCTTCGATGCGCGAGTTGGTGCACGAGCCGATAAAGACGCGATCCAGCTGGATATCGGTGATCGGCTGGTTGGCGCTCAGGCCCATGTACTTCAGCGCACGGGTGATCGAATCCTTCTTCACCGGGTCAGTTTCGACGGCCGGATCCGGCACGTTCTGGTCGACGGCCAGGACCATCTCCGGCGAGGTGCCCCAGCTGACCTGCGGCTTGATGTCTTCAGCCTTCAACTCGACCACGGTATCGAACACCGCATCGGCGTCGGACACCAGGTTCTGCCACTGCGCCACGGCCTTGTCCCAGTCGCTGCCCTTGGGCGCGAACGGACGATCCTTGACGTAGGCGATGGTTTTCTCGTCCACCGCCACCAGGCCCACACGGGCGCCAGCCTCGATGGACATGTTGCAGATGGTCATGCGCCCTTCCAGAGAAAGGTCGCGAATCGCGCTGCCGGCGAATTCCAGGGCATGGCCGTTGCCGCCTGCGGTGCCGATCTTGCCGATCACGGCCAGCACGATGTCCTTGGCGGTGACGCCGAACGGCAATTTGCCTTCGACGCGTACCTGCATGTTCTTCATCTTCTTGGCCACCAGGCACTGGGTAGCGAGCACGTGCTCGACCTCGGAAGTGCCGATGCCATGGGCCAGCGCGCCGAAGGCGCCATGGGTGGAGGTGTGCGAGTCGCCGCAGACCACGGTCATGCCCGGCAGCGTGGCGCCCTGCTCCGGCCCGACCACGTGCACGATGCCCTGACGCACGTCGTTCATCTTGAATTCGAGGATGCCGAAGTCATCGCAATTCTCGTCCAGAGTCTGCACCTGGATGCGCGAAACTTCGTCGGCGATGGCCTCGAGGCCGCCCTGGCGCTCGGCCTTGGTGGTCGGCACGTTGTGATCCGGGGTGGCGATGTTGGCGTCGATGCGCCACGGCTTGCGCCCGGCCAGACGCAGACCTTCGAAGGCCTGCGGCGAGGTCACTTCGTGGAGGATGTGACGGTCGATGTAGATCAACGAGGAACCGTCGTCGCGACGTTTCACTTCGTGCATTTCCCAGAGCTTGTCGTAGAGCGTCTTGCCAGTCATCAGCCTTACCTCATCAGCGCCTTGTGAGCACATCCGGAAACTGCCTGCGTTATCACCGCCCGGCGTCAGAAGTGCACTTTTCTATGCCCGGGCGAAAAGGCCCTTTGGCTTATGGGGTGAAATGCTATGATCGCGGGACGAATAACTCAAATTCATATTTTTCATCCAGAAGATTCCACAAAGGAATCGATCTGAAGCTGCAATCCGCGAGCTGCCAGCTGCCGACAAAAGACGCAGCGGCCAGCTTGTCTTGCAGCCTGTCGCCCGGAGCTGCCTCTATGGATCTGGCCAACCTCAACGCCTTTATCGCCATTGCCGAAACCGGCAGTTTTTCTGAAGCCGGCGAGCGCCTGCACCTGACCCAACCGGCCGTGAGCAAGCGCATCGCCGGCCTGGAACAGCAGCTGGGCGTGCGCCTGTTCGACCGCCTCGGTCGCGAGATCGGCCTGACCCAGGCCGGCCGCGCATTGCTGCCGCGCGCCTACCAGATCCTCAACGTGCTGGACGACACGCGCCGGGCGCTGACCAACCTGTCCGGCGAAGTCAGCGGCCGCCTGACGCTCGCCACCAGCCACCATATTGGCTTGCACCGCCTCCCTGCCCTGCTGCGCGCCTTTACCCGCGCCCACCCGCAGGTGGCGCTGGATATCCAGTTTCTCGATTCGGAAGTGGCCTACGAAGAAGTCCTGCACGGTCGCGCCGAACTGGCGGTGATCACCCTCGCCCCGGAAACCCGCGAGCCGATCCGCGCCGTGGCGGTGTGGGACGACCCGCTGGACTTCGTCGCTGCCCCGGAGCACCCGCTGGCCCGCGCCGAGGCGATCAGCCTGGCCGACGTGGCCCGCCACCCGGCGGTCTTTCCCGGCGGCAACACCTTTACCCACCATATCGTGCAACGCCTGTTCGAAGCAGGCGGTCTAACCCCCAACATCGCCATGAGCACCAACTACCTGGAAACCATCAAGATGATGGTCTCCATCGGCCTGGCCTGGAGCGTGCTACCGCGCACCATGCTCGACGAACAAGTGGCGCGCCTGCCCGTGCCGGGAATCCAGCTCACGCGTCAACTGGGCTATATCCTGCATACCGAGCGCACCCTGTCCAACGCTGCGCGGGCCTTCATGGCCCTGCTGGATGCGCAGCGCGACGATCTTGCATAGCCGGCCGGGCTTTGACTAACGTGGTGTTACCCGTATCGCATAGGCTCTGCATGACAGCATCAGGTGTCCTCCCCATCGCGCCTCGCAGAAGGACCGGCCATGGCCAGATCCACTGACCTGCCCCCACGCCTGCCGCACATCCCGGCCAAGGATCCTGCCGAGTTCGAGCAGACCTGGCGCGATGCGCCGCGACTGCTGGCGGCGCTCAACGGGGCCCGGCTGGGAGCCTGGTACTGGGACATCGACAGTGGCCAGGTCAGCTGGTCGCGCGGCGCCCAGGCCTTGTTCGGCCTGGACCCCGAACGCCCGCTGAGCAGCAGCGTCGAGTACATCGAACTGATCCCCGACGAAGAACGGGGTGCGGTGCTGCGCCAGTTCAACGCCATTCTCGCCGGCAACGACGAAGGCCGCGCGCTGCGCCACCGCATCCGCTGGCCGGACGGCAGCCTGCACTGGCTGGAGATCAGCGGCAGCCTGCAGCGCGAGGCGGACGGTCGAAGGCGCATGTTCGGGGTGATTCGCGACATCACCCAGCAGCAGGTTCGCGCCGATGCCTTGCGCGCCTCCGAGGAGAAGTTCGCCAAGGCATTCCACTCCAGCCCGGACGCCATCACCATCACCGAGCGCGACACCGCGCGCTACATAGAGGTCAACGAGGGCTTCACCCGCCTCACCGGCTACAGCTCGGCCGAAGTGATCGGGCGCACGGCCTTCGAGCTCAACATCTGGGCCTTCCCCGAGGAGCGCGCAGTGATGCTCGATCACCTGGCCAAGAACGGCCAGGTGCTGCACATGGAAATGCACGGGCAACACCGCAATGGCGACGTGCGTCTGGTGGAGGTTTCGGTTCAGCCGCTGGATCTCAATGGCAGCTCCTGCCTGCTGCTCACCGCCCGCGACATCAGCGAGCTGAAACAGGCGCAGGCTCAGGTCCAGCACCTGGCCTATCACGACGCGCTGACCAATCTGCCCAACCGCGCCATGCTGATCAATCGCCTGACCCAGCAGATCGCGCTGCTCAAGCGTCACGACATGCGCAGCGCCCTGCTGTTCATCGACCTGGATCACTTCAAACACATCAACGACTCGCTCGGCCACCCGGTCGGCGATGCGGTACTGCGCCTGGTAACCGCCCGCCTGGAAGCCACCGTGCGCCTCGAAGACACCGTGGCGCGCCTGGGGGGCGACGAGTTCGTGGTGCTGCTCTGCGGCCTGCAGGGCAAGCGCTCGGAAGTCACCCGTCAGGTCCGCCAGGTCGCCGAGAAGCTGCGCCACTTGCTGGCCGAGCCCATGCTGCTGGACGGGCACCATCTGCAGGTCACACCGAGCATCGGCATCGCCCTGATTCCCGACCACGGCGAAACCCCCGCCGACCTGCTCAAGCGCGCCGACATCGCCCTGTATCGGGCCAAGGATTCGGGCCGCAATGCCATTCAGCTGTTTCGCAGCACCATGCAGGACGCCGTCAGCGCCCGCCTGCGTCTGGAGAACGACCTGCGCCTGGCACTGGCCCGCGGCGAGTTCGAACTGCATTTCCAGCCCCAGGTCGATGCCCGCGACGGCCAGGTGGTCGGCGCCGAAGCCCTGCTGCGCTGGCAGCACCCTCAGCACGGTCCGCAGTCGCCGGCGCAGTTCATTCAGGTGCTGGAGGAAAGCGGGCTGATCATCGAGGTCGGTGGCTGGGTGCTGACCGAAGCCTGTCACCTCTGCGCCCGCCTGCTGGCTGACGAGCTGATCGACGCCGAGCGCTTCAGCCTGTGCGTCAACATCAGCCCCAGGCAGTTCCGCCAGCACGATTTCGTCGAGCGCGTGGCCGGCTGCCTGCGTACCAGCCAGCTGCCCCACGCCATGCTCAAACTGGAAATCACCGAAGGCATCGTGATCCAGAACATCGACGACACCGTCGGCAAGATGCTGCGCCTGAAGAAACACGGGGTCAGCTTCGCCATGGACGATTTCGGTACCGGCTACAGCTCGCTGACCTACCTCAAGCGCCTGCCGGTGGACATGCTGAAAATCGATCAGTCGTTCGTGCGCGATGCCACCAGCGACCCCAACGACGCCGGCATCATTCGCGCCATCGTCGCCATGGCGCGCAGCCTGGGTCTGGGGCTGATCGCCGAGGGCGTCGAGCAGCAGGAACAGCTGGACTTCCTGCAAGCGCAGGACTGTCACCTGTATCAGGGCTACCTGTTCAGCAAGCCGGTGCCGGAGGACGCCTTCCGCGCCCTGCTCGGCCAACACCGCAGCTGAGCCAGCCGCAAGACCGGCAGCTCCGGTTCATTCATGGCAAAAACGCAGAAGGCGCCCCGCGGGGCGCCTTCTTCTTTCGGCATCGACCAGACTCAGTTTTCCAGCGCCGGACGCTGTTCACCGATCGGGATGCGCTTGGGCTTGGCCTCTTCCGGGACGATACGTTCCAGCTCGATATTGAGCAGGCCGTTGACCAGATCGGCACCTTTAACCTCGATATGGTCGGCCAGGCGGAAGGACAGCTTGAAGGCGCGCTGGGCAATGCCCTGGTGCAGGTAGCTGACGCTCTCGGCACTGCGGTCACGCTTGTTGCCGACCACGCTCAGCACGCCACGCTCGACCTGCAGCTCCAGGTCCTCCTCCTGGAAACCGGCTGCCGCGACCACGATGCGGTAGTGGTCCTCGCCGTGCTTCTCGACGTTGTAGGGAGGGTAGGAACTGCCGGCGTCGTTGCTGCGCAGCGCGGACTCGAACAGATCGTTGAAACGGTCGAAACCGACGGACTGGCGGAACAGGGGGGCCAGGGACAGTACGTTGCTCATGAGTATTCTCCTGAAAATTTCAGCAAGGGTCATATCGCGGAACCCGACTTCGGCATCCCGCATCCCCTTAACTGAGGTCAGGTGGAAAATTTTCAAGCGCCTGAAAAATTCGTTTACAGGTCAGGTTCGCCAGCCTCGGCGACAGGGCTTATCGGGCCACCCAGGCCGTGCGCCCCACTGCCGTGCGGATTGATCGCCCCGGCACGCGCGGCGCGCCCTATGCAGGCGCCGCTACCGCCCCGAGCAGCCTGTCGATCCGCTCGCAATCCTGCTCGCGGCGAACCTCGGCAAACAACGTCACGGCTTCGGGATAGGTGCGCGTAAGCATCGCCAGCCACTGTTTCAGGCGCCCCGGCGCATAACGCGGTGCCAGCTTGCGCCGCGCCTGCCGCCAGAAGTCCTGCAGCAGCGGCTGCAGTTCCTCCCAACTCATTTCCTGCGGCTGTTCACCCGCCCTGACCGCTGCGATCTGTCGCGCCAGGCCCGGACGCGAGACCAGCCCGCGCCCGAGCATGATGTCGTCCACGCCGCTGATCTCGCGGCAACGACGCCAGTCCTGCAGCGTCCACACCTCGCCATTGGCAAATACCGGCACGGCCACCACCTCCTGCACCCGCGCCACCCACTCCCAGTGCGCCGGCGGCTTGTACCCTTCGACCTTGGTACGCGCATGCACCACGATCTGGCTCGCGCCGCCCTCGGCGAGCGCCCGCGCACAGTCCAGCGCGACGCTCTTGTCCTCGAAGCCCAGGCGCATCTTGGCCGTTACCGGAATCTCGGCCGGCACGGTGCGCCGCACCTCGCGCACGATCGCGTGTAGCAGCTCCGGCTCCTTGAGCAGCACGGCACCACCGCGCGACTTGTTCACCGTCTTCGCCGGACAGCCGAAGTTGAGGTCGATCACCGGCGCGCCCAGGCCACAGGCAAAGGCGGCGTTGTCGGCCAGGCACTGCGGATCGGAGCCGAGAAACTGCACACGCATCGGCGTACCGGCCTGGGTGCGTGAGTCGTTGAACAGCTCGGGGGCGAGCTTGTGGTAGGTGGCCGCGGGCAACAGTCGCTCGCTCACGCGAATGAACTCGGTCACGCACCAGTCGATACCGCCGATGCGGGTCAGTACGTCGCGCAGGATCTCGTCGACCAGCCCCTCCATGGGTGCCAGGGCGATTTGCATGGAGTCATCCGAAGAAATGGGGCGCACAGTTTAAGGGGTCGCCGGCCATACGCAAGATGATCCACACTGCTGGGGCCACCAACGGAGAACATCCATGCTTCGCATCATGCTCATGGTTTTCGGCCTGCTCGCTAGCGGCGCACTGGCCGCCGATCCCCTGCCGCGCGGCGTCGAACACATGCCCGCCGACGCCGCGAGCGATGCCCCGGCGCGCCTGATCTTCAGCCGCGACAGCAACGCGCCCAACGCCTGCGACGTCGAGCTCTACGTCAACCAGCAGGTGGTCGCCACGCTGGGGCCGGGAGAGCGCACCAGCCTCGACCTGCCCAGCGGCGAGCTGAGCCTCGCGGTAGCCCTGTCGCCAAGCGGCTATTGCGGCGGCCGCGGCCCTGACGCCATGCAATCGATCCTGCTGCGCCCCGGCGAAACCAGGCAGTTCGCGATCATGGTGGAACCTAAGCAGGTCTTTCTCGCACCACTGCTGAACTGACCGGCACTACAGCTCCAGCGGATAGGGTTGCAGCAGCGCCTTGCCGTAGCCGTCGACGAACTCCGCGGGCATGCGCTTTGGCCGGCCACTGGAGAGCTCGATACAGACGAAGGTGGTCTTGGCCCGCAACAGCGTCACCGCATCCTCGGGACGCAGCAGCTGAAAGCGCCGGTCCATCTTCAGCCGCTGGTCGGATTCGACGATCCAGGTCGCCATTTGCAGATGCTGCCCTTCGTAGGCGCTGGCCAGGTAATCGATCTCATGCCGGACCACGGCCATGGCGCGATCCAGGCGGCGGTACTCCACCAGATCCAGCCCGAGAAACTGCGAATGACGCCAGGCGCAGCGCTCCAGCCAACTGACGTATACCGCATTGTTGGCATGGCCGAGACCGTCGATGTCCTCGGCAGACACCTGGATGTCGATGACGAAGGGGCTGGGAAGATCCCAGTTCATGGCTTTACCTCCGGGCTTGCAGCCAGCGCGGAATGTGCGTGGCGAGCTGGGTGATCGGTCGCAGGCGCAGTGGCGGCCACGCCCTCGAAGCCCCGCATGATACGCCGCTGTCCAACCAGGTGCAGCGCCATGCTTTCATCGCACCGTGCCATCACGCCATAATGCGGCGAACTCGCCTGCCAGCACGAGAACCGAGCAATTGACTGCCACCCTGCGCCTCCTGTTGCTGATGCTGCTGCCAGTCCTGGCCTGGGCGGAGAGCCTGCCTCTGCCGATCGGCCAGACGCCCGTGCTGCCAGGCCCCTACATGCGGGTCTGGCAAGATCCGCAGGGCCAGGCGGATTTTGCCCAGGTCAGCGCCCTGCCCGACTCGGCATGGCGCGACGTGGGCCGGCGCGATGCCAGCTTCGGCTATGGCGGCAGCGCCTACTGGCTGCGCCTTGACCTGCACAACCCCCACTCCCGCTCGTTCGGCTGGGTGCTGCTGATCGGCAACCCGCTGCTCGACCAGCTCGACGCCTACGGACTGGACGGCGAGCGCGTATACCGCGCCGGCGATCAGCGACCCTTCGACTGGCGCTGGGTGGAGCACCGCCAGTTGGTGCTACCGCTGAACCTGGAAACGGGAGAGACGCGGCGCATCTGGCTGCGCATGCAGACCGACGGCTCGGCCAACCTCAGCGCCAGCCTGATGACGCGCGAGGCGTTCGACCATCAGGAGCAACGCAGCCTGCTGCTGCAGGGCCTGTTCTTCGGTGCGCTGCTGGCGATGTTCGTCTACAACCTGAGCATCTTCTGCATCACCCGCGACCGCAATTACCTCTGGTACAGCCTGTTCGTCGCCGGTTTCAGCCTCTATCAGTTCATCCAGCTCGGCTTCGCCCTGCAATGGCTGTGGCCCAACGCCATGGCCTGGCATCAACTGAGCTTTCCGCTCAGCTCGGCCCTGGCCACCCTGTTCGGCATCCACTTCACCCAGGGCGTGCTGGAGCTGGACAAGGCGCCGGCGCCTTATCGCTGGGTCGTGCAGGCGCTCAAGGCCTGCACCTGGCTGGTCGTGGCCATGGCCCTGTTCGGCCCCTACACGCCGGCATTGTTCGGCAGCTTCATTCTGCTGGGGGCCTGCGCCGTGGCCGCCTTCCTGATCACCCTGCTGCGCTGGCGCGCCGGCTTTGCGGCTGCGCGCCTGTTCGCCCTCGGCTGGTTCGTGCTGATAGCCGCAAGCCTGGCCAGCATCCTCAGCGGCACCGGCCTGCTGCCTTATTCGCTGCTGACCCTGCATGCCCAGCAGATCGGCGGGCTGATCGAGATGACGGTCTTCTCCATCGCCCTGGCCGCCCGCATCCGCCATATCCAGGAGGCCAAGCGCCAGGCCCAGACTCAGCTGATCGCCCAGGAGCGTCATCTGCGCGCCGAACAGGCCAGGCACCTGGAACTGCAGACGCAGATCAGCGAAAGCCTGGAGCAACGCGTGCAGGAGCGTACCGCCACGCTGCAGGAAACCCTGCACCAACTGTCCAACGCCAACCTGCGCCTGGCAGAACTCAATCGACGTGACGGCCTGACCGGCCTGTTCAACCGCCAGACCCTCAGCGAAGAGCTAACCCGGGCCTGTGCCCGCGCCGAACGCGGCAAGCAGTCAGTGGCCATCCTGATGCTGGATCTGGACCACTTCAAACAGGTCAACGACCGCTATGGCCACCTCGCCGGGGATGCCTGTCTGCGCCATGCGGCGCAACGCATCCAGCAGCGCCTGCGCAGCAGCGATCTGCTGGCCCGCTTCGGCGGCGAGGAGTTCGTCGCCCTGCTCGACAACACCAGCCTGGACGGCGCGCTCGATCTGGCCGAGCAATTGCGCGACGACCTGGCCCGGCATCCCTGCCCCTACCAGCAGCATTCGATACCGCTGAGCCTGAGCATCGGCCTGCACGCCGGCGTGCCGCATGACCCGAGCTGCGGCGAGCACTGGCTCGACCTGGCCGACCGCGCGCTGTATCGCGCCAAGGCAGGCGGCCGCAACCAGGTCGTCAGCTACGAAGCCAAGGCCTTCGACGGCGCCTGACGCACCTCGCCGAGCAGCCCCAGCACCGCCTGCAGAAGCAGCGGATCACCCAGCACCCGCTGATGCCCGCCGGCCGGCAAACGCAGCAACTGGCTGTCGAACCAGGCGCCGTGAATCAGCTCAGCTTCGCTCACGGGCACCACCTGATCATCCTCGGCATGCACGACCAGGCCCGGCAGCTCCAGTTGATAGCGCTGCACGTCGAGATGCGCCGCCGGAATGCCGGCAGTCCTCTCCACCTGGCGCACGAAATGCGAACGCGCCACCGCCGGCAGGCCCATGAAGCGGGCAAAGCCGCGCAGCACGGTAAGTATCCGGCTTGGCGCGGAGATGCTCACCAGCGCCTCGGCACGCAGCCCCATCTGCGTTGCCAACAGCGCGCTGGCACCGCCCATGGAATGACCGATCACGGCTTTCAGCGGCGGCAGCTCGCTGGCGGCTTCGAGCAATGCCCGTGCGAACAGCGCCAGGTTGGCCTCGCGACCAGGCGAACGTCCATGGGCCGGGGCGTCCAGCGCCACGACCCCATAGCCGGCATCGACCAGACCACGAATCAAGTAGGCGAACTGGGTCGGCCGCCCCTCCCAGCCATGCATCAGCAGCACGGTTGGGCCGCTGCCCCAGCGCAGCGCGGAGAGACCGAAGCGCAGCGTGATGCGCTCGGCACTGGTCAGCAGCGGCAGCTCCCAGTCCCGCGGAGGCAGATTGCGCGGCGTCATGAAACGCTCGCGCAGACGGCTGGCGACCATTTGCGGAGCTACTCTGCCCAGGGTTGCATTGACGCCACGTACCCATGTCATCTGGTTCATCACCTTCTCCTTCGAGCCTGATTCACACCACTGCCGACTTGGCAGCACGCAACACGCGGTCGGACAGCTCGCCGGGGCCCAGCGCCCGGGCCAGAGCCAGACCACCCACCATCAGCGCCAGGTCAGCCAGCGCCGCATTCGCCTCTTCTGGCGCACTGCTCATCTGCGCCACCATCAATTCAATGTGTTCGGCCAGGGCCTGACGAAAGCCGTCCGGCATGCGCGCGATTTCCGCCAGCGAGCTGGGCAGCGGGCAACAGGCTTCAGGCGTGTCGCGATGCCGACGCGACAGGTAGAACGCCGCCATCAGGGCCCTGCGGTCCACGCCGGCGAGTTTCGGATCGACCGCTGCCACCCCCTCGCGCCTTGCGCTGAGCAGCTGACGGAAGGCCTCAAGCATCAGGGCGTCCTTGCTGGGGAAATGGGCGTAGAAGCCCCCCACCGTCAGCCCTGCAGCGGCCATCACCTCCGCGACCGCAGGATCGCTGGGGCCGCGCTCTGCCAGGACGCGCTGCGCAGCAGCGAGAATGCGTTTGCGGGTTTGAATCTTGCCGTCGCTCATGGCCAAGTCCTTTCATATGATGGACACAATATTACGACCGTCATATTAATTTGCAAGTTGCTGCAACGACCGTTGGTCCGCCGGCAACGCGACGGCGCACAGACTCGAGAAAGAGAAGGCAGAAACAAAAAGGGGCCGCCTCTGAAGAGGCAGCCCCTGGGTTCCGCAAATGCGGCAAGAAAATTGGCGTCCCCTAGGGGACTCGAACCCCTGTTACCGCCGTGAAAGGGCGGTGTCCTAGGCCACTAGACGAAGGGGACGAAACCTTCGAACGACAAGGCCAGCACTAGGCTGGCCTTGAGTGTGATTGGTGGAGCTAAACGGGATCGAACCGTTGACCTCTTGCATGCCATGCAAGCGCTCTCCCAGCTGAGCTATAGCCCCGAAACCTTGCG
>MTEW01000815.1_pt2 | contig 29347 bp, 25 predicted proteins | sample 1042681 | NCBI WGS metagenome assembly MTEW01 (sample SAMN06185811, study PRJNA358809) | soil metagenome | isolation source: soil biostimulated with citrate as carbon source | place: India | collected 2015-05-23
GTCGGTGCCGCCGATATGCACGCCGCCGGTGGCGAGGATGTCGTCCTGACGCTCGGCTAGGTGGTGGCGCTCAGGGGCCAGACGCACCAGGGAGAAGTCCGAGGTGCCGCCGCCGATGTCGACGATCAGCACCAGCTCCTCGCGCGCCAGGCTCGACTCGTAGTCGAAGGCTGCGGCGATGGGTTCGTACTGGAACGACACCTCCCTGAAGCCGAGCTTGTGTGCCACGGCCACCAGGGTGTTCTGCGCTTCTTGGTCGGCCGCCGGGTCGTCATCGACGAAGAACACCGGGCGACCCAGCACGACTTCCTCGAAGGCGCGTTCGGCCTGGGCTTCGGCACGTTTTTTCAGCTCGCCGATAAAGAAGCCGAGCAGGTCCTTGAACGGCAGGGCGCTGCCCAGCACGGTGGTTTCGCTTTTCAACAGCTTGGAGCCCAGCAGGCTCTTCAGCGAGCGCATCAGGCGCCCTTCGTAGCCTTCCAGGTACTCGTGCAGGGCCAGGCGGCCATAGACCGGGCGGCGCTCCTCGGTGTTGAAGAAAATCACCGAGGGCAGGGTGATCTTGCCGTCTTCCAGGGGCAGCAGGCTGTCCTGGCCGGGGCGCAGCCAGCCGACGGTGGAGTTGGAGGTGCCGAAGTCGATACCGCAGGCGCGGGCAGGCGTGGAGAAGGACATGGAAACGCAGGGCTGGAAAAAATTGACGGGAGAAATTTTTGACGTCGCGCAGCGACGGCCCGAAGGGTGGCCGCCAGGGATGGCAGGCCGCAAAAATGGCCGCGCATTCTATGTCAGGGGCGCGGCGACGGCGAGCCGCCTGTCAGGACGGCAGGTTGGCGCTGTGCCGCCTGCTCTGCCACTGGCTCCACTCGAAACCCAGCACCACCAGCAGCGACAGGGCGAACGGCAGCAGCAGGTAGAACACGCGGAACACGATCAGCGCCGCCAGTACGTCGGCCGGGCGGATTTCCGGCATGGCGGCGAGGAAGGTGACCTCCAGCACGCCCAGGCCGCCCGGCGCGTGGGACAGCAGGGCCAGGGAGAAGGACGCGAGGAACACCCCGAGCACCACCAGGTAACCGGGGTGATTGTCGGCCGGCAGGGCGAAATAGATGATCGCCGCCGCGCACAACAGCTCCAGCGGGCCGGCCAGCAACTGGCGAGCGACGATGGGCAGACGCGGGTACTCCACGTGCAGCTTGCCCAGCGTCCAGGGCTTGAACTGGCGCCAGGCGCCGAGCACGTAGAGGCCGACCAGGGTCAGCAGCAGCGTGCCGATGCCCACCGAGACCAGCGGCGTGATGTCGGCGACGCGGTGGATCAGGTCGGGCTGGGCGATCAGGACGCAGCCGCTGGCCAGCAGGGTGCCCAGGGCGAAGGTGAAGGAGCAGAAGACGATGAGGATGCCGATTTCCTGCGGCGTCAGGCCCTTGCTGCGATAGGCGCGATAGCGCACCACCGCGCCGGAGAACACCGAGGCGCCGATGTTGTGGGCCAGGGCATAGGTGGTGAAGGAGCACAGGGTGATGAAGCGCCAGGGAATCTGCTTGCCCAGGTGGGCGATGGCGATGCGGTCGTACCAGGCCAGCGCCCAGTAGGCGCCGAGTGTGGCGCCGGCTGCCATGAGCCAGTTCAGGTGGCTGATGGCGCGCAGGCTGTCGGCGATCTCGTCGAGGGAGATGGTGCGCAGCTCGCGGTAGAGCAGAAAGCAGGAGGCGACCACGGCGCTCAGACCGATCAGCGTCCAGATCAGATCGCTGCGTTTCAGCTTGGGTTTGGCTTCGACAACGGACACTGCGACTCCTCGCTCGGCAGCCCCGTCAGGCGATCTTGCCGGCCAGGGGGCTGTCGAGGCTAATGTTCAGCGACCTTGTAGGTCGGCTCGCGATGGCCGCGGGCAGATGGTGCCCTTCGCGGCGCGCTGCGCAGTATCAGGGAGGCACTGCTTTCGCTCAACAGGCAAGCACGTATCGCCGTGTCGGCGTCTTCAGATCCAGGCCAGGGTAAGGGCGGCCAGCACCGCATAACGACCGGTCTTGGCCAGGGTGACGATAGCCAGAAATACCCACAGGCGCTCACGCATCACTCCGGCGACCAGGGTCAGCGGGTCGCCGATCACCGGCATCCAGCTCAGCAGCAGCGACCAGCGGCCATAGCGTGCGTACCAGGCCTGCGCCTGCTGCAGCCGCGCCGGGCTGACCGGAAACCAGCGGCGCTCGCGATAGTGTTCGAGGGAACGGCCCAGCAGCCAGTTGACCCAGGAGCCCAGCACGTTGCCCAGGGTGGCCACCAGCAGCAGGGCCCAGAGCGGGTGCTGGCCGGCCAGCAGCAGGGCGACCAGGACGGCTTCGGACTGCAGCGGCAGCAGCGTCGCCGCGCCGAAGGCAGAGAGAAACAGCGCCGGATAGGCGGACAGCGTCAGCATGGCAGGAGCGCGCCGGCCGCAGGGCCGGCGAGGTTCAGGACTGCGATTCCTGGCCGCTGTTGGCCATGATCTCTTCCAGGCTCAGGCCGGTCAGGCCATGGATGGTCCTCCACAGGTAGTAGAAGATGGCCATCAGCATGATCATCGAGGGGATGGCGATCATCGGGTAGCTGAGCAGGGTCATGCGCCCCAGTTCGTCGTTGAACGCCTCGGTGCCGGCCGGGCTGTTGACGATCCACTTGGCCAGCACGTAGTTCATGAACGAGGAGAAGAAGAAGGTGCCGCTGAGCCAGTAGGTGGCGCGCATCAGCCGCGTTTCGAAATGCTCGACGTGGCCGCCCTGTTCCAGGCGCTCGTGGATCTTGTCGACGTTGAGCACCGTCTTGTTGAACAGCAGGGTGCGGATCAGCGGGTAGCGGGTGCGGGTGGAAACCAGCACGGCGATGCCGATCAGCCCAGGAATCAGCGCTTCCTTGACCGCCAGCCACTGGGTGTCGAGCTTGAGCAGGCCGATACCGCCGGTCAACGCGACGCTGATCAGACCGAGCAGGGCGATGAAGTTGAATTTGCGGTACTTGATCAGCTCGAACGCGCCCCAGCCCAGCGGGAAGGCCAGTGCCAGCAGCAGCGCACCGTCGGCTCCCAGGCGATGCTCGCCGCTCAGCTTCATCAGGATGAAGGAGGGAATCAGGATACTGATGGCCAGATCGATCAGCGGACGGGGCTTGTGTGTCGGGGTACGGCTGTCGGTAGTTGCGGTCATGGTAGCTGGAGTCTGCTTAGGAGGCCCGATGATCGCCTGCCCGGCGCGCCAGGGCCAGCCCGACTGTCGGTTTGGAGTGTGAAAAAGTATGAGTCGACAGCCTGCCGACAGGCGAGAACAGGCGCCTTGCGATGCTAAAGTGATGGCACTGCCTGGGAGTTCACGTCATGCCGAGAATCGCCTGCCTATGCCATCTGCTGATCAGTGCTGCCGTTCTGTTGCCCGGCGCCAGCTGGGCGCGTGACTGCATCGGCATGGTGCCGGCCGGCAGCTCCACCTTCTGGAGCGCGGTGGAGGCCGGTGCACGGCAAAGTGCCGACGAGCTGGAGCTGGACCTGTACACCCGTGGCCTCAGTCATGATGGCGATGTGGAGGTGCAGTTGCAGCTCATCGAGCGGGTGGTGGCGCGCGGCTGCAGGGGGCTGATCATCGCCCCGACCGGGCAGGCCATCGAGTCGCGCGTCGCGGCCCTGCGCGCCCAAGGCATCCCCACGGTGTACATCGATCGTGATATCGCCGGAGAGGGTGCCTACGGCCTGGTCGCCACCGACAACTTCCTCGCTGGGCAACTGGCCGGACAACAGCTGGCCGAGCTGCTGGGCGGTCGTGGCCGGGTCGCCCTGCTGCGCCTGCGCCAGGATTTGCAGTCGACCCGCGAGCGCGAACGCGGCTTTCTGCTGGCGGCGCAGGCGGCCGGTCTGGAGGTGGTCTTCGACGCCTATCTGGGCGATGACCGGGAAGGCATCGTCGCCGCCCTGAGCGAACACCTGCCCCGGCTCGATGGCCTGTTCAGCCCCAATGGCAGCAGCACTCGCGCGACCCTGGCTGCCCTGCGCCAGCTGGGCAAGGCCGGGCAGGTGCGCTTCGTCGGTTTCGATGGCGGCGATCTGCTGTTCGATGCCGTGCGCCAGGGCGAGATCCAGGCATTGTTGCTGCAACAGCCGCAGGCCATCGGCGATCATGCGGTGCGCCTGGTGCAGCGCGCCTTGCGTGGCGAACCGGCTGCCGCGCGTCTGCGCCTGCTGCTCGAGCCCCGCGTGCTCACCGCCGACAAGCTGGCCGAGATGGACTCGCCAGAACAGCCTTGGTGATGCACAAGACGGGCGTTTATCATCCTTCGCCTGGTCGCCCTGAATTGGCTGTAGGGCGCGCCCTAGACGGTGGCGAGCGATGATTCGGAAATGCATGGCCGGTTTTCTTGTGCTGCTCTGCTGCCTGAGCGTGGCGGCTGCCGAGCTGAGGCTGTACACCGAGGATTACCGGCCGTTCAGCTATCTCGAAGAGGGGCGGCCGAGCGGCATGGCGGTGGCGGTGGTCGAAGAGCTGATCCGCCGAACCGGCGAGGCGGCGCGCATCGAGCTGGTGCCCTGGACCCGCGGCTACCACCAGGTTCGGCAGCAGGCCGATACCGCCCTGTTCTCCACCGTGCGCACGCCGGCGCGCGAGCCCCTGTTCCACTGGGTCGGGCCGATTGCCCGCGGCCATACGCGCTTCTACAGCCTCAAGGAGTCCGGCGTGCGCGTGGCCAACCTGGATGATGTGCGTCAGCTCGGCACCCTTGCCGTGCCCAAGCAGTGGTACAGCTACGAGCTGTTGCGCGAACAGCAGATGGAGAATCTCTACGGAGTGCCGACCCCGCAGGACATGCTGCGCATGTTCCGCCATGGCCGGGTCAAGCTGCTGCTCGCCAACAACCTCACCCTCGATGGCATGCTGGCCGAGCAGGGCATGCACGCCGGGCAGTTGCAGGAACAGTTCGACCTGATGCCCAACGACTCCTACATCGCCTTCTCGCGGCAGACCGATCTCGAACGCGTGGCGCGTTGGCAGCGGGCCCTGGACGAGATGCGCCGGGACGGCAGCCTGGAGCGTATCTATCGGCAGTGGTTTCCCAGCGCCGATGACGAGGCGCTGACCGAGCTGTTGCGTGTCGATTGAATCGCGCCTTTCTGACCTTGGACTGGAGGTGCGCGCGGCAGGCTGGTTAACCTGTGACTTTCCCCTGTGGCGAGCGCACTGATGCCCCGTACTTCCAAGCCTCTCGACCTGAACGGCCGCGCCCAGCTATTTGCCCACCTGGCGGCGATGGAGCGGGCCGGTGTGCCGATCGACCAGGCACTGGCCGGGCTGATGCTTGGCGCCCGCCATGAGCTGGCCGTCAGGCGCCTGCGGCAGATGGTCGGCGGCGGGCGCGACCTGGCGAGTTCCGGCCAGCTCAGTGGCGTATTCACGCCATTGGAGAGCACCCTGGTACGGGCCGCGCAGGAGGCCGGTGGGCTGGCGCATATTCATGAGCAGTTGGCCCAGCGTTACGCCGAGCAGGCCAACCATGCCGCTGCCCTGAAGTCCCGCCTGCTTCTGCCCGCCGGCATTCTGCTGCTGGCGCTGGCGGTCAAGCCTCTGCCGGCATTGGTGGGCGGTGCCCTCGGCCTGGGCGGCTATCTGGCGCAGGTGCTGTTGCCGGTACTCTGGCTGCTCGGCCTGTATTTCGGTGTGCGCTGGCTGTGGCGCCGTTGGCAGCTGCGTGCCGCAGCGCAGCCCACTGCGCTGGATGATCTGATCCTGGCCATGCCGCTGCTGGGCAGCCTGCAGCGGCGGGCCGATCTGCGCAATTTCTGCGACAGCCTGGGCCTGTTGCTGGAGGCTGGCATGCCGGTGCTCGACGCGCTGCCGCGTGCCTGCGCGGCGCAGGGCAATGCCCGCCTGCGGCGGGATTTCGCCAACCTGGCGCCGCGGGTGGCGGCCGGACAGTCGCTGGCGCGCGCGTTCGATGCCCTGGCGTTCCCCGGCAAACCCATGCTGATGGCCGTGCTCAATACCGGCGAGGCGACCGGTCGCCCGGGCGAGGCGTTGCTGCGCTTCGCCCGCCTGCAGGCGCAGCAGCTGGCCGCCCGGCAGCAGGCGCTGGCCACCTGGCTGCCGCGCCTGTTCTATCTGGCCGTGGCCGGCTGGATGGCATACGGGCTGCTGACCGGCGGTGGATTCTTCCCGGCGCTGCCGGCGGGGCTGGCTGGCCGGTAATTTGCTGGTCAGGCGTACGTCGATCCGGTTGAAAGCTGGGCGCAAGTGCCCTGCGCTAACCTTCACCGCGTCTACGCCAATAGCAAAAAGACCAAGAAGCGATTCAACCGAATCTGGAATACGCCCCATGCCCATCCTGCAACGTGCATCCCACCATGAGCTGCGTAGCGCCTTCAGAGCGCTGCTGGCTTCCGAGCGCTGCTATCACACCGCCTCGGTCTTCGATCCCATGTCCGCCCGTATCGCCGCCGATCTCGACTTCGAGGTCGGCATCCTCGGCGGCTCCGTCGCCTCCCTGCAGGTGCTCGGAGCGCCGGACTTCGCCCTGATCACCCTCAGCGAATTCGTCGAGCAGGCCGCGCGTATCGGCCGCGTCGCCCGCCTGCCGGTGATCGCCGATGCCGACCACGGTTACGGTAACGCGCTCAACGTGATGCGCACCGTGGTCGAGCTGGAGCGCGCCGGCGTCGCCGCGCTGACCATCGAGGACACCCTGCTGCCGGCCCAGTTCGGTCGCAAGTCCACCGACCTGATCTCCATCGAGGAGGGCGTCGGCAAGATCCTCGCCGCGCTGGAGGCGCGTGTCGATCCGGAGCTTTCCATCATCGCCCGGACCCATGCCGGGGTGCTGGAGGTGGACGAAGTGATCCGCCGCACCCGCGCCTACGAGGCGGCCGGGGCCGACGGCATCTGCCTGGTCGGGGTCAAGGACTTCGCCCATCTGGAGCAGATCGCCGCAGGCCTCAAGGTGCCGCTGATGCTGGTCACCTACGGCAACCCCGAGCTGCGCGACAACCAGCGCCTGGCACGCCTGGGCGTGCGCATCGTGGTCAACGGCCATGCTGCCTACTTCGCCGCGATCAAGGCCACCTACGACTGCCTGCGCGAGCAGCGCGGCGCCCAGCCGTGCGACCTCAACGCCACCGAGCTGACCCACAAGTACACCATGCCCGAGGATTACATTCTCTGGGCTAAGGAGTTCATGGAAGTCCGCGAGTAACGACGGGCAGCACTTGCACTTCGCCTGCCCCGGGCGCATATCTGTTCGGTAGGGGCGAGGAGGTGCAGCATGGCAAGTGGTTGGGCGAACGACGACGCGGTACAGGAACAGATCGACAGCAGCATCGAGGACGCCATCGCGCGTGCCCGCAGCCAGCTGCCGAAAGGCGAGAGCCTGCGGCACTGCGAGGAATGCGACGCCGTCATTCCCGAAGCCCGTCGTCAGGCGATTCCCGGCGTGCGCCTGTGCGTCAAGTGCCAGGCCGAGCACGACCGGGAAAACGCCGCCTACAGCGGTTACAACCGCCGCGGCAGCAAGGACAGTCAGCTGCGCTGAGCAAGCGGTACGGCACCTATTCGAGTCCTGATGGTCTAGTGCTACTAAGACCGTGACTCAGGAAGAGGAGGTGCCTGCATGACGATTTTCGAAGCCTTGCGCATCAGCCACGACATCCAGCGCGAACTGGCGCAGAAACTGATCGCCACCCAGGGCGACAGCGCCGAGCGCCACGCCTTGTTCTCTCAGCTCAAGCAGGAACTGGCCGTGCATTCGGTGGCCGAAGAACGCCATTTCTATATCCCCCTGATGCAGCAAGATGCTGGTGTGGACCTGTCGCGCCATGCGATCGCCGAGCATCACCAGATGGATGAAATGGTCGAGGGCCTGGAAGAAACCGACCCCAGCAGCCCGAGCTGGCTGGCGCAAGCCAAGGCGCTGGCGGAGAAGGTCGAGCATCACCTCAAGGAAGAAGAACACACCTTCTTCCAGATGGCCGGCAAACTGCTTCGCGACAAGGAGAAGCAGCAACTGGCCGGTGATTACCTGAACGCCTACGACCAGATGAAGCAGGCGTCCTGACAGACCAATAAGAGCCGGGCGTAACGCCCGGCTATTGCGTCAGAACAGGAAATACCGCTGCGCCATCGGCAGCACTTCGGCCGGCTCGCACCAGAGCAATTGGCCGTCGGCCCTGACCTGATAGTTCTGCGCATCGACCTCGATATTCGGCAGGTAGCCATTATGGATCAGGTCGGTTTTCTGCACTTCGCGGCAGCCTTTGACCACGCCGATTTTCTTCTTCAGACCCAGCTGCTCGGGCACGCCGGCGTCGAACGCCGCCTGGCTGATGAAGGTGATGCTGGTGGCATGGCGGCTGCCGGCGTAGCTGGCGAACATCGGTCGGTAGTGCACCGGCTGCGGTGTTGGGATGGAGGCGTTGGCGTCGCCCATCAGGCTGGCGGCAATCGCCCCGCCCTTGAGGATCAGCGTCGGCTTCACGCCGAAGAAGGCCGGGCGCCAGAGCACCAGGTCAGCCCATTTACCCACTTCCACCGAGCCCACTTCATGACTGATGCCGTGGGTGATCGCCGGGTTGATGGTGTACTTGGCGATATAGCGTTTGGCGCGGAAGTTGTCGTTGCCGGGCTCGTCTTCGGGCAGCGGGCCGCGCTGCTGCTTCATCTTGTCGGCGGTTTGCCAGGTACGCGTGATCACCTCGCCGACGCGGCCCATGGCCTGGCTGTCGGAGCTGATCATGGAGAAGGCGCCGAGGTCGTGGAGGATATCCTCTGCCGCAATGGTCTCGCGACGGATGCGGCTCTCGGCGAAGGCCACGTCCTCGGCGATGCTCGGGTCGAGGTGGTGGCAAACCATTAGCATGTCCAGATGCTCGTCGATGGTATTGCGGGTGAAGGGCCGGGTCGGGTTGGTGGAGGACGGCAGCACATTGGGGAAGCCGCAGGCCTTGATGATATCCGGCGCGTGACCGCCGCCTGCACCCTCGGTGTGGTAGGTGTGGATGGTGCGGCCCTTAAACGCGCCGAGGGTGGTCTCGACGAAGCCGGACTCGTTCAGGGTGTCGGTGTGGATCGCCACCTGCACGTCGTATTGGTCGGCCACGCTCAGGCAGTTGTCGATGGCCGCCGGGGTGGTGCCCCAGTCCTCGTGCAGCTTCAGGCCGATGGCGCCGGCCTTGACCTGTTCGATCAAAGGCTCCGGCAGCGAGGCGTTGCCCTTGCCGGTGAAGCCCAGATTCATCGGGAAGGCGTCGGCGGCCTGGAGCATACGTGCCATGTGCCAGGGCCCGGAGGTGCAGGTGGTGGCGTTGGTGCCGGTGGCCGGCCCCGTGCCGCCACCGATCATGGTGGTGACGCCACTCATCAGCGCCTCTTCGATCTGCTGCGGGCAGATGAAGTGGATATGGGTGTCGATGCCGCCGGCGGTGAGGATCATGCCTTCACCGGCGATCACCTCGGTGCCGGCGCCAATTGCAATCGTGACGTCTGGCTGAATGTCCGGGTTGCCAGCCTTGCCGATGGCTGCGATGCGTCCGTCCTTGAGGCCGACGTCGGCCTTGACGATGCCCCAGTGGTCGATGATCAGGGCGTTGGTGATCAGGGTGTCGACCACGTCGGCGGCGCATAGCTGGCCCTGGCCCATGCCGTCGCGGATCACCTTGCCGCCGCCGAACTTCACTTCTTCGCCGTAGGTGGTGAAGTCTTTTTCCACTTCGATCCACAGGTCGGTATCGGCCAGGCGCACCTTATCGCCGACGGTGGGGCCGAACATGTCGGCATAGGCTTGTCTGCTGATCTTCATTGGCTCGTCCCGTAGGGTGCGCCGTGCGCACCGTTGCTATCTGTGTCGTTGCTGGTGCGCGCGGCGCACCCTACGAAAATTGGTGTTTCAAAGATCGCCCATCACCCGGCCGGCGAAGCCGAACACCCGGCGCGCGCCGGCCAGATCGACCAGTTCCACCTCACGGCTCTGCCCAGGTTCGAAACGCACCGCGGTGCCGGCGGGGATGTTCAGGCGCATACCTCGCGTGGATGCTCGATCGAAGATCAGCGCATCGTTGGTCTCGAAGAAGTGATAGTGCGAGCCGACCTGGATCGGCCGGTCGCCACTGTTGGCTACGGACAGGGTCAGGGTGCGGCGGCCGGCATTGAGCTCGATCTCGCCATCGGCAATCTGGTATTCGCCGGGAATCATGGGTTGCTCACTCCAGAATCAATTGCATAAAGGTCAGATCCAGCCAGCGGCCGAACTTGCGGCCGACCTGGGGCATCTGCCCGGTGGTGATGAAGCCGAGGCGCTGGTGCAGGCGAATCGAGGCGGCATTTTCCGACTCGATGGCGGCGACCATGACGTGCAGGTTGGCGGCGCGAGCGCGCTCGATCAGCGCCTGCATCAGCGCCGGGCCGAGCCCCTGGCCGCGCTGGTCGGCGCGCACGTAGACCGAGTGCTCGACGGTGTGGCGAAAGCCCTCGATGCTGCGCCAGGTGCCGTAGCTGGCGTAGCCGACTACCTCGCCGGCGGCGTCATGCGCGACCAGCACGGGAAAGCCCGCCGCCGTGCGTTCGGCCAGCCAGGCGCGGCGGTTGGCCAGGTCCACCAGAGTCTCGTTCCAGATCGCCGTGGTGTGCTGCACGGCGTCGTTGTAGATGGCCAGGATGCCGGGCAGATCGGCTTCGCCGGCATTCACTATCGAATAACTCATGAATTACGCAATCGGCTGGTGGACGGTCACCAGCTTGGTGCCGTCGGGGAAGGTGGCTTCGATCTGGATCTCCGGGATCATCTCCGGCACACCCTCCATCACCTGTTCGCGACTCAGCAGGGTGGTGCCGAAGTGCATCAACTCGGCGACGGTCTGGCCGTCGCGCGCGCCTTCGAGCAGCGCGGCGGAGATGTAGGCCATGGCTTCCGGGTAGTTGAGCTTGACCCCGCGGGCCAGGCGGCGCTCGGCCACCAGGCCGGCGGTGAAGATCAGCAGTTTGTCTTTTTCTCTTGGTGACAAATCCATGACGGCTCCAGTCTTGGAGCGGGCAAGGCTGTGCCCTGTCCGCAATGGTGCTTCGGTCGCTTGGTGGAAAGCGGCGTGCGCTGTTCCACTCTGGCGTGGCTGTACTGCAATTTGTAGGAGCCGGCTTGCCGGCGATTAGGCCTCTGCTGATCGCCGGCAAGCCGGCTCCTACCTGTTCGTTGTGCTCAGGTACTCCAGATTCGCGGCGGCACCGCCTCGCGCCCCAGCAGGGCCGGGCGCAACAGGCGCCACAGGGCGATCAGCCAGGCACGGGCCTTGAGTGCTTCGCTGGCCAGGCAGCGGGCGACCAGCAGGCCCGCGAGCTGGCTGAGATCGCCACGTACGCCTTCGATCTTCAGTTCGCGGCAGCGCTCGAGTAAATCACTGTCCACCTCGCCACTGACCAGCAGGGTGGCGAATACCGGCTGGCTGTTCAGGCCGATGGGCGAGTCGAGCAGGCCGTCGCCGCCGCTCACGCGCTGGCGCTCGTGCCACAGCAACCTGCCGTCACGGCGAACATCCAGCGCGGCCTGAAAGTGGCCGCTGGCAAAGCGCTCGTCGGCGGCGGGGCGGCCGAGGGCGACGATATCCCAGTACAGCAGGCGGGCGTCGCCGTGCAGCTCGATCTGCGTGTGCAGTTCGGCCTGGGCGCCGGCATAGACGATGGTTTCCTGCGGCAGCCATTCCAGGGTGGCGCCGGCCTCGACGCGCAGGCGCAGATCCTGGCGGGCGACGCCGGCGGCGCGGTACCACTTGGCTGCGCCGGGGCTGGTGAGCTGCACCCAGGTGCGTTCGCCGGCATGGGCGGAGATGTCCAGGCGGTCGCCACCGGCGATGCCGCCGGGCGGGTGGACGATGATGTGCTGGCACACCTCCGGCCCCTCGGCGTGGAGGTGTTTCTGCACCCGGAGAGGGCCGAGATGACGTCTGCGCACCGGCGTAGTGCGTTCGCCGTGGCGCTCGTAGGCCAGCTCCAGCTCGGCGGGCCAGCTAGGCGTGAACAGGGCGGCAGGCAGATTCATGGCAGGGCAGGTTCCACGCAATAGTTGACCGAGTGGGCAAGCAAGAGGCGTGCCTCGAACCAATTCGGTGCGTGTGGCGCGGCATGCGGCCACACACCCACGTAGAGTGTCGCGGGGCCGCCTAGGCCGTGCGCACCAGGGCAGCGAGACGTTCGCGGTACCCGTCCGTCGTGCGAACCCCGCCTGCGAGCGGCAGCAGGGTCCCTATGCCTTGAGAGGACCGCGGGGCGCACCCTACTAGATGGCCACCAGTCCGCGTACGCCTTCGGCTTCCATGTTCTCACCACGGCCCTGCTGGACGATTTCGCCGCGGCTCATCACCAGGTACTGGTCGGCCAGTTCGGCGGCGAAGTCGTAGAACTGCTCCACCAGCAGGATGGCCATGTCGCCACGGGCGGCGAGTTTCTTGATCACCGCGCCGATCTCCTTGATCACCGAGGGCTGGATGCCTTCGGTGGGTTCGTCGAGGATCAACAGGCGCGGCTGGCTGGCCAGGGCGCGGCCGATGGCGAGCTGTTGCTGCTGGCCGCCGGACAGGTCGCCGCCGCGGCGATGCTTCATCTCGCGTAGCACCGGGAAGAGTTCGTAGATGAACGCCGGCACTTCCTTGGCCTGGCTGCCGGGAAAGCGTGACAGGCCCATCAGCAGGTTCTCTTCCACCGTCAGGCGGCCGAAGATCTCGCGGCCCTGGGGCACGTAGGCGATGCCGGCGTGTACGCGCTGGTGCGGCTTGTAGGCGGTGATGGCCTTGCCTTCCCATTGCACATGGCCGTCCTTGGCCGGGATCAGGCCCATCAGGCATTTGAGCAGGGTAGTCTTGCCCACGCCGTTGCGGCCGAGCAGGCAGGTGACCTCGCCGACCTTCACGTCGAACGACAGGCCACGGAGGATGTGGCTGCCGCCGTAATACTGGTGGAGTTGTTGGACTTGCAGCATATCGATGTCCTTAAGCATGCGGTGCGCGCGGCGCACCCTACGGGATGAAACGCACCGCGCCGGGTAGGGTGCGCCGTGCGCACCGACTGTCAGCGACCCAGATAAACCTCGATCACCCGCTCATCGTTCTGTACCTGCTCCAGCGAGCCTTCGGCCAGCACGCTACCCTGGTGCAGCACGGTGACGTGGTCGGCGATGGAGCCGACGAAGCCCATGTCGTGCTCGACCACCATCAGCGAGTGCTTGCGTGCCAGGGACTTGAACAGCTCGGCGGTGAACTCGGTTTCGGCGTCGGTCATGCCCGCCACCGGCTCGTCGAGCAGCAGCAGGTGCGGCTCCTGCACCAGCAGCATGCCGATCTCGAGAAACTGCTTCTGGCCGTGGGAAAGCAGGCCGGCCGGGCGATGGCGCGAGGATTCCAGGCGGATGGTGGTCAGCACTTCCTCGATACGATCCTTCTGCTCGCCGTTGAGCCTGGCGCGCAGGCTGGCCCACACCGACTTGTTGGTCTTCTGCGCCAGCTCCAGGTTCTCGAACACCGTCAGCGCTTCGAACACCGTGGGCTTCTGGAACTTGCGGCCGATGCCGGCCTGGGCGATCTGCACCTCGCTCATCGCGGTGAGGTCGTACTGCTCGCCGAAGTAGGCCACGCCGTTGTCCGGGCGGGTCTTGCCGGTGATCACGTCCATCATGGTGGTCTTGCCGGCGCCGTTGGGGCCGATGATGCAGCGCAGCTCGCCGACGCCGATGTACAGGGTCAGGTTGGTCAGCGCGCGGAAACCGTCGAAGCTGACGTTGATGTCTTCCAGGGTGAGGATGGTGCCGTGGCGGACGTTGACGCCCTTGCCGACGTTCTTGCCGGTATCCAGTGCCAGGCCGGTGGGGTCGAAGGCGGCTTCGAGCATGGTCTCGGGCAGGGGAGTGGCTCTCATTGATCCTTCTCCTTCTTCAGCAGGCCGATCACTCCCTTGGGTAGAAAGAGGGTGACGACGATAAACAGCGCGCCCAGGGCGAACAGCCAGTATTCGGGGAAGGCAACGGTGAACCAGCTCTTCATGCCGTTGACGATACCGGCGCCGAGCAGCGGGCCGATCAGCGTGCCGCGACCGCCCAAGGCGACCCACACGGCGGCTTCGATGGACTGGGTCGGCGCCATCTCGCTGGGGTTGATGATGCCCACCTGGGGCACGTACAGCGCGCCGGCCAGGCCGCACAGCACCGCGGAGAGCACCCAGATAAACAGCTTGTAGCCGCGCGGATCGTAGCCGCAGAACATCAGGCGGTTCTCGGCGTCACGCAGGGCGGTGAGCACGCGGCCGAACTTGCTGCGCGCCAGACGAAAGCCCAGGTACAGGCTACCCACCAGCAGCACCACGGTGGCGAAAAACAGCGCGGCGCGTGTGCCCTGCGCGGTGATATCGAAGCCGAGAATGCGGGTGAAGCCGGTAAAGCCGTTGTTGCCGCCGAAGCCGGTTTCATTGCGGAAGAACAGCAGCATGCCGGCAAAGGTCAGCGCCTGGGTCATGATCGAGAAGTACACGCCCTTGATCCGCGAGCGGAAGGCGAAGAAACCGAACACCAGCGCCAGCAGGCCGGGCGCCAGCACCACCAGGCACAGCGCCCAGAGAAAACTCGAGGTGCCGTACCAGTACCAGGGCAGCTCGCTCCAGGCCAGGAAGCTCATAAAGGCCGGCAGCCCGTCGCCCGCCGACTGGCGCATCAGGTACATGCCCATGGCATAACCGCCGAGGGCGAAGAACAGGCCGTGGCCCAGCGACAGCATGCCGGCGTAGCCCCAGACCAGGTCCAGCGCCAGGGCGACGATGGCGTAGCAGAGGATCTTGCCCACCAGCGTCAGGGCGTAGGCCGAGACGTGCAGGGCATGATCGGACGGCAGCAGGTGCAGCAGCGGCATGGCGAGCAGCACGGCCAGTACCAGCAGGCCGATGGCCAGCGAAACCTGCGGGCCGAGCTTGGCGCTGGCGCGGGCCAGTAGCGTTTGATTCAGTGGCATGGTCATCAGTCGATCACCCGTCCTTTGAGAGCGAAGAGGCCTTGCGGGCGTTTCTGGATAAACAGAATGATCAGCGCGAGGATGAGAATCTTGCCGAGTACCGCACCGATCTGCGGCTCGAGGAACTTGTTCACCACGCCCAGACCGAAGGCCGCCAGCACGCTACCGGCCAGCTGGCCGACGCCGCCGAGCACCACCACCAGGAAGGAGTCGATGATGTAGCTCTGGCCGAGGTCCGGGCCGACATTGCCGATCTGGCTCAGCGCCACACCGCCGAGGCCGGCGATGCCCGAGCCGAGGCCGAAGGCCAGCATGTCCACGCGCCCGGTGGGCACGCCGCAGCAGGCGGCCATGTTGCGGTTCTGCGTCACCGCACGCACGTTCAGGCCGAGGCGCGTCTTGTTCAGCAACAGCCAGGTCAGGGCCACGACGAACAGCGCGAAGCCGATGATGACGATGCGGTTGTACGGCAGCACCAGGTTCGGCAGCACCTGCACGCCGCCGGACAGCCAGGCCGGGTTGGCCACTTCGACGTTCTGCGCGCCGAAGGTGACGCGCACCAGTTGAATGAGGATCAGGCTGATGCCCCAGGTGGCCAGCAGGGTTTCCAGCGGGCGGCCGTAGAGATGACGGATCACCGTGCGCTCCAGGGCCATGCCGATGCAGGCCGTGACCAGAAAGGCGATCGGCAACGCGGCCAGCGGGTAGAGCGTGAGGTATTCGGGGGCCAGGCGCTGGAAGCTCAGCTGCACCACGTAGGTGGTGTAGGCGCCTAGCATCAGCATCTCGCCGTGGGCCATGTTGATCACGCCCAGGAGCCCGAAGGTGATGGCCAGACCCAGGGCGGCGAGCAGCAGGATCGAACCCAGCGACAGGCCACTGAAGGCCTGGCCGAGCAGTTCGCCGATCAGCAGTTTGTTCTTCACCTGGGCCAGGCTTTTCTCGGCGGCGGCGCGCACGGCGGCATCGCTTTCCTCGCCATCGAGCAGGCTTTGCAGGCGCGTGCGCGCCAGCGGGTCGCCGGTCCTGCCCAGGCGCTCCACGGCGGCCAGGCGCACGGCCGGGTCGCTGGCCTCCAGCTGCAGGTTGGCCAGGGCCAGGGTAATGGCGTCCCGCACGGTTTCATCGGCCTCGATGCTCAGGCGGTTTTCCAGCAGCGGCAGCAGTGCCGGCGGCGTGTTGCGTTGCAACTGCTTGGCGGCGGCCAGGCGCGCGGCGGCATCGTCAGCGAGCAACTGATGGCTGGCCATGGCCACGCCCAGCAGGCCGCGCAGACGGTTGTTCAGGCGCAGTTTGCGCGGCGTGCCGTTGGCCTCGGCTGCGCCATCGGCGGCCTGCCAGGTGCCGTTCTGTTCGATGAAGGCGCGCTTGTCGGCGTCGCTGCCGACGCGGCCCTGCTGCAGGGCCTGCAGCAGTGGCAGGCGTTCGGCATTGGGCGCGGCGGCCCAGTCCTGCAGCAGCTTGGCCTGCTTGCCGGCGTTGGCGGCGACGAAATCGTCGGCCTCGCCAGCCTGCGCCGCCAAGGGCAGCCACAGCAGCAGGCTCAGGAGAATTCGGGTAAGGGCAGTGGGCATAAGGGTGTCCTTGATGGCCTGTAGGAGCCCGCTTGCGAGCGATCAGGGTGATCGCTGGCAAGCCAGCTCCTACAGGTTTACAGCGGGTGAGAACCGTGGAATCAGTTCGACTTCACCGGGGTATCGGCTTTCTTGTCGTTGCCTTCGATGAAGGGGCTCCACGGCTGGGCGCGGATGGGGCCTTCGGTTTCCCAGACCACGGAGAACTGACCGTCTTCCTGGATTTCGCCGATCATCACCGGCTTGTGCAGGTGGTGGTTCTTCTCGTCCATCTTCAGGGTGAAACCGCTCGGCGCGGCGAACTCCTGGCCGGCCATGGCTTCACGCACCTTGTCGACGTCGGTGGTGCCGGCCTTCTCGACGGCCTGCGCCCACATGTGGATGCCCACGTAGGTGGCTTCCATCGGGTCGTTGGTCACCACGGTGTCGGCGTTCGGCAGCTTCTTGGCCTTGGCGTAGGCCTTCCAGTCGGCGACGAACTTCTCGTTGACCGGGTTCTCCACGGACTGGAAGTAGTTCCAGGCGGCCAGGTGGCCGACCAGCGGCTTGGTGTCGATGCCGCGCAGTTCCTCTTCACCCACGGAGAAGGCCACCACCGGCACTTCGGTGGCTTCCAGGCCCTGGTTGGCCAGTTCCTTGTAGAACGGCACGTTGGAATCGCCGTTGACGGTGGAGACCACGGCGGTCTTGCCGCCGGCGGCGAACTTCTTGATGTTGGCCACGATGGTCTGATAGTCGCTGTGGCCGAAGGGGGTGTAGACCTCTTCGATGTCCTTGTCGGCGATGCCCTTGCTGTGCAGGAAGGCGCGCAGGATCTTGTTGGTGGTGCGCGGGTAGACGTAGTCGGTGCCGAGCAGGAAGAAGCGCTTGGCGGCGCCGCCGTCTTCGCTGAGCAGGTATTCCACCGCCGGAATGGCCTGCTGGTTCGGCGCTGCGCCGGTGTAGAAGACGTTCGGCGACATCTCTTCGCCTTCGTACTGCACCGGGTAGAACAGCAGGCCGTTGAGTTCCTCGTAGACCGGCAGCACGGATTTGCGCGATACCGAGGTCCAGCAGCCGAAGGTCACCGCGACCTTGTCCTGGGTCAGCAGCTGGCGGCCTTTTTCTGCGAACAGCGGCCAGTTGGAGGCCGGGTCGACCACCACCGGCTCCAGCTGCTTGCCGAGCACGCCGCCCTTGGCGTTGATCTCCTCGATGGTCATCAACGCCATGTCTTTGAGCGAGGTTTCGGAAATGGCCATGGTGCCGGACAGCGAGTGCAGGATGCCGACCTTGATGGTCTCGGCGGCCTGGATGGACCAGCTCAGGCCCATGGCGGCGATGGAAGCGGAAAGGGTAAAGGCCTTGATCAGGCTGCGACGTTGCATGGTGCGATCTCCATTCTCATCTTGAGTAAGTGGACAGCTCTTTATTGTTTGGCAGTGATTCAAAGGTCATACCGTCACCCTTGCGCCGGCAGCGCCCGCTGGCGGGCGCTGTGCAGCATGTGCAGGGTGATCTTGCGCACTTCCGCCTTGCTGACCTCTATGTGGGTCTTGAGCAATAGCTGTGCCTCTTCGCAGCGACGCGACAGGATCGCGCCGAGGATGCGGGCGTGTTCCTCGTAGGTGAGTTCCACGCGCGGCTCCTGGGTGAAGTCCAGGCGCCTGATAATTCGAATCTTTTCGCTGACTTCGGCGTGCAGGCGGGCCATCTCGCGGTTGCCGGCGGCTTCCACCAGCTGGCAGTGAAAACGTTCGTCCAGACGCGAGACTTCGCGGCCGTCCTGCAGACGCTGCTCGGGTTGCACCATCCAGGTGCGACGCAGCTGTTCCAGGGCCTCCGGCAGCTCGCCAGCGGGGCGCTCGCACAGTCGCTTGACCGCCTCCAGTTCGAGGACGATGCGCACCTCGTAGAGCTCCTCGAAGTGGGCGAAATCGAACGGCTTGACCTGCCAGCCGCTGCGGAAATACACCTCCAGATAGCCCTCGCGTTCCAGGCGATACAGCGCCTGACGCACCGGCGTGCGGCTGGCGGCCATGCGCTCGGCGATCTCGCCTTCGGAAAAGCGGTCGCCCGGCAGCAGGCGGAACTCGAAGATGTCGTCCTTGAGCTGGGCATAGATGCGCTCGGCGAGATTCTCCGGGCGCTCCTTGCCGCGCCTGGCGGGGCTGACCAGTTGCATCTCAGGCCGCCTCGCTCGGGGTCAGCAGGAGCAGGGCATCGCCCGGCGTCACCGCCTTGCCGGGGGCGCAGCGCAGCGACTTGACCGTGCCGGCAACCGGCGCGGTCACCGCCAGCTCCATCTTCATCGCCTCCACCACCAGCAGCGGCGTGCCGGCTTCCACGTGCTGGCCGGGCTCGACCAGCACCTTCCACACGCTGCCGCTCATCTCGGCGGCGACCAGATGGCCGTCCAGATCGGCGTCGTCATGGCTCGTGCTGGTCAGCGCTTGTGCGGCGCTCGGATCGTCGTCCTTCCACAGTTCGACCTCGGCATCGAAGGCGGCTTTCTGCTGGCGCTGGAAGGCTGCGATATCGGTTGCGTTGTCGGCGATGAAGCGGTTGTAGGCGGCGAAGTCGAATTCGGTCTGCTCGATGCGGATCTGCGCGCGACCCTCGCGGAAGGCTTCGCGGAACTCATCCAGCTCGGCCTCGCTGACCGGATAGAAACGAACCTGATCGAAGAAGCGCAACAGCCAGGGCTGACCGTTCTCGAACTGGGCGTTCTTCACGTACTTGTTCCAGATCGGCAGGGTGCGGCCCACCAGCTGGTAGCCGCCGGGCGAGTCCATGCCGTAGATGCACATGTACATGCCGCCGATGCCCACGGTGCCTTCGGCGGTAAAGGTGCGCGCCGGGTTGTACTTGGAGCTGAGCAGGCGATGGCGCGGGTCCAGCGGTACGGCGCAGGGTGCGTCGAGGTAGACATCGCCGAGGCCGAGGATCAGGTAGCTGGCGTCGAACAGGATGTTGCGCACTTGTTCGCGGCTGGCCAGGCCGTTGGCGCGCTGGATGAAGTCGACGTTGTTCGGCAGCCAGGGCGCTTCGCTGCGCACGGTTTCGCGGTAGCGCTCGACGGCGGCGAGGGTGGCGCTGTCCTCGAAGGCCATGGGCAGGTGGACGATACGGGTCGGCACCTTGAGCTCGGCGACATCACCAAGCTGGTGCTCCAGACGCAGCAGGTGGTCGAGCAGGGCACGCTGGTGCAGCACGCGGCTGTCGTAGCGCAGCTGCAGCGAGCGTACGCCGGGGGCGAGTTCTTCCAGGCCACGCAGCGGCTCGGCCTTGAGCGCCTCCATCAGCAGGTGCACGCGCAGGCGCAGGGCCAGATCCAGCACGTTGTCGCCGTATTCCAGCAAGATGTAGGCATCGCCCGCCTGGCGATAAACCGCACGCGGGCGGCTGCCCTCGGCCGGCAGCTCGGCCAGCACCGTGGCGGAAACCGTGGTGTCCGCTTGCAGCGACGGCGCCGGCAGGGTCACCGCGCTGATCGCCGCCAGGGCTTCGATGCTGCCCAGTTGCGCCTGCTCCAGGCTCTGCGCCTGCTGGAAACCGATGGGGTGAAAGCGCAGCTTGTCGCCGGGCTTGACCTGGCCGACCTTCCACAGCTCGGCCTTAGCGATGGTCACCGGGCAGACGAAACCGCCGAGGCTGGGGCCGTCCTTGGTCAGGATCACCGGGAAGTCGCCGGTGAAGTTGATCGAGCCGATGGCGTATTCGCAGTCGTGCACATTGGACGGGTGCAGGCCGGCTTCACCGCCGTCGGCTCGCGCCCAGCTCGGTTTCGGGCCGCTCAGGCGCACGCCGAGGCGGTTGGAGTTGTAGTGCACCTCCCACTCGGCGGCGAAGAATTCCTCGATGGCTTCGGCTGTGAAGTAGTCCGGCGCGCCATGCGGGCCGTAGAGCACGCCGATATTCCAGGTGCTGCCGTAGCTGGGGATCAGGCTCGGGTGCGCCGCCTGTGGCGGGGCGATTGGCGCCGGGGTGGTGCAGGCCGCCAGTTGCGGTTGCGAAATGGCCAGCATATCGGCGGTGCGCAGGGCGCGCCCGGCATGCCCGCCGAACTGGCCGAGGGCGAAGGTGGAGCGGCTGCCCAGGTACAGCGGCACGTCCAAGCCATTACGTACGGCCAGGTAGGTGCGGCAGCCGCTGACCGCGCGGCCCAGCTTGAGCACCTGGCCGGCCTTGACCTCGATTGGCTGCCAGTAGGCGACCGGCGCATCGTCCAGGGTGGCCGGGCAGTCGGCGCCGGTCAGGGCGATCAGTGCGTCGCTGTGAAAGCGCAGCGTCGGGCCTTGCAGGGTGAATTCCAGGCCCGCGGCCTCGGCATGGTTGCCGACGATGCGGTTGGCCAGGCGGAAGGCGAAGTCGTCCATCGGCCCGGACGGCGGCACGCCGATATCCCAGTAGCCGAGACGGCCCGGATAGTCCTGCACGCTGGAGTAGGTGCCGGGCTCCAGCACTTCGATGACGCTGGCCTTGAATGGGAAGCTGTCGAGCAGACGCGTCCACACTTCGCCTTTGGCGAAACGCTCGTCGGCCACCACCTGGCGCAGGTAATCGAGGTTGCTGGCGATGCCGTGCAGGCGGGTTTCGCCCAGGGCTTTCTGCAGCTTGGCGATGGCCTCAGCGCGAGTGGCAGCATGGACGATCAGCTTGGCGATCATCGGGTCATAGAAGGCCGAGACCTCGCTGCCGGTGCTGACCCAGCCGTCGACGCGCACGTCGTCCGGGAAGTGCACGTCGGTGAGCACGCCCGGGCTGGGCTGGAAGTTCTTCAGCGGGTCTTCGGCGTAGATCCGCACTTCGATGGCGGCGCCCTGCGGGGCGCGGTTCAGCGCGGCCCAGTCCAGCGCATCGCCCGCCGCCACGCGCAGCATGCATTCGATCAGGTCCAGGCCGGTGACCATTTCGGTGACCGGGTGCTCGACCTGCAGGCGGGTGTTCACTTCGAGGAAGTAGAAGTCGTCGCGTGCGGCGTCGTAGATGAATTCCACGGTGCCGGCGCTGCGATACTTCACCGACTCGCCGAGCTGCACGGCGGCGGCGTGCAGGCGTTCGCGGGTGGCCTGCGGCAGGTTCGGCGCCGGGGTTTCTTCGACCACCTTCTGGTTGCGCCGCTGCAGCGAGCAGTCGCGCTCGCCGAGGGCGGCAACGCGCCCGGTACCGTCGCCGAAAATCTGTACTTCGACGTGGCGTGCCTGATCGACGAAACGCTCGAGAAACACCCCGGCATCGCTGAAAAACTGCTCGCCCATGCGCTTGACGCTTTCATAGGCGCTGGCCAGCGCGGCGGCGTCGCTGCAGCGGGTCAGGCCGATGCCGCCACCGCCTGCGGTGGTCTTGAGCATCACCGGGTAGCCGATGCTGTCGGCGGCGCTCAGTGCTTCTTCCAGGCTCTGCAGCAGGCCGGTGCCCGGCGCCATTGGCACCTGGGCCTGGGCGGCCAGTTCGCGGGCGCGGTGCTTGAGGCCGAACTCGCGAATCTGCGCAGGCGTAGGGCCGACGAAGGCGATCCCGGCGGCTTCGCAGGCATCGGCGAACTCGGCGCTTTCCGAGAGAAAGCCGTAACCGGGGTAGATCGCCTGGGCGCCGCTTTCCTGCGCGGCGGCGAGAATCTTGTCGATACGCAGGTAGCTGTCGGCCGGCTTGTCGCCGCCCAGGGCGATGGTGATATCGGCGTCGCGTACGTGCTGGGCATTGCGGTCGGCGTCGGAGTAGACGGCCACGCTTTTCACGCCCAGGCGCTTGAGCGTACGGATGGCTCTGACTGCGATCTCGCCACGGTTGGCGATCAGGACGGTATGGAACATCTGTTGCGGCCTCCTGGCTTGCTGCGCGCATGTGCGGGCAGGCGCTGATCTGTTCCCTCTCCCCTCGGGGAGAGGGCTAGGGAGAGGGGGCATGCACGCCACCCTGTCCCCTGCTATTCACTTCCTGGTTTCGGCGATAAAGGCGCGCCAGCCACCAAAGCTGGTGATGTCGCGCGCGCCATCCAGCGCGTAGGGCTCGCAGATAAAGCCCTTGACCCAACGGCCGTCGGCCAGCTCCAGGTTGCCGATGCCCAGTGGTGGCGGGATCTCGGCGACGAATTCGCCGAAGCGCGCCTGCGGCACGTCCCACAGCTCGACGATGATCTCGGCGCCGTCCTCGGCGACCCGTGCCAGGCCCGGTTTGGGCGGCACCGTGCCGGGCAGCGCGAAGAGGCGGTAATGCGCGGCGCTGGTGGTCTGCTCCACCAGCACGGCATCGCGGGTGCTGAGCTGGAAGTTCAGCGGCATGCCGGTCAGGTGCGCGCCGACCACTGCGACGCGGATGCAGCCCGGCGCCGGTTTGTCGCTGGCGGTTTGCGCTGGCAGCGGCTTGCCGGTAGCGCCCAGCGGCAGATTGAGCGCCTGCTGCCAGCGCTGGCCGAAGGCGGCCAGTGCGTGGTCATGCCAGGCCGGGGCGATCAGGGTGATGCCGGCCGGCAGACCGTCGGCGCGCAGGCCGGCCGGTACGGCCAGGGCGCACAGGTCGGCGAGGTTGGTGAAGTTGGTGTAGGTGCCGAACTGGCTGTTGAACAGCACGGGTTCTGCCTGCATCTCGGCCAGGGTGCGGATGGTCGGCGAGGTCGGCACCACCAGGGCGTCGAAGCCGGCCAGGGCGTCGTTGATGCGGCGGCTCAGCTCGGCGCGGATGTATTCGGCCTTGTAGGCGTCGCAGGCGCTGTACTGGTGGCCGTTTTCGACGATGCCGCGCACCACCGGATTGATATGCGCCGGATCGACCCCTTCCACCGCGACGGTGCGCTCGGCGACCCAGGGGCCGTAGTAAAGCTGCTCGGCCAGTTGCCGGAAGGGGGCGAAATCGATCTCCACCAGCTCGGCGCCCAGTTCACGCAGCTTGCCCAGGGCGGCCTCATAGACGGCCTGGTTCTGGCTGTCGCCGAAGAACTCGGGGTTGGCCGGTACGGCCAGGCGTGGCTTGGCCGGCATGCCGACCCTGGCGCTGTTCGGGTTCTTGCGGCTGTAGGCGTCGGCGGCGTCGTAGCCACCGGCGATATTGGCCACGGTCAGCGCATCGGCCACGGTCAGGGCGAACACCGAGATGCAGTCGATGCTGCGGCAGGCCGGCACCAGGCCGGTGTTGGGCAGCCAACCCTTGGTCGGCTTGAGCCCGACGATATTGTTGAAGCCTGCCGGCACGCGGCCGGAGCCGGCGGTGTCGGTGCCCAGCGAGAAGGGCACCAGGCCGCGCGCGACCACGCTGGCCGAGCCGGAGCTGGAGCCGCCGCTGACGTAATCCGGGTTGAAGCTGTTAGGCACTGCACCGTAGGGCGAGCGGGTGCCGACCAGGCCGGTGGCGAACTGGTCGAGGTTGGTCTTGCCGATCAGGATGGCGCCGGCGGCGCGCAGGCGGGCGACCACGCTGGCGTCGGTTTCGGCGCCGTAGGCGAACTCCGGGCAGGCCGCGGTGGTGGGCCAGCCGGCGGCGTCGATATTGTCCTTGATGGCGAAGGGCACGCCGTACAGCGGCAGCTTGCTCAGGTCGCCGGCGGCATCTTGCAGCGCGCTGGCCAGGGCATCGAGTTGAGCGTTGAGCTGAGCTGCGCTGGCCAGGGCGATCCAGGCGCTGTCATCAGTGCGCAACTCCAGGCGCAGGGCGTGCAGCAGTTCGGCTGGCGATTGACCGTCGCGGTAGGCTTGCTGCCACCCGGCGAGGGTGAGGGCGGTCGGTGCGTTGGACATGCTTCGAGATTCCATCTTGTATCCAAGTTGGGATCGCTAGAGCAATGACGGTGCCAGTTCTGCTAAGGCCTTTGTTTTCAGCGGGTTAGGTGATTTTCAGCGCGATGGGCAAGGGCGCTGGCAGGGTGGGTTGCACCGCGGTGGGGCCGCCCTGCAAGCGGATGGTGCAGAGCTTCAGGGGCTGCCGGTGCGCTCGGCGCAACGGGCATGTAGGGTGCGCCGTGCGCACCACCGGGGTTCTGTGATGACCGCTGGTGCGCTTGGCGCACCCACATTTACGGCACCAGGTAGTTTTTCACGCCGGTAAAGATGATCTGCGCGGCCAGGGCGCAGACGAACAGGCCCATCAGGCGGCTGACGATCTGCAGGCCCTGGTCACCGAGCAGGCGCTCGAACTGGTTGGACAGGTACAGCACCACGCCAACGGTGAGGCTGGCGAGGAAGATCGCCGCCACGGCCACCAGCTTGTCGTCCCAGTGCGGCTGGCTGGCGCCCATCAGCAGCAGGGCGCCGATGGTGCCGGGGCCGACGGTCAGCGGAATGGTCAGCGGCACGATGGTCACGTCCTGCTGCACGTTGTCGCTCTGCACCGCCGGCTTGCCCTGGGCCATGCCGAGGGCGGAGATGAACAGCACCGAGCCCGCGCCGATGCGGAAGGCGTCGATGGTGATGCCGAACAGGGTGAAGATGTGCTTGCCGAACAGGTACAGCAGCACACTGGCGATCAGCGTGGCCAGCGCCACCTTCCAGGCCAGGCGCTTGCGTTCCTTGAGGGTGTAGCCGCGGCTCAGGCCGATAAAGCAGGAAAGGACGAAGAAGGGGCTGTAGAGCACCAGCATCTTCAGGTACAGGCTGAACAACTCGGACGCCATGGCGGCAGGCTCGCAGAAAGGCAGGAAAGGCTATCAGTGTGGCAGCGCATCGCGCTGGCGACGCAGTTCGCGTTCGGCGATCCAGTGCTCGATCAGCTCGCGCAGTTGCGACAGTTCCACCGGCTTGGACATGTGCCCGTCCATGCCCACGGCGCGCGCGCGTTCCTTGTGTTCGCTGAGAATATGCGCGGTCAGTGCCACCACCGGTGTGCGCGGGCGCTTCTCGCTCTTTTCCCAGGCGCGCAGCTGTTCGGTGGCGGAGAAGCCGTCGAGCACCGGCATTTCGCAGTCCATCAGTACCAGGTCGTAGGGCTGCGCCTTCATCGCGCTGAGGGCTTCCTCACCGTTGCTGGCGGTGTCCGGCTTGAGGTTGAGCTTGCCGAGCATGCCGCGGATGACCTTGGTGGAGATGCTGTTGTCCTCGGCCACCAGAATGCGGAAGTCGGCCGGCACGTTCAGCGGCGTGCTCACCGGCGTCGGTGCGGCCTGCGCAGGACTGTCGTTGGGGCGCTGGGCCAGCTCGTCGGCCAGGGTGGTCTTGAGCGTGTAGCCGGCCACCGGCTTGGCCAGGATGCGCTTGATCCCAGCGTTGCGTGCGATCACCTTGCTCGGCGCGTTGCTGATGCCGGTGAGCATGATGATCAGGATGTCGTGGTTGAGGCTGGGGTCTTCCTTGATCTTGGCCGCCAGTTGCATGCCGGTCATGCCGGGCATGTCCTGGTCCAGCAGCACCGCGTCGAAGTACTCGCGCATATGCGCCTTGGTGCGCAGCAGGGCCAGGGCCTCCTTGCCGGAGGGCACGGCGCTGACCTGCAGACCCCAGGCATTGCATTGCTGCACCAGCACCTTGCGGCAAGTGTCGTTGTCGTCAACCACCAGCAGGCGCGCACCCTGCAGCGGGCTGTCCAGATCGGTTTCCGGCTGTTCCAGGCGGGCGGCGTCCAGCGGCAGGGCCAGCCACAGGGTGGTGCCCTGGTTGCTGCTGCCCTGAATGCCGAACTCGCCGCCCATCAGGCGCACCAGCTGTCGCGCGATGATCAGGCCGAGGCGCCCGCCCAGGCGGGTGGCGGAGAGGAAGTCGCGGCTCTGCAGTTCGGCGTTGAGCAGGGCGTCGCGCTCTTCCGGCAGCAGCGGCCGGCCGCTGTCCTGCACGGCGATGCGCAGGCGGTGCTTGCCGTCGCTGCTGTCGAGTGCGGCCACCAGCAGGATCTCGCCCTCGTCGGTCTGCTTGAAGGCGTTGTCCAGCAGGCTCAGCAGGGCCTGGCGCAGGCGCGTGGGGTCACCGCTGATCACCCGCGGTACCTGCGGCTGGATGAAGCTGATCAGCTCCACCTTCTGCTGCTCGGCCTTGGCGCGGAAGATGTCGAGGCAGTCCTCGATCAGCGCGCCGAGGTCGAACTGCACGTCGTCCAGTTCGATCTGCCCGGATTCGAGCTTGGAAATGTCGAGAATTTCGTTGATCAGGGTGAGCAGCTCGTTGCCCGAGCTGTGGATGGTCTGCACGTAGTCGCGTTGCTTGGCCGACAGCGGCGTGCCCAGCAGCAGTTCGGTCATGCCCAGCACGCCGTTCATCGGCGTACGGATCTCGTGGCTGATCTTGGCCAGGAACTCGGCCTTGGCGCGCAGCTCGGCGCTGCTGGCGGCCAGCGCGGTGCGGCTGTCGAGGGTGTCGGAGGTGATCTGCCGCTGACGTTCGGTCAGCGAGACGCTGAGGATCAGGCCGGCCAGGGTCGCCACGCTGAACACGCCGAGCACCAGCCAGCCCGGGTTGAGCTGATCGAAGCCGAGCAGCACCGGCACGAAGAAGCCGAAGCCGAGGTTGAACACCAGCATGCCCACGGCGATCAGCCGCGCCGGCTGGTAACCGGCGCGCCAGTGCAGGCTGCCCACCAGCAGCAGGTTGAGGCTGCTCAACGCCACCAGCAAATAGACCAGCGAGCTGAACCAGAACAACCCGGTCAGTGCGATGCACAGCGCATACACCAGCAACAGCAGCGCGTTGCCCTGCAGCAGGCGGTTGAGCGGGCTGTGCTGCACCGTGGTGCCATGGAAGAAGCTCAGGCCGAAGGCCAGGGCGCTGAAGGCGGCGAACAGCGCCGACAGATCGGCAATCAGCGACTGGTTGTAGCCCAGGCTGGGCAACCACTGGGCGAAAATGCCGAGATTGGCCGACGAACACACCGCCAGACCGATATTCACTCCGGCAAGCCACAGACCGGTGGCGCTGCGGCTGTAGAAGAAGCGGATGAGGTTGTACAGGGTCAGCAGCAGCAGGGCGCCGAACAGCATGCCGTAGAGGTAGGCGGGCTTTTCCAGGCTGACCAGTTCGGCCTGATCCATGACCTTGAACCAGGTCATCAGCGGATGGTTGGACGTCAGGCGGACGTAGGCGACGCGGGCCTGGCCGTCGTTGGGCAGGGGCATCAGGTAGAAGCGCGAAGGCAGCGGACGCGAGTCCAGCGGCATGGCTTCGCCGGTGTGCAGGTTCTGCTCCAGCTGGCCATCCCTGAGCAGGTAGTAGTCGAGGTACTGCACCCGCGGCGAAAAGACCCAAAGCCAGGCGGGCTGCTGTTGCGGGGCGAGTTCGACGCGCAGCCAGACGGCGTGCTGGCTCGGCGGGAAGGTGAAGGACTGTTTGCTAAGCGGCTTGAACTGCTGGCGCTGGGCGCGTACTTCTTCCAGGCCCAGGCGGGCGCTGGCGTCGACCAGATAGGACCAGCTCTGGGTGCCCGTCGAGGACGGGGCGGCGCTGGCTGTCAGGCTGAGGCCGAGCAACAGCAGGCTGGCGAGTAGTCCGATGGCAATCCTGAGCCGGCACACGGTTAAGTCCTTCTAAATGAGTGGCCGGATTATAGCCAAGCATTTGCTCGGGGGAATACGGCGCGGCGGGGCTTTTTATGGCCTGCCGCGGCGTATTCCCTGAGCGGCCTCAGCCTTCGCCTTGCTCGCGGGCAATGGCGCGGTAGCCGATGTCGCTGCGGTGGAACATGCCGTTCCAGCGAATCTTCTCGGCCAGGCGGTAGGCCTGCTGCTGGGCTTCGGCAACCGTGCGACCGATGGCGGTGGCGCACAGGACGCGCCCGCCGGCAGTGACGATCTGGCCGTCCGAAAGCTTGGTACCGGCGTGGAACACCTTGCCGTCGAGTTGGGCGGCTTCATCCAGACCTTCGATCACGTCGCCCTTGGCGTAGTCGCCCGGGTAGCCGCCGGCTGCCAGCACCACGCCCACGGTGGGACGCGGGTCCCAGGTCGCTTCGACCTTGTCCAGCGCCTTGGCCAGCGCGGCCTCGACCAGCAGCACCAGGGAGCTTTCCAGGCGGCACATGATCGGCTGGGTTTCCGGGTCGCCGAAGCGGCAGTTGAATTCGATGACCTTGGGCGCGCCGGATTTGTCGATCATCAGGCCGGCATAGAGGAAGCCGGTGTAGACGTTGCCTTCGCTGGCCATGCCGCGCACGGTGGGGTAGATCACCTCGTCCATCACGCGCTGGTGCACCTCAGGCGTCACCACCGGTGCCGGCGAGTAGGCGCCCATGCCGCCGGTGTTGGGGCCGGTATCGGCGTCGCCGACGCGCTTGTGGTCCTGGCTGGTGGCCATCGGCAGCACGTTCTGGCCGTCGACCATAACGATGAAAGATGCCTCTTCACCATCCAGAAATTCTTCAATGACCACGCGCGAACCGGCCTCACCGAAGGCGTTGCCGGCGAGCATGTCGCGCACGGCGTCCTCGGCTTCGGCCAGGGTCATGGCGACGATAACGCCCTTGCCCGCAGCCAGGCCGTCGGCCTTGATCACGATGGGTGCGCCTTTCTCGCGCAGGTAGGCCAGCGCCGGCTCGATCTCGGTGAAGTTCTGGTAGTCGGCTGTGGGGATCTTGTGGCGGGCCAGGAAATCCTTGGTGAAGGCCTTGGAGCCTTCCAGCTGGGCGGCGGCGGCGGTGGGACCGAAGATGTCCAGGCCGCGCGAACGGAACAGATCGACCACGCCCTTCACCAGCGGCGCTTCCGGGCCGACGATGGTCAGCTGCACGTTCTTCTCGGCGAAGTCGGCGAGCTGCTCGATGGCCAGCACGTCGATGGCCACGTTCTCGCATTTGGCTTCCACCGCGGTACCGGCGTTGCCCGGGGCGACGAAGACCTTCTCGACGCGCGGATCCTGCGCCACTTTCCAGGCCAGGGCGTGTTCGCGACCGCCGCTGCCGATGA
>MTEW01002998.1_pt1 | contig 29247 bp, 30 predicted proteins | sample 1042681 | NCBI WGS metagenome assembly MTEW01 (sample SAMN06185811, study PRJNA358809) | soil metagenome | isolation source: soil biostimulated with citrate as carbon source | place: India | collected 2015-05-23
CAAACCGGCCGCCGCGGCCAAGCCAGCGGCTGCGGCAAAACCTGCTGCGGCCAAGGCCGAGCCGGCTGCCGCGCGCACCCCGGCGGCGCCTGCGCCGGCTGCCGACAAGGCGCCCGCCGCGAGCGAAGCGGAAACCACGGTGCGCGTCGATACCGCGCGTCTGGATGAAATCATGAACATGGTCGGCGAGCTGGTGCTGGTGCGTAACCGCCTGGTGCGCCTGGGCCTGAACAGCGGCGATGAAGCCATGTCCAAGGCCGTTTCCAACCTCGACGTGGTGACGGCCGACCTGCAGACCGCGGTGATGAAGACCCGCATGCAGCCGATCAAGAAGGTCTTCGGCCGCTTCCCGCGCCTGGTCCGTGATCTGGCGCGTAACCTGAAGAAGGAAATCAACCTCGAGCTGGTGGGCGAGGAGACCGACCTGGACAAGAACCTGGTCGAGGCCCTGGCCGACCCGCTGGTGCACCTGGTGCGCAACGCCGTCGACCATGGCGTGGAAACCCCGGAAGAGCGCGAGAAGGCCGGCAAGGCCCGCGCCGGCCGCGTGGTGCTGTCCGCCGAGCAGGAAGGCGACCACATCCTGCTGTCGATCACCGATGACGGCAAGGGCATGGATGCCGACGTACTGCGTGCCAAGGCCGTGGAGAAGGGCCTGCTGGACAAGGACGCCGCCGATCGCCTGAACGAATTCGAATGCTACAACCTGATCTTCGCCCCGGGCTTCTCGACCAAGACCGAGATCTCCGACGTGTCCGGCCGCGGCGTCGGCATGGACGTGGTGAAGACCAAGATTTCCCAGCTCAACGGCACGGTCAACGTGTTCTCGCAGAAGGGCCAGGGCTCGAAGATCGTCATCAAGGTACCGCTGACCCTGGCGATCATGCCGACGCTGATGGTGATGCTGGAGAACCAGGCCTTCGCTTTCCCGCTGGTCAACGTCAACGAGATCTTCCACCTCGACCTGTCGCGCACCAACGTGGTCGACGGTCAGGAAGTGGTCATCGTGCGCGACAAGGCGCTGCCGCTGTTCTACCTCAAGCGCTGGCTGGTGCCGCAGGCCTTCCATGAGGGGCAGCGCGAAGGCCATGTGGTGATCCTCACCGTGGGCAGCCAGCGCATCGGTTTTGTCGTCGATCAATTGGTCGGCCAGGAAGAAGTGGTAATCAAGCCGCTGGGCAAGATGCTCCAGGGCACGCCCGGCATGTCCGGCGCCACGATTACCGGCGACGGTCGCATCGCGTTGATTCTCGACGTACCGAGCATGCTCAAGCGCTACGCTCGACGTTTCTGATGGTTGCGGCCCAGGCATCGCCTGGGCCGTCTAGGAGTGTGTATGGCAGTCAAGGTCTTGGTGGTGGACGACTCCGGTTTCTTCCGCCGGCGCGTTTCGGAAATTCTGTCTGCTGACCCCAGTATTCAGGTCGTGGGTACGGCCACCAACGGGCGGGAAGCCATCGATCAGGCGTTGGCGCTCAAGCCCGACGTGATCACCATGGATTACGAGATGCCGATGATGGACGGCATCACCGCCGTGCGAAACATCATGCAGCGCTGTCCGACCCCGGTGCTGATGTTCTCCTCGCTCACTCACGAAGGTGCCCGTGTCACCCTCGACGCGCTGGACGCCGGCGCGGTGGATTTCCTGCCGAAGAACTTCGAGGACATCTCGCGCAATCCCGAGAAGGTCAAGCAGATGCTGTGCGAGAAGGTGCACAGCATCGCGCGCAGCAATCGCCGTTTCAGCTCGGCCGCGGTGGCTCCGGCGCCGACTGCGGCCAGTCCGACGGCGCCGACTAGTCGTCCTGCCGCCTCGGCGCGCCCGGCGGCTCCCTCGGTCGCCCCGCGCCCCGCGCCGGCGTCCTCCGGTGCCGCACCGGTTTCGCCTGCGCCCAAGCGCAAGTCCTACAAGCTGGTGGCCATTGGCACCTCCACTGGCGGCCCGGTTGCGTTGCAGCGCGTGCTGACCCAGTTGCCGGCCAACTTCCCGGCGCCCATCGTACTGATCCAGCACATGCCGGCGGCCTTCACCAAGGCCTTCGCCGAGCGTCTGGACAAGCTCTGCCGCATCCAGGTCAAGGAAGCCGAGGATGGCGATATCCTGCGCCCGGGTCTGGCCCTGCTGGCGCCTGGCGGCAAGCAGATGATGGTGGACGCGCGCGGTGCGGTGAAGATCCTGCCGGGCGACGAGCGCCTCAACTACAAGCCCTGCGTGGACATCACCTTCGGTTCGGCGGCCAAGTCGTACGGCGACAAGGTGCTGGCGGTGGTGCTGACCGGCATGGGCGCCGACGGCCGCGAAGGCGCGCGCCTGCTCAAGCAGGGCGGCAGCCAGGTGTGGGCGCAGGACGAGGCCAGCTGCGTGATCTATGGCATGCCGATGGCCATTGTGAAGGCCAATCTGGCCGACGCGGTCTATGGGCTGGACGACATCGGCCGGCACCTGACCGAGGCCTGCCAGTGACGAACGCTAAGTCGGGTGCATGCGCATGGATGTACTGAGCCTAATCGGCGTCATCCTGGCCTTCGTCGCGATTCTCGGCGGCAACTATCTCGAAGGCGGACATGCCGGCGCGCTGCTCAACGGGCCAGCGGCGCTGATCGTGATCGGCGGCACGCTGGGCGCGGCCTTCCTGCAGGCGCCGGTGAACGTGTTCAAGCGCGCCATGAGCATCCTGCGCTGGATCTTCTTTCCGCCACGCATCGACCTGATCGGTGGTATCAATCGCGTGGTGGGCTGGAGCATGGTGGCGCGCAAGGAAGGGCTGCTGGGCCTGGAGGCCGTGGCCGACGCCGAGCCCGATCCCTACGCGCGCAAGGGCCTGCAATTGCTGGTCGACGGCGCCGAACCCGAATCCATCCGCAGCATCCTGGAAGTGGACCTCTACACCCAGGAGGCGCGCGATATCCAGGCGGCCAAGGTGCTCGAGAGCATGGGCGGTTACGCGCCGACCATCGGCATCATCGGTGCGGTGATGGGCCTGATTCACGTGATGGGCAATCTGGCCGATCCGAGCATGCTCGGCAGCGGCATCGCCGTGGCCTTCGTCGCCACCATCTACGGCGTCGGCTTCGCCAACCTGCTGCTGTTGCCGGCCGGCAACAAGCTCAAATCCATCGCGCTGCGCCAGTCGCGTTATCGCGAGATGCTCCTGGAGGGCATCCTGTCCATCGCCGAGGGTGAGAACCCACGTTCCATCGAACTGAAGCTGCAAGGCTTCATGGACTGATGGAGGTATGGCATGGCGCGCAGGCGGCATCACGAAGATCATGAGAATCACGAGCGTTGGCTGGTCTCCTACGCCGACTTCATCACCTTGCTGTTCGCCTTTTTCGTGGTGATGTACTCGATCTCCTCGATCAACGAAGGCAAGTACAAGATCCTCTCCGAATCGCTGACCGGCGTGTTCAATCAGCCGGATCGTTCGATCAAGCCCATACCGGTGGGCGAGGAGCGGCCGCGCACCGGCGAGCCCGAGAACACCTCGCTGGACGACCCCAGCGCCGATGCCACCCTGCAGAGCATTGCCTCCAGCGTGCGCGAGGCCTTCGGCGAGCTGATCCAGAGCGACCAGCTGACCGTGCGTGGCAACGAGATGTGGATCGAGATCGAGCTGAGTTCCAGCCTGCTGTTTCCCAGCGGCGACGCCTTGCCCAACAACCAGGCGTTCGACATCATCGAGAAGGTCGCCAAGATTCTGGCGCCCTACCAGAACCCGGTCAAAGTGGAAGGTTTCACCGACAATCTGCCGATCCAGACCAGCCAGTTTCCGACCAACTGGGAGTTGTCGTCGGCGCGTGCGGCTAGCATCGTGCGTATGTTGGCCATGGATGGAGTGGATCCGTCGCGTCTGGCGGCGGTGGGCTACGGTGAGTTCCAGCCCATCGCGGACAACGCCACGGCCGAGGGCAGGGCGCGCAATCGCCGGGTGGTACTGGTGATTTCGCGCAACCTCGATACGCGGCGCGGGGCGGGTAGTACCGCGGCGCAGCAGTCCGGCGCTGGCACGCAACCTGCACCAGCGCCTGTGTCGGGGGTTCCGCAGTCGTGAGCCGTCAAATCCCAGTCGCCTGCTGCGTGCCGGCGACAGCCATTCTCGGCCTGAGCGCCTCACGCCGGGAGGATGAGAGAACATGAAAGTCTGGGCAGTAGCCAATCAGAAAGGTGGTGTCGGCAAGACCACCACCTCCATCGCGCTGGCAGGCCTGTTGGCCGATGCCGGCAAGCGCGTGGTCGTGGTCGACCTCGACCCCCACGGGTCGATGACCAGTTACTTCGGCCATGATCCCGATACGCTGGAGCACAGCTGCTTCGATCTGTTCCTGCATCAGGGCAACGTGCCGCAGGGGCTGCCCCGGCAGCTGCTGCACAGCACCAGCCACGAGAACATCTCCTTGCTGCCGTCGAGCACCGCACTGGCCACGCTGGAGCGTCAGTCGCCGGGGCAGAGCGGCCTGGGGCTGGTGATCGCCAAGAGCCTGGCGCAGCTGTGGGAGGATTTCGATCACGCCATCATCGACAGCCCGCCACTGCTCGGCGTGCTGATGGTCAACGCGCTGGCGGCCAGCCAGCAGCTGGTGATTCCGGTGCAGACCGAGTTCCTGGCGGTGAAGGGCCTGGAGCGCATGATCACCACGCTGGCCATGATCAACCGCTCGCGCAAGCAGGCGCTGCCCTACACCATAGTGCCGACCCTGTTCGATCGTCGTACCCAGGCGTCCATGAGTACCCTGCGCGTGCTGCGCAATACCTATCCCGATCATCTCTGGCCGGCCTACATTCCGGTCGACACCCGTTTGCGCGATGCCAGCCGGGCAGGGCGCACGCCTTCGCAGTTCGATGCGAGCAGCCGTGGCGTGATCGCCTACCGGGCGCTGCTCAAGCACCTGCTGAGCCACCAGCCGGCAGCGCAGGTGGCTTGAAATGCATGACTGTGTTGAACTGCTGGACTCAAGTCCGACGACGCTCCGGCCGATACGCTGTAGAGCTTTCAATCACGGGTTCCAGTCATGAGTCGTAACCTCGCCACAGCCACGCGCTCCCAGCTTGCCTTGCAGTCATACCTCGACGGCTTGCTGCAGGAGGCTGCCGCCGAGCTGGAGATGTCCGTCAGCCTCGACGAGTTCGAGGCGGCGGTGCTCGAGGAGCAGGTGCGCGATGCGCGTCTGGTCGAGCCGGTCGCCGTTGCGCCGGTCATCGAGCCTCAGGTGCAGGCGCCGCCAGTCGAAATGCCCGTACCGGTACAGACCGTGGTCGTCGAAGAGGCGCCGCCGCCTGTGGCTCCTGTCGTCGAGCTGGCGCCGTCGCCTGCGGCCGTGCTGCAGGATGGCCGGCCAGGCTGGGCGGAAGAGCCGTTCGAGTGCCTGCTGTTCGACGTTGCCGGGCTGACCCTGGCGGTGCCGCTGATCTGCCTGGGCTCGATCTACCCGCTGCAAGATCAGGAGCTGACGCCGCTGTTCGGTCAGCCGGAGTGGTTCCTCGGCATCCTGCCGAGCCAGGCCGGCAACCTGAAGGTGCTGGATACCGCGCGCTGGGTGATGCCGGACCGCTATCGCGAGGATTTCCGCGATGGTCTGCAGTATGTGATTTCAGTCCAGGGCTACGAGTGGGGGTTGGCGGTGCATCAGGTCAGCCGCTCGATCCGTCTGGACCCCAGTGAGGTCAAATGGCGCAGTCAGCGTACCCAGCGGCCCTGGCTGGCCGGTACGGTGATCGAGCACATGTGCGCGCTACTCGACGTGGCGGCGCTCGCCGAACTGATCGCCAGCGGCGGCGCCAAGCGCCTGGCCGCTGGAAAACTGCATTGAGAATTGGTGGGCCCGTGGTTATGGGCTCTATAGTTGATGACAGGCGGGTCGACCCGCACATGCCGCGCTGAGCGGTTTTTGACGAGGCTTGGGACATGAAGAAAAGTTCTGCACAAGGTGCCGAAGATCCGATTCTGCAGTGGGTGACCTTTCGCCTGGATAACGAAACCTACGGCATCAACGTGATGCAGGTGCAGGAAGTCCTGCGCTACACCGAGATCGCTCCGGTACCGGGTGCGCCGAGCTACGTGCTGGGCATCATCAACCTGCGCGGCAACGTGGTCACCGTGATCGATACCCGCCAGCGCTTCGGCCTGGGCTCGGCGCCGGTCACCGACAATACCCGTATCGTCATCATCGAAGCGGACAAGCAGGTGGTCGGCATTCTCGTCGACAGCGTCGCCGAAGTGGTTTACCTGCGTCAGTCCGAGATCGAGACCGCGCCCAACGTCGGCAACGACGAATCGGCCAAGTTCATCCAGGGCGTATGCAACAAGAACGGCGAGCTGCTGATCCTGGTCGAGCTGGACAAGATGATGAGCGAGGAGGAGTGGTCGGAGCTGGAGAGCATCTGATGCTCGAAGCCGCCCTGATCCTGCTGGCGCTGCTCTGTGTGGCGCTGGGCTTCGTCTGCCACGGTCTGTATCGCAGCCAGCAGCGTGCGCTGGCGGAACAGGCCAAGCGTGACGCTGCGCGCGATGCGCGGATCAAGGAGCTGAGCAAGCGTCTGGACACCTACCTGACCGGCAGCATTCGCATGGGCGAAGAACTGCATGAGCTGCGCCGGATCGTCGCGCCGCTGCCGGACAAGGTCAGCCAGATCGAGCAGCGCGACCCCAGCAGCCTGTCGTTCACCCAGGCTGCAAGGCTGGTCGGCATGGGCGCCAGCGTCGATGACCTGACCCAGTCCTGTGGCCTGAGCAAGGCCGAGGCCGAGCTGATCAGCCGGCTGCACCAACCCAAGGCGCGGCAGCCGCAATAGCCTCCCCGCAGGCTGGCCATAGTCGCCAGGGTTCTTAGCAGGCCGCCCGGCCTGTGCAATCGTTCCTAGCGCCCACCACCACTGCACCTACGCTGAAGAAGTGGGGCCATTCGCGTACCGACGCGGCCGGCTCGGATCACAGTTGCGGGGTGACCCTCATGCATCGCCTGATTCCATTGCTTTGCGCCTGCCTGGCATGCCTGCCGCTCGCTGCCCAGGAGGCGCCGCTGGAGGTGCGCGGCGCCATCACCGTCAACGTCATGCAGGCCAAGCACCTTTACGATCATGGCGCTGTGTTCATCGATGTGCGCCCGGCGCGCGAGTGGGGCTGGGGCCATGTCGAGGGGGCGATGCACATGGATCTGCGCGGGCGCTTCGCTGGCCTGGCCCAGCCGCAGTGGCCGCGCGACCTGCCGCTGGTGATCTATTGCGACAGCGAGGTGGGCCCGCAGAGCGCGCAGGCGGTGGAGCAGGCGGTGGCCTGGGGGTTCAGCCGGGTGTTCTATTTCCGCGGCGGCTATTTCGCCTGGCAGCTGTTCGACTTCCCCATGGGCAAGGCCACGGCTGGCGAGGCACTGGCAGTCAGCTCCTCGGACCTCTGAGCAGCGCCGGCGGCGGGGTGACGTCGCGCTCTTTGTCCGCCTCGAAGCCGGGCGGGGTCTTGCCCTGCAGGTACCAGGCGAAGGCGATGATCTCGGCAATGCAGCGGTACAGCGCTTCGGGAATGGCGTCGCCCAGCTCCAGGCGGGCCAGCAGGCGCACCAGCTCGGCATTCTCGTAGATCGGGACCTCGTACTCGCGGGCGATGGCGAGGATGGCCTCGGCCAGTTCGTCGTCGCCCTTGGCGCTGAGCACGGGAGCATTCTGCCCGTCGTAGTTGAGGGCGATGGCCTGGCGCGGTTCCGCCTTACTGCTCTTGCGGCTCATGCGGTTTCATCCACCCAGCGTTGTTCCAGCGTGGTCTTCGGCCCCTGCGGCGGCAGGCCCTGGCTGCAGGTCAGCTCACCCACTTCCAGCCCGGCCGCCTGCAGGCGTTCACGCAGGTGGTCGAGTTCGGCGTTGATCAGGGCGGTGGTTTCGCCGCGCTCGGCCCACAGCTGGCTGGACAGGCTGCCGCGCAGCAGTTGCGCACGTACCTGCAGCGGGCCGAGGTGGTCGAGTTCGAACGCCAGCTCCACCCGCCAGAGCGTTTCCTTGTGTTCCGGTTTGTCCGCCTTGCCGCTGTCCTCGCGCTGCAGCTTGATCTGCAGCGGGATCACTTCCTGCTGGTGGCGCATCGGCAGTTCCAGTTGCCAGGTGGTCAGCAGGTTGCCGTTGGCGTCCACCTGGGTCTGCGCCAGGCTCGACAGCTGGTGGGTCTGCAGGCGTGACACGGCCGCGGCGGCGAGTTTCAGCAGGGTTTCCAGGTCGGCTTCGCCATCCATGTTCTGCAGCAGGCGCGAGGGCAGGGGGAAGGTCAGGGCCTGCTGGCGCGCCGAGCCGGCGGCATTGACCCCGAGCAGCTGCCTGGCCAGATTCGGCAAATTCTGGTTGAGGGCATTCTGCAGGCCGGCAAGGGTGGCGGCGCCGCCCGGCAACTGCGGCATCAGCTGCGCAATCAGGCGCAGCAGGTTGGCTTTCAGATCCTGCGCCAGTGCGCCGGTCTGGCCCTGCAGCAGCTTGGCTTCGAGCAATACGCCACTGCTCTCCAGGGCCTGCGCCAGGCCCTTGGCGCTGCTCAGCTGGGTGCTGTCGGGCAGGGCGCCGAGCAGCTTGTCGATGCTGCCGCGCAAGGCCTCGTCGCCGGTGCGCAGGCCCTGCAGGCCCTTGATCAATCCTTCCAGGGAGGCCTGACGATTCTGCTGGGCGGCCAGTTGCTGGCCCAGCACCAGTTGATCGAGGCGGCCGCTGAGGGGCAGAAAGGCGAGGCTCTGGCTGCCCTGCACCTGGGCGCTGAGCAGGCTGCCCAGCGGCAGCGCCATGGGGCTGTCGAGCGCCAGCTTGCTGCCGGCCAGCGGGGTGTTGAGCAGGTTGACCACCAGGCGGTAGACGGTCTGGGCGCCCTGTGGCGGCAGCACCTCACGGCTGATCACCTTGCCCTGTACCAAGGTGCCGGGCGGCAGTTGCTGCAGGTCGAGGCTGGTCAGCGGTTTGTCGCCCCCGGCCTGCAGGACCACGGCCAGGCGCGTATCCGACAGGGCGGTGACCACCAGGGCGCTGCCCTGGGCCAGCGCCCGCGGGCTTTCCGCCTGCAGGGTGGCCTGTCGACCGCCGTCGAGCGTCAGTTTGAGCAGCACCTGAAAGCTCTGTGCCTGTTCGCGAATCGCCACCACTTCGGCCTTGGCGCTCTCGCCGGCGGCCAGCATGCCTTCCAGCGGCTGCAGCAGGCGCACGGCCAGGTCCGCAGCCGTCGCGGCGCTGCGAATCACCGGCGGCGAGGGGGGAAGCGGGCGTGGGCTGCTGATTTCACTCATGGGCTTAGGTTGGGCTCCGTCTTTTGCAGGTGCCGTGAGTGCGCATGGCACACTCCGTGTGATTCACACCCTGTCGAAAATGCTGACTGCGGGGACAGCGATGCGCCATGTATAATGCCGCCCCGCTGCGCACCGCACTCCGGCACGCGTCAGTATAGCGGCCGGAGCACCGTCGACTTTAACCCTGCCAGGTATCGATGACCCTTCCCGTTCCTCTTCTCGAAGCCGTGGCGCTCAGTTGTGAGCGGGACTGGCGCATGCTTTTCGAGCATCTGAATCTGGCCATGCAGGCCGGCGACATGCTGCAGGTCAGCGGGCCCAACGGCAGTGGCAAGACCAGCCTGCTGCGTCTGCTGGCCGGTCTGCGCCAGCCCACCGCCGGCAGCATACGCCTCAACGGCCAGCCGATGAGCGAGCAGCGCGCGGAGCTTGCACGCAATCTGCTGTGGATCGGCCACGCCGCCGGCATTAAGGGGCTGCTGACTGCCGAGGAGAACCTCGCCTGGCTCTGCGCCCTGCATCGTCCGGCCAGCCGCGAGGCGATCTGGCAGGCGCTGGACGCGGTCGGGCTGCGCGGTTTCGAGGACGTTCCCTGTCACACCCTGTCCGCCGGTCAGCAGCGCCGGGTGGCCCTGGCGCGCCTGTATCTGGTCGATACGCCGCCGCTGTGGGTGCTGGACGAGCCCTTCACCGCCCTGGACAAGCAGGGCGTGGCGCAGCTCGAGGCGCATCTGGCCAGTCATTGCGAGCGCGGTGGCGTGGTGATACTGACCACCCACCACAGCCTGCAGCACAAGCCGGCCACCTACCGCGATCTGGATCTGGGGCAGTACGCCGCATGAGCAACGTATTCACCCAGCTTCTGGCCCGCGAGATGCGCCTGCTGGCCCGCCGTCCGTCCGACCTGGCCAACCCCCTGGTGTTCTTCGCCATCGTCATCGCCCTGTTCCCGCTGGCGGTGGGGCCGGAGACGCAATTGTTGCAAACCCTTTCTCCCGGCCTGGTCTGGGTGGCGGCGCTTCTGGCCGTGCTGCTCTCGCTGGACGGGCTTTTCCGCAGTGATTTCGAGGATGGCTCGCTGGAACAGTGGGTCCTTTCGTCGCACCCCCTGCCTCTTCTGGTGTTGGCCAAGGTGCTGGCACACTGGCTGTTCAGCGGCCTCGCGCTGGTATTGCTGGCGCCCTTGCTGGCGCTGATGCTCGGTCTGCCCGGGCGCTGTCTGCCGGTTCTGCTGATTTCCCTGCTGCTCGGTACTCCGGTGCTGAGTCTGCTAGGCGCGGTGGGCGCTGCGCTCACCGTTGGCCTCAAGCGCGGCGGCCTGCTGCTGGCGCTGCTGATTCTGCCGCTGTACATCCCGGTGCTGATTCTTGGCAGCGGGGCGTTGCAGGCGGCCCTGCAAGGATTGCCGGCGACCGGTCACCTGTTGTGGCTGGCCAGCCTCACCGCCCTGGCGGTGACCCTGACACCTTTTGCAATTGCCGCCGGCCTGACCATCAGCGTCGGCGAATAATAACGAACCGTGATACGTAGCCCGGACGTGGTCCGGGAGTGGCTTCCCCGGATCGAATACGGGCTACGTCCGAATGATGAGTCGAGCATGAACTGGACCTGGTTTCACAAATGGGGTTCGCCCAAGTGGTTCTATGAGATGAGCGGTCGCTGGCTGCCCTGGCTGAGCATCGCCGCGGTGCTGCTGATCGTCTCCGGCCTGGTCTGGGGCCTGGCCTTCGCACCACCGGACTACCAGCAGGGCAACAGCTTCCGCATCATCTACATCCACGTGCCTGCGGCGTTCCTCGCCCAGTCCATCTACGTGACGCTGGCCATCGCCGGCCTGGTGGGCCTGGTCTGGAAGATGAAACTGGCCGACGTCGCCCTGCAGCAGGCCGCGCCCATCGGCGCCTGGATGACCGCCATTGCGCTGCTCACCGGCGCCATCTGGGGCAAGCCGACCTGGGGCACCTACTGGGTGTGGGACGCGCGCCTGACCTCGATGCTGATCCTGCTGTTCCTCTACTTCGGCGTCATCGCCCTGGGCAACGCCATCAGCAACCGCGACAGCGCCGCCAAGGCCTGCGCCGTGCTGGCCATCGTCGGCGTGGTGAACATTCCGATCATCAAGTACTCGGTGGAGTGGTGGAACTCGCTGCACCAGACCGCCACCTTCAAAATCACCGAGAAGCCGGCCATGCCGGTGGAAATGTGGCTGCCGCTGCTGCTGGCGGTGCTGGGCTTCTACTGCTTCTTCGGCGCCGTGCTGCTCTATCGCATGCGCCTGGAGGTGCTCAAGCGCGAGGCACGCAGCAGCTGGGTGAAGACCGAAGTGCAGAACCTCGTGGAGGGCAAGGCATGAGCTTTTCGTCCTTTGCCGATTTTCTCGCCATGGGCACCCATGGCGCATACGTGTGGAGCGCCTACGGCATCAGCCTGGCGATCCTGGCGTTGAATGTGGTGCTGCCGATCCTGGCGCGCCGCCGTTACCTGCAAGACGAGGCGCGCCGTTTGCGCCGGGAGAAGTCGAAGTGAATCCGGTCCGCAAGAAACGCCTGTACATCGTTCTGGCCATCCTCTGTGGCGTCAGCATCGCCGTGGCGTTGGCGCTGACCGCGCTGCAGGAGAACATCAACCTGTTCTACACCCCCAGCCAGATCGCCAACGGTGAGGCGCCGGAGGGCACCCGCATCCGTGCCGGCGGCCTGGTGGAGGAGGGCTCGGTCAAGCGTTCGCCCGATACCCTGGAAGTGGATTTCGTCGTCACCGACGGCGCTCACGGCGTGACCATCCGCTACCACGGCATCCTCCCGGACCTGTTCCGTGAAGGGCAGGGCATCGTTGCCCTCGGTCGGGTCAACGAAGACGGCGTGCTGGTGGCCGACGAAGTGCTGGCCAAGCACGACGAGAACTACATGCCGCCTGAAGTCATGCAGGCGCTGGAAAAGAGCGGAATGATGCAGAAGCACAATGAGGCCAAAGCCGCCAAGCAGGGCTATCAGCAGGAGAGCGCGCAATGATCCCCGAACTCGGCCATCTGGCGATGATCCTGGCGCTGTGCCTGTGCCTGGTACAGGCCACGCTGCCGTTGATCGGTGCCTGGCGCGGTGACCACCAGTGGATGAGCCTGGCGCAGCCGGCGGCCTGGGGCCAGTTCGTCTTCCTGTTGTTCTCGTTCATCTGCCTGACCTATGCCTTCATGGTCGACGACTTCTCCGTCGCCTATGTGGCGCACAACTCCAACAGCGCGCTGCCCTGGTACTACAAGTTCAGTGCGGTGTGGGGCGCCCACGAAGGCTCGCTGCTGCTGTGGGCGCTGATCCTGGCCGGCTGGACCTTCGCCGTGGCGATCTTCTCGCGCCATCTGCCGGAAGAGATGCTCGCCCGCGTGCTGGCGGTGATGGGCATGATCAGCATTGGCTTCCTGCTGTTTCTGATCGTCACCTCCAACCCCTTCGAGCGCCTGCTGCCGAACTCGCCGATGGACGGACGCGACCTCAACCCGCTGCTGCAGGACTTCGGCCTGATCGTCCATCCGCCGATGCTGTACATGGGCTACGTCGGCTTCTCGGTGGCCTTCGCCTTCGCCATTGCCGCACTGCTCGGCGGCAAGCTGGACGCCGCCTGGGCGCGCTGGTCGCGGCCGTGGACCATCGTCGCCTGGGCCTTCCTCGGCATCGGTATCGCCCTGGGCTCCTGGTGGGCCTACTACGAGCTGGGCTGGGGCGGCTGGTGGTTCTGGGACCCGGTGGAGAACGCCTCCTTTATGCCCTGGCTGGTCGGGACGGCTTTGATTCACTCCCTCGCGGTGACCGAGAAGCGTGGCGTGTTCAAGAGCTGGACGGTGCTGCTGGCCATCGCCGCCTTCTCCCTCAGCCTGCTGGGGACCTTCCTGGTACGTTCCGGCGTGCTCACCTCGGTGCATGCCTTCGCCACCGACCCGGAGCGCGGCGTGTTCATTCTCGCCTTCCTGCTGATCGTGGTTGGCGGTTCGCTGGCGCTGTTCGCGGTGCGTGCGCCGGTGGTCAAGAGCCAGGTGGGCTTCGGCCTGTGGTCGCGCGAGACGCTGCTGCTGGTCAACAACATCGTGCTGGTGGTGTCGGCGGCGATGATCCTGCTCGGCACGCTGTATCCGCTGGTGCTCGATGCCCTGACCGGCGCCAAGCTGTCGGTCGGCCCGCCTTACTTCAACGCCCTGTTCCTGCCGCTGATGGCGCTGCTGATGGCAGTGATCAGCGTCGGCGTGATCGTGCGCTGGAAGGACACCCCGCTGAACTGGCTGGGCCGCATGCTGGCCCCGGTGCTGGTGGCCAGCGTGGTGCTGGCGCTGATCGCCACCTTCGTCCATGGCGATTTCAACTGGGCGGTGCTGGCCGTGTGCCTGCTGGCGTTCTGGGTGGTCCTGGCCGGGGTGCGCGACATTCTCGACAAGACCCGCCACAAGGGCCTGCTCAAGGGCCTGCCGAGCCTGGGCCGCAGCTACTGGGGCATGCAGATCGCGCATCTGGGTTTCGCCGTGTGCGCCCTGGGTGTGGTGCTGACCAGTCTCGGCAGCTACGAGCGCGACCTGCGCATGGCGCCGGGCGATTCGGTGGAGCTGGGCGGCTATCGCTTCCAGTTCGACGGTGCCGTGCATCACGAAGGCCCCAACTTCATTTCCGACAAGGGCACGGTGCGCGTATTCGACGGCGAGCGGCAGATCAAGGTGCTGCACCCGGAGAAGCGTCTGTACACCGTGCAGCAGGCCACCATGACCGAGGCGGGCATCGATGCCGGCTTCACCCGTGATCTGTTCGTCGCCCTGGGTGAGCCGCTGGAGCAGGGCGCCTGGGCGGTGCGCGTGCACATCAAGCCGTTCGTCCGCTGGATCTGGCTGGGCGCGCTGCTGATGGGCTTCGGTGGCTTCCTCGCCGCGGCCGACAAGCGCTACCGCATCAAGGTCAGAACCCGCGTGCGCGAAGCCCTGGGCATGCAGGAGGCCAGCGCATGAGACGTCTGCTGTTGCTGTTGCCGTTGCTGGCATTTCTCGGCATCGCCGTGTTCCTCTACCGCGGCCTGTTCCTCGACCCGTCCGAACTGCCGTCGGCGTTGATCGGCAAGCCGTTCCCGGCCTTCAGCCTGCCCTCGCTGGACGATCCCGAGCGCACCCTCAGCGAGGCCGACATCAAGGGCCGGCCCGCGCTGGTCAACGTCTGGGCCACCTGGTGCCCGGCCTGCCGCCACGAGCACCCGGTGCTGAACAAGCTGGCCGAGGCCGGGGTGGTGATCCATGGCGTGAACTACAAGGACGAGCGGGGGCCGGCGCAGAAATGGCTGCGCGACCTGCACAACCCCTACCAGCTCAATATCGAGGACGCCAAGGGCAGCCTGGGCCTGGACCTGGGCGTCTACGGCGCGCCGGAAACCTTCTTCGTCGATGCCCAGGGCATCATCCGGCACAAGTTCGTCGGCACCATCGACGAGCGCGTCTGGCGCGAGAAGCTGGCGCCGATCTATCAGCAACTGGTCGACGAGGCCCAGCCATGAAGCGTCTGCTGATTTGCGCCGGTCTGGCGCTCGGCCTGCTGGCCAGCGCCCACGCCGCCATCGACACCTTCGAGTTCGCCAACGAGGCCGAACGTCAGCGTTATCGCAATCTGATCGAAGAACTGCGCTGCCCGAAGTGTCAGAACCAGAACATCGCCGACTCCGACGCGCCCATCGCCATGGACCTGCGCAACGAGATTTTCCGCATGCTGGAAGAGGGCAAGAGCAACGAGCAGATCATCGACTTCCTGGTCTCGCGCTACGGCGATTTCGTGCTCTACAAACCGCCGCTGACCAGCCGCACGCTGCTGCTCTGGTACGGCCCGGCCGGCCTGCTGGTGATCGGTTTCGGCGTGCTCGGGGTGATTCTTCTGCGCCGCCGTGGGCAGCAGAAGGACCGTTCGGCCGCCGTTCTCTCCGCCGATGAGCAGCAGCGCCTGGCTGCGCTGCTCGAGCAAAACTCTCAGGACCACAAAGACCGATGATCGATTTCTGGTTGCCCGCCGGGCTGCTGTTGCTGACCGCCCTGGCGTTTCTGCTGATTCCGGTGCTGCGCATTCGCAAGCTGCAGGCCGAAGAAGACCGCACCGCGCTCAACGTCACCCTCTATCAGGAGCGCCTGCAGGAGCTGGAAGCCCAGCGCCAGGTCGGCGTGCTCGATGATGCGCAGCTCGAGGCCGGCCGTGCCGAAGCCGCGCGCGAACTGTTGGCCGACACCGAAGGCGTGCAGCGCCGTAGCGGCGTGCTCGGCGGCAAGGTGCCGCTGGTCTGCGCACTGCTGGTGCCGGTGCTGGGCGTCGCCCTGTATCTGCACTGGGGCGCGCTCGATCAGGTCGAGCAGGCGCGCAACTTCGCCGCCCAGCAGCCGCAGAGCATCGAGGAGATGACCGCGCGCCTGGAGCAGACCGTCAAGCAGCAGCCGGATTCGGCCGAGGCCTGGTACTTCCTCGGTCGCACCTACATGGCCCAGGAGCGTGCCGGCGATGCCGCCAAGGCCTTCGAGCAGGCGGTGAACCTTGCCGGCCGCGCGCCGGAGCTGCTCGGCCAGTGGGCGCAGGCGCTGTACTTCGCCGAAGGCAAGCAGTGGAACGAGCAACTGCAGGCTCTGACCGACGAGGCGCTGAAGGCCGATCCGGAGGAGGTTACCAGCCTCGGCCTGCTCGGTATCGCCGCCTATGAAAGCCAGCGCTACGCCGACGCCGTGCGCTACTGGGAGCGCCTGGTGGCCGTGCTGCCGGAGCAGGACCCGTCGCGCATGGCCATCGCCGGTGGTATCGAGCGTGCCCGTCAGCAGATGGGCGAGGGCGAGCAGCCCGGCGCTGCCGCCGAGCCGGGTGCCAAGGTGCATGCGCTGGAAGTCAGCGTATCGCTGGCGCCCGAGGTGCAGCGCCAGGTGCAGCCGGACGATGCCGTATTCATCTTCGCCCGTGCCCTCAGCGGCCCGCCCATGCCGCTGGCGGTCAAGCGCATGAAGGTTTCCGACCTGCCGGCGCAGGTCAGCCTGTCGGATGTCGATGCGATGATGCCCGAGCTCAAGCTGTCGGCCTTCGAGCAGGTGCAGCTGGTGGCGCGGGTGTCGCGTGAGGGGAATGCGACCAAGGGCGAGTGGATCGGCCAACTGGGCCCGATCTCCAACACCGCACGTGACACACAGGCGCTGCTGATCGACAGCCGCGACGGGCAGGCACAATGAAACGCCTGGCGCTGCTCTGCGCGATCGCTCTCGGTCTCTCCGGCTGCGTGCTGCAGCAGCCGAGCCCACCGGTCGGCAAGTTGCCACCGGCGCAACAACCCGGCACACCGGCTGGCAAGTTGCCGCCGGTCCAGCAGCCCTCGCACCCGCGCTACGCGCCGCCGCCCGGAGTGAAGAGCCACTGGAATCCGGCCTTGGGCGTGTACGTGGTCGAAGGCGCTCGCGACCTCTACTACCGCGAGCGCATCTTCTATCGCTGGGATGGCGGCTGGAGCTGGTCGCCGCAAGCCGGCGGGCCGTGGAAGGCCACCGACAGCTCGGGCATTCCGCCGGGGCTGTTCCGTCAATATCAGAACCGCTGATCGCGCATTACCTGTTGCCTCCAAACGAAAACGGCGCCCTTAGGCGCCGTTGTTGTTTGGGTTCGATCCGGGCTCAATGCGCCCAGATCATGCCTACCAGCAGGTAGCAGATCAGCGTCACCAGCACCACGCCGAACAGGTTGAGGGCAAAGCCCGCCTTGATCATCGACTGTATCTTCATATGCCCAGTGCCGAACACGATGGCATTGGGCGGCGTCGCCACCGGCATCATGAAGGCGCAGCTGGCGGCGATGGCGGCAGGAATCGCCAGCAGCTCGGCCGGCATGCCCTGCGACACGGCCAGCGCGCCCAGCAGCGGCAGGAAGGCCGCCGCGGTGGCGGTGTTGGAGGTGACCTCGGTGAGGAAGATGATCACCAGCACCACCACGCCGATCATCGCGATCACCGGCAGGGCGCCCAGGGCGCCAAGGCTCTGCGCGATCCACTCGGCCAGACCGGTGCTGCGGATCACCCCGGCCAGCGACAGGCCGCCGCCGAACAGCAGCAGCACGCCCCAGGGCAGTTTGCTGGCGCTTTCCCAGTTCATCAGAAATACCCGCTGCTTGACGTCCACCGGGATGATGAACAGCGCCAGGGCGGCAGCGATGGCGATGCTGGTGTCGTTGACGCCGGACACCCAGCCGGCGATCAGCGGCTGGAACACCCAGGCCAGCGCGGTGATCACGAACACCAGCGCCACCAGCTTCTCGCCGCGGCTCAGCGGGCCGAGTTCGGCCAGTTCGCTGCGGATCAGCTGGGTGCTGTCATGCCCGGCCAGGTTGAAGCCGCCACGGGTCAGCCACCACCAGATGAACGCCAGCATGATGATCGCCACCGGCAGGCCGAGCAGCATCCACTGACCGAAGCCGATCTGTACCTCGTAGTTGTCGGCGAGGAACGCCGCCAGCAGGGCATTGGGCGGGGTGCCGATCAGCGTGGCGATACCGCCGACGCTGGCGGCATAGGCGATGGCCAGCAGCAGGGCGGTGGCGAAGCGCTCGCGCTCGCTGTCGCCGGCCTCCTGCTCGCCGGTCAGCAGGCCGATCACCGACAGGCCGATGGGCAGCATCATGATGGTGGTGGCGGTGTTGCTCACCCACATGCTGAGAAAGGCGGTGGCCAGCATGAAGCCGGCGATCTGCTTGCTCGGCTTGCTGCCCATGGCCAGCAGCGTCATCAGGGCGATGCGCTTGTGCAGATTCCAGCGCTCCATGGCCAGGCCGAGGATGAAGCCGCCGAGGAACAGGTAGATGGTCGGGTTGGCGTAGGGCGCGGTGGCGGCGTTGAGGCTGTCGATGCCCAGTGCCGGGATCAGCAGGATCGGCAGCAGCGAGGTGGCGGGAATCGGGATGGCCTCGGTGGACCACCAGGTGGCCATCAGCAGCGTCAGGCCGACGGTGGCCCAGGCGGCGCTGGAAAGCTCGCCCGGCGGATCGGTGAGCAGGCAGGCGAGCAGCAGCAAGGGGCCCAGGATCAGACCGATCCAGGCGGCCTTGGCAGGCGCCGTAGAGTCATTGGTGGTTACTGCCATGTCAGGCTTCCTTCAGCTAAAAAGGCGGCTTTATAGCCCAGTGGGCGACTGTATGACCACGTAACGGCTTGTCGGTTTTGCTTCAGTCTGTGTCACCTCGCTGCAGCGCTTGCGGAGCGCGACTGTACAAGGGCCCGCCGCAGCGGTTGCAGTAGCTGGCGTTGTGTTCGTGACGGGGCTTCTTGCAATGCGGGCAGTCATGTTCCATCTGCCCCTCCAGCCGCATGGCATTGGCCAGTTCGGCGGTGAAGATGCCGGTGGGCACGGCGATGATCGAGTAGCCGGTGATCATCACCAGCGTGGCGAGCATCTGACCGATGGGCGTTTGCGGCGTGATGTCGCCGAAGCCCACGGTGGTCAGCGTCACCACCGCCCAGTAGATGCTGATCGGTATGCTGGTGAAGCCGTTGGCCGGGCCTTCGATCACGTACATCAGGGCGCCATATACCGTGACCAGGGTGGAGACGCTGACCAGAAAGACGATGATCTTCTGCTTGCTGCCGCGCAGCGCCACCAGCAGGAAATTCGCCTGGGACAGATACTGACGCAGCTTGAGCACGCGGAAGACGCGGATCAGGCGTATGGCGCGCACGATCATCAGGTACTGCGCATCGGCGAACATCAGCGCGAGGATGGCTGGCAGTACCGCCAGCAGATCCACCAGGCCGAAGAAACTGAAGGCATAGCGCATGGGCTTGGGCGATATGTACAGACGCAAGCCGTACTCGATGGCGAAAAGAACGGTGAAAAACCATTCCAGTGCTCTGAATACCTCGGCGTACTGGTTATGGAAGTGCTCGACGCTGTCGAGCATCACCACCACCAGGCTGGCCAGGATGGTCACCAGCAGCCAGTTGTCGAAGCGCTGAGCGGCCGGTGTGCTGGTTTCGAAGATGATGATGTAGAGGCGTTGGCGCCAGGTCTGGCCTTTGTCCACGGCGTGACTCTCCTAGTAAGGCGAGGGGCAAGCCTAGGCAGGAGAGTGTAGCCAGGGCAAGTGACAGGCGCGGGCGAGGGCGCCTACTGAACTTCCGGCGACGACTCCTCCCGCGGGTCGGCGAGCAGGAATTGCTCTCCCGTCACCGCCGTGATCCGTGCGGTACCCATATTGAGCATTTGCCATTGCCACTGCCCGTAGCGGGTGCTGAAGGTGCCGTGGGCCCGGCATGGGCCATGCAGATACCAGTCGTGTTCCTGGCGAGCGGTAACGAGTATGGCGTGGCGCAGGAACTCGGCGACTGCCTGCGGACTGACCTTGAAGTCCGCGCAGTTCTCCTGCCGCGGGCCAAGGCCATCCTCGATCACCTCGATATCGCTGACCGGGCCGATCAGGCTGGGGATCGCCTCGGCACTGGCGGCGCTGGTCGCCAGCAGCAGGCTGAGGCCGAGCGTTCGTCTGTCCATGTCTTGGGTGATCCCTCACTGGCTGGCTGTGCATCAGGTCGCCAGCTTAGCCCACTGCCCGCGAATCGGCCCGGCACCAGTCGCCGTTTCAGTCTAGGGTCAGGTAGTGCTTGGTAGAGCTGTCGCTGAGGCCTTCCCTGCGCGTGTTGGTGCCGCTGGCGACGAACAGGGCGTCACCGGCTCTGTGCTGAGCGGTCTCGCCGGTGATCTCACTTCGCCGAGGGTCACCACCGCCGCTCTCGAGCGTAACCTCGACGGGCATTCAGTCAGATTCGGCTTCCGCGCGTTCGAAAACATGACGCAGGCCGACTGATCGGTCACCCAGGTGGCCACAATTTGCAGCCGAACTCCTGCGCCACAAGGGGGCTCTACTGTCTGTCCCGGCGACCCGAACCCGCGGTCGCAAACCGATCAGACAGGAGTCCCGATGACGTCAACACCAGCATCCCTCTGGCCCAAGTCCTGGTTGATGATCGTCGCCTGTGCGCTGCCGCTGCTCGGCGGCTGTTCCTCCGAAGCCGAGCCGGCACCCGAGCCGCCGCGGGTGGCGCTGGTCGAGCCGCTGCAGCCCGCCGCGCCGCAAGCCGAGGCGCTGCGTTTCTCCGGGGTGGTGCAGAGCACCACCACCCAGCTGTCATTCGAGGTGGCCGGGCGCATCGAGCGCATCCTGATCGACGAGGGCACCCGCGTCAGGCGCGGCCAGCCGCTGGCGGAGCTGGACCGCACCGACTACCGGCTGCAGCTGCGTGAAGCCGAGGCACGCCTGAGTCAGCTGGAGGCGGATCTGGCGCGCAAGCGCACCCTGCTTGCCGAGGGCATTCTCGCCCCTGCCGCCATCGAGGCGCTGGAGGCCAATACCGTGGCCGCGCGGGTGGCGCGCGACAGCGCCCAGCGCAATATCGATCACAGCACCCTGACCGCGCCGTTCGATGGCGTGGTGGCGCGCCGCCTGGCCGAGCCGGACATGGTGGTGGCGGTCGGCACGCCGGTGTTCGAGATGCAGGACAACCGCCAGATCGAGGTCAGCGTCGATCTGCCGGAAAGCGCCGCGCTGAGCATTCCCCTCGGGCCCGAGCTCGAGGCCGAAGCGCAACTGGTGATCGCCGACCTGAGCCTGCCGCTGCGCTACAAGGAGCACAGCACCCAGCCGCGCGAAGGTGCGCGCACCTACCGGCTGGTGCTGCAGGGCGAGCCGCCCGAGGACTACAACCTGCTGCCGGGCATGGCCATGCGCGTCAGCCTGCAGCGCCCCGCACAGCCACAGACAGAGGAGGAGGGCTTTCGCCTGCCGCTGTCGGCGCTGCAGACCGGCAGCGATGGCAAGCACTTCATCTGGCAGGCCGACGAGGGCCGCGCGCGGCGGCTCGCGGTGCAATTGCAGCAGGTCGAAGGCGATCAGGCGCTGATCCGCGGCGAGGGCCTGCAGGCGCAGCTGCCGATCATCGTCGCCGGCGGCAGCAAGCTGCACGAGGACCAGCCGATCGAAGCGCGGGAGCGGAACTGAGCCGATGGATTTCGCCCGTTACGCCATCACTCGGCCGGTCAATATCTGGATTCTGGTGCTCACCTGCCTGCTCGGCGGCATCCTCGCCTTCTTCGAGATCGGCCGCCTGGAAGACCCCGAGTTCACCATCAAGCAGGCCATCGTCAACGTGCAGTACCCCGGCGCCACGGCGCTGGAGGTCGAGCAGCAGGTGACCGAGCCGCTGGAAAGCGCCATCCAGCAGATGTCGCAGATCAAGGAGATCCGCTCGCGCTCGATGCCGGGCATCGCCGAGATCCGCGTGGAGATGCAGGACCGCTACGACGGTGACGCGCTGCCGCAGATCTGGGACGAGCTGCGCAACAAGATCAACGATGCTCAGGGCGACCTGCCGCCGGGCATCGAGCCGCCGCAGGTCAACGACGATTTCGGCGATGTCTACGGCATCTTCTACGCCCTGACCGGCGACGGTCTGACGCTCAAGGAACTGCACGAAACGGCCAAGGACCTGCGCCGCGCGCTGCTCACCGCCGACGGCGTCGGCAAGGTGGAGATCGCCGGCGTGCAGGAGGAACGCATCCTGGTGGAGGTCGATCAGGCGCAGCTGGCGGCAATGAACATCGCCCCCGACGAGATTGCCGCAGCGCTGGGCGATACCGATGCCGCGGTGGAGGCCGGCGGCGTCAATGCCGGCGACTTCTTCGTGCGCCTGCGCCCCAGCGGGGCGTTCGACTCCCTGGAGGAGCTGCGCGCGCTGTCGGTCGGCCAGGGGCCGCAGCGGGTCGAGCTGGGCGCCATCGCCAAGCTTTCGCGCGACTATGCCGAGCGGCCGCAGCAGATCATCCGCCACAACGGCCAGCCGGCGCTGACGCTGGGCATCAGCGGCGTGTCCGGGGCGAACATCGTCGAGGTTGGGCACAGCGTCGAGGCAGTGCTGCGGACCGTTGAGCACAGCATGCCGCTGGGCGCCGAGCTGCACCCGCTGTACGAGCAGCACCGCATCGTCGACGAGTCGGTGAACAGCTTCGCCCTCAACGTGTTTCTCTCGGTGGCCATCGTGGTCGGCGTGCTGTGCATTGCCATGGGCCTGCGCGCCGGGGTGATCATCGGCGCGGTGCTGTTTCTCACCGTGCTCGGCACGTTGCTGGTGATGTGGCTGGCCGGCATCGAGCTGGAGCGGATTTCCCTCGGCGCGCTGATCATCGCCATGGGCATGCTGGTGGACAACGCGGTGGTGGTCTGCGACGGCATGCTGGTGCGTCAGCGCCAGGGCAAGAGCATCCTTGAGGCGTCGCAGCAGACGCTGCAACAGACGCAGTGGCCGCTGCTGGGGGCGACCATCATCGGCATCCTGGCCTTCGCCGGCATCGGCCTGTCCCAGGACACCACCGGCGAATTCCTCTTCTCGCTGTTCTTCGTCATCGCCGTGTCGCTGCTGCTCAGCTGGTTGCTGGCCCTGCTACTGGTACCGCTGTTCGGCCATTACCTGCTGCGCAATGCCGGCGCCGACGAGGATGCCGATGCCGCATACGACGGCCCCTGGTACGCGCGCTATCGCCGGCTGGCTACAGGCGTGCTGCGCCGGCCGAAGCTGACCATCGGCGCGCTGCTGATACTGACGGTGATCAGCGCGGTGATCTTCACCCGCCTGCCGCAGAGCTTCTTCCCGCCGTCGAGCACGCCGCTGTTCTACGTCAACCTGTTCCTGCCGCAGGGTACGCATATCCGCGATACCGCGCGCGCTGCCAGCGAGGTCGAGCAGTACCTGGCCGAGCAGGACGGTGTGAGCGATGTGTCGAGTTTCATCGGCGCCGGGGCCTCGCGCTTCATGCTCACCTACATGCCGGAGCAGCCGAATGCCTCGCTGATGCACTTTCTCGTGCGCACCGAGGATGCTGAGCGGATCGACGGCCTGGTACGGCAGATCAATCAGGAGTTGCCGCAGCGCTATCCATCGGCGGATGTCAGCGCCGCCCAGTTCATGTTCGGCCCCAATGCCGAGGCCAAGCTGGAGGCGCGCATCAGCGGCCCGGACATCGAGGTGCTGCGCGAGATATCCGCCGAGGGGCGCAAGCGCCTGCAGGAGCAGGGCCAGGTGCTCAACGTGCGTGACGACTGGCGTCAGCCGGTGCTGGTGCTGCGCCCGCAGCTGGCGCTGGATCGCCTCGCCGATGCCGGGCTGACCCGCCAGGCAGTGGCGCGCGCACTGGCTGCCGGCAGCGAGGGCCAGCGCGTCAGCCTGCTGCGCGAGCGCGACGAGCTGATCCCGGTGCTGCTGCGCGCCGCGCCGGATGACCGCATCGACGCCGACAACCTGCTGCAACGGCTGATCTGGAGCCCGGCCGGCAACGGTTACGTGCCGCTGGCGCAGGTCGCCGACCGCATCGAACCGAGCAGCGAGGACGGCATCATCGTGCGCTACGACCGCGAGCGCACCATCTCCATCCGCGCCGAACCGCGCGACGGCGAGAACACCAACGAGGCGCACGAGCGCATCCGTCCGCTGATCGAGGGCATCGAACTGCCGGTCAACTACAGCCTGAAGTGGGGCGGCGACTACGAGCAGTCCTCCGATGCCCAGCAGGCGCTGGCCAGCACGCTGGCGGTGCCTTATCTGGCGATGGTGCTGGTCACCGTGCTGCTGTTCGCCCGGGTGCGTCAGCCGCTGATGATCTGGGCGGTGGTGCCCATGGCCATCTGCGGCGTGAGTTTCGGCCTGCTGCTCACCGGTCAGGCCTTCGGCTTCATGGCGCTGCTCGGCCTGCTCAGCCTGACCGGCATGCTGATCAAGAACGCCGTGGTGCTGGTGGACGAAATCGACCGGCAGATCGCCGCCGAGGTGCCGCGCCTGACCGCCATCATCGAGGCCTCGGCCTCGCGTCTGCGCCCGGTGACGATGGCCGCCGGCACCACGGTGCTGGGCATGGTGCCGCTGCTGTTCGACCCGTTCTTCGCCAACATGGCGGTGACCATCATGGGCGGCCTGGGCTTCGCCACGCTGCTGACGCTGCTCGCCGTGCCCTGCCTGTACCTGCTGCTGATGAAAGTGCGCCCGGAGGAAACCGCATGACTGCCAAGGCCCTGGCCGCTCCGCTGCTGCTCGCCCTGGCCCTGAGCGCCTGCTCCAGCGCACCGCAGCACCCGGCGCCGCAACTGCCGGATACCTGGTTCAGCGCCGCCGGCGCCCACCCGGCCGATGCCGAGTCGCTGGCCAGCTGGTGGCGCCAGTTCGACGACCCGCAGCTCACCGCGCTGGTCCATCGCGCCATGCAGCAGAACCACGATGTACGCCTGGCCATGGCGCGGGTCGACAGCGCCCGCGCGCAGCTGCGCCAGTCGCGCGCCGGCCTGCTGCCGAGCTTCGATTTGCCGGGCTCGGCCAGCCGCCAGTGGATCGAGAACGACCAGGACGCCGAACCCGGCAGCCCGCTGGCCGAGTTTATCCCGGATGACGACCCGATCGCCTTCGACAGCTGGGAACTGGCGCTGGAGGCGACCTGGGAGCTGGACCTGTTCGGCGCCACCCGCGCCCGGCGCGACAGTGCCGCCCAGCAACTGCGCTCGGCCGAGGCGCAGACGGTGGCCGCGCGCCTGGCCGTGGCCGCCAACACCGCGCAGGGCTACCTGCAACTGCGCGCGCTGCAGGGTCAGCGCGCGCTGCTGGTGGAAGGCATCGAGGTGGCCCGCGAACTGGAGCGCATCGCCGGGCTGCTGTTTCACGCCGGCGAGGTGACCCGGCTGGACGTCGAGGCTACATCCGCCGAACGCGCATCGCTGGAAGCCGATCTGGACGAGCTGGACATCCACCTGGCCGAAGCGCAGCTGGCGCTGGATACCCTGCTTGCCGAGCCGCCGGGCAGTAGCGCCGTCCACCTCGCCGCCAGTGCGGCGGTGCCGCTGGCCGAACAGCGCATCGCCGCCGGTCAGCCCATCGACCTGTTGCGCCGTCGCCCGGACCTGATCGCCGAAGCGGCGCGGCTGGATGCCGCCGAACTGCAGACACTGGCCGCCCGCCGCGACCTGTTCCCGAAACTGGCGGTGCAGGCCGCCGTGGGTCGCTCGGGCTTCGCCCTGGGCGACGCCGTTTCCAGCGCTTCGAACTTCGCCCGGGTCGGCGCCACCTTCGGTCTGCCGCTGCTGGACTATGCAAACCGTGGCGCCGCCATCGAACTGGCCGATGCCGAGGGCGAGGGCGCCTACATCGCCTTCGAGCAGGCTCTGGCCCGTGCGCTGGAGGAGGTCGAACGCGGCCTGACGCGCATTGCCGGCCAGCAACGTCGGCACGCCGCCCTCAGCCGCACCCGCGAGCATCGCGAGCGCGCGCACCGGCTGGCGCAGCGCAGCTACGAGCTGGGCGAGGCAAACCTGAGCGAGGTGCTGGACGCCCAGCGCGGCGCACTGCAGGCGCGCCAGCGGGCACTGGAAGGTCGCACCGCACTGGCGACCGCGCAGGTGGCGTTGTACGTGGCGCTGGGCGGTGGCTGGCAGGCGGGAGGCGCGCAGGCTGCGGATACGCCGAGCGAGGCTGGAACCGTGGAGCGCGAACGCTGATTGGCTTCCTGGGCCAGGCGGCTCAGGCGGGCGGCAGTTTTTCCAGAAAGCGCATCAGCAGGCTTTCTTCGGCGCGCAGGCCCTTGCGCGATGTCGCCAGGCGGATGCCGGCCAGCTCGCCAGCGAGGAAGGCGTCGATCAGGGCCGGATGGATGTAGCACTTGCGGCAGACCGCCGGCGTATTGCGCAGCTGCTGCGCCACCTCCTTGACCATGGCCACCACATGCTTCTTGGCTGCGCTTTCCGGCTGCCATTCGAGCTCGCGCAATAGCGTCAGGGCCAGCGCGCTGCCGGCCCAGGTGCGGTAGTGCTTGGCGGTGAAGTCGGCGCCGGTAAGTTCACGCAGGTACTCGTTGATATCGGTGGAGGTCACCGCGCGACGCTCGCCATGCTCGTCCAGATACTGGAACAGGTGTTGCCCGGGCAGTTCCAGACAGCGCTGGATGATGCGCGCCAGGCGTCGATCGTTGACCTGCACCTCATGCTCGATGCCGCTCTTGCCGCGAAAATGAAAGCGTATGGTGTTGCCTTGCACCTCGACGTGACGGTTGCGCAGGGTGGTCAGCCCATAGGAGCGATTGTCCCGCGCGTAGCGGGCGTTGCCGACCCGGATCAGGGTGTTGTCCAGCAGCATGATCACGGTTGCCAGCACCTTCTCGCGGCGATGTTCGCGCAGGTTCAGGTGCTGCTGCAGCGCTTCGCGCAGCGCCGGCAGGGCTTTGCCGAATGCCAGCAGGCTGGCGTACTTGTCCGCATCGCGGATTTCGCGCCAGCGGGCGTGGTAACGGTATTGCTTGCGCCCGCGGGCATCGCGGCCGGTTGCCTGCAGATGACCGTTGGCCAGTGGGCAGATCCAGACATCGGTGTAGGCGGGCGGCACTGCCAGGGCATTGATGCGAGCCACCTCCTTGGGATCGCGGATGCGCTGGCCCTGCGTGTCGAAGTAGCAGAACTTGCCGCGCAGCTTGCGGCGGCTGATGCCGGGCATGCTGTCGTCGACATAGCGCAGGTCGGCCGGTAGTTCGATGTCGCCAGGCGCCAGGCTCATCGGCGCGCCCCTCGACAAAACCTGACAACAGGCGAAACGGCGATGGCAGGGCAAAGGACAACGTCGGGCATGGGTATCGCTCGTTGCAGCAGATATGAATTAGCCCGCCAAACGAGGCGGGAGTTCACTCTTTACGAACGGGAAGAGGGGCCGGGCGTCAGGGCGCTGCGCTGTTTCTGACTGCCTGCTGCCAGTTCTGCGCGCCGGCTCTGATCAGCCAGCAGGCGAGGATGAAGGGCATGGTCAGGGCCGGCAGGCCGAGGGCGCTGAAACCGGGCTGCAGCAGCAGGGCGAGCAGGATGCCGAGGGCGGGCACCCAGAGGTTGCGGTGTACCTGGGCCAGGGCAATGGCCGCCAGAGTGGCGTTGTAGCCGTAAAGACCGGCCAGCGCGCCCTCGCCGGGCCAGCCGGAGAAGAGCGCCAGGGTGAAGCCGCCGCTGGAACCCAGCAGCGCCCACAGCGCCATGCGGCCATCGGCCAGGCGCAAGCCGAGCAGCAGGCACAGGCCGGCCAGTGGCGAGTCGAGGAAGATCACCTGACCGAGGCCGCGCAGCACGGCGAGTATCAGCTGCAGGAGGCTCAGCGCCGGCGCGTCGGGCGCGCTGGCTGGCGGTGCAGCTGACAGCTCCAGCTGAGCGAGCAGTGCCAGCAGCAGCCAACCCAGCAGCACGAAGGGAAAGGTGAAGGCGGGCAGCCAGCCATGCTGGCGCATGCGCCGCATCCAGGGTGCCAGCAGCAGGCTGGACAGGGTGGCGCTGGCGACGATCAGCACGGGCAGCAGCGGCGTCCACGGCAGTTTCAGGCTCAGCAGCAGACCGAGGAGGACGCCGTTGTAGCCGTACAGACCGATGACGATATCCGCCTTGGGGTAGCCGCGGCGTAGCGCCACCCATGTCGAGGTCAGGCCGCCGAGCAGGGCACCGGGCAGCAGCTCGGGTGCGCCGATCAGAATGGCGAGCAGTACCAGTGCGCCGCAGCCGGGGCTCTGTTGCAGGAAGATCTGGGCGAAGCCGCAGAGCAGGGCGCGCAGGCTTTGCAGGGCAGGGTGTGAGGTTGGTAGTCGGGGCATGATGTATATGCCAAGAGAGCCCTCTCCCCCAGCCCCTCTCCCATAAATGGGAGAGGGGAGCTGTCCGTGTCGCCTGGAGGAGCCGTGTAGGGTGCGCCGTGCGCACCAAAACCGCCTTGCCATAGCAGGTGCGCAAGGCCTGGGCGGCCCCGCGACATCCTGCGTTGGCTTTATGCGTAGCCCGGATTAAATCCGGGAAGCAGCAGTCGAGCATTCCCCGGATTTCATCCGGGCTACGGGGCGAGTCAATGCAGCGTTTCGATCCTCAGGCTGTTGGTGCTGCCGGGCTGGCCGAAGGGTTCGCCGGCGGTGATCACCACCGTTTCGCCGCGCCTGGCCATGCCCTGGGCCTGGGCGATCTCCAGCGCGGTGCTGGTGACTTCCTCGACCCGGCGCAGGCGCTCGTTGACCACCGAGTAGATGCCCCAGGCCACGGTCAGGCGGCGGGCAGTGGTCAGGCTCGGCGTCAGGCTCAAGATCGGCGCCTTCGGTCGTTCACGCGAGGCACGCAGGCTGGAGCTGCCGGATTCCGTGTAGTTGACCAATGCCGCCACCGGCAGGATCGAGCTGATACGGCGGATGGCGCAGCTGATGGCGTCGCTGGCGGTGGCCTCGGCCTGCGGGCGACCGACGTCGAGCTGGCTCTGGTAGTCCGGGCCGTTCTCCACCTGGCGGATGATCTTGCTCATCATCTGCACGGTTTCCAGCGGGTAGTCGCCGGAGGCGGTCTCGGCCGACAGCATCACCGCATCGGCGCCTTCGGCCACGGCGTTGGCCACGTCGGTGACTTCGGCGCGGGTCGGCGCCGGGGAGAAGCGCATGGATTCCAGCATCTGCGTGGCGACCACCACCGGGCGGCCCAGTTGGCGGCAGGTGCGCACGATGTCCTTCTGAATGCGCGGCACGTTCTCGGCCGGCACTTCCACGCCCAGATCGCCGCGCGCCACCATGATGGCGTCGCACAGACGGGCGATTTCTTCGAGATGCTGCACCGCCGAGGGCTTCTCGATCTTGGCCATCAGGAAGGCCTTGCCCTGGATCAGCTCGCGGGCTTCGACGATGTCCTCGGGGCGCTGTACGAAGGACAGCGCCACCCAGTCCACGCCCAGCTCCAGGCCGAAGGCCAGATCGCGACGATCCTTTTCGGTCAGCGGCGACAGCTGCAGCACCGCCTCGGGCACGTTGACGCCCTTGCGGTCGGACAGCTCGCCACCGGCGATGACGCAGGTGTCTACCGCATCGGCCTGCTTGCCGGTCACTTTCAGGCGCAGGCGGCCGTCGTCCAGCAGCAGGCTCATGCCCGGCTGCAGGGCTTCGATGATTTCCGGGTGGGGCAGGTTGACCCG
>MTEW01003700.1_pt1 | contig 29240 bp, 27 predicted proteins | sample 1042681 | NCBI WGS metagenome assembly MTEW01 (sample SAMN06185811, study PRJNA358809) | soil metagenome | isolation source: soil biostimulated with citrate as carbon source | place: India | collected 2015-05-23
CGCCCGGCGAGCGGCGCCGCCAGGGCACCGGCCGCACCGGCCAGGCCGAACGCGCCGGCCGCCGCGCTGCCCAGGCCGAAGCGGGCATGCAGCATCACCGCCAGCGTCGACCAGAACGCGCTGAACGCCACCGACAGCAGTCCCTGGGCCAGCGCCGCGCGGCGCAAGGCCGGATAGCGCGACCAGAGCTTGAGCATCGAGCCAAGCAGCGCGCCATAGCCCAGCGAGGTGGTCGCGGCGAAGCGCGGCAGGCCCCGCCAGGCACCGATGGCGAACAGCGCGATGGAGATCGCCGCCACCCCATACACCGCGCGCCAGCCGAACTGCTCGGCGATCACTCCGCTCATCACCCGCGACAGCAGAATGCCGAGCAGCAGACCGGTCATCACCGTGCCCACCACCGTGCCGCGCTCGCTCTCCGGGGCCATGGTGGCGGCGGCCGGGACGATGTCCTGGGCCATGGTGGCGGCGAGGCCGATGGCCAGGCTGGCGATCAGCAGGGTTCCCACGCCCGGCGCGATGCTGCTCAGCAGCAGGGCCAGCATCAGCATGCCGGCCTTGGCCAGGATGATCCGCCGCCGGTCGTAGCGGTCCCCCAGCGGCGCCAGCAGCAGGATGCCCAGGGCATAGCCGAGCTGCGTCAGCATCGGCACCATGCCGACGGCACGCTCGCCAGCCTGGATGTCGGCGCCCAGCACACCCAGCATCGGCTGGCTGTAGTAGAGGGTGGCAACGCTCAGCCCGGCCCCCGTGGCCAGGAGAAGCACGAGCCCGCGCGATAATGCGGGTGCGCTGTGCGCCAGCGCGGGGGAGCAAGGTGTCGAGGTCATGAGCATTTTCCCAGAGGCTTGAACGAGGGCGTCATTCTCATCGCGTATCGAAAGACGCTGTAGTAGCCTTCCAGGCAAATCAGTTATGCACTTTACGTATGAGCGAACTCGTCACCAGCCTCGATCGCATCGAACTGCTGCGCACCTTCGTCCGCATCGTCGACGCTGGCAGCCTGTCGGCCGCCGCCGCGCAGCTGAACACCACGCAGCCCACCGTCAGCCGTCGCCTGCAGACGCTGGAGCGCTCGCTGGGCCTGCAGCTGCTCAACCGCACCACCCACGGCATGCAGCTGACCGGCGATGGCGAGCGCTGCTACACCTACGCCAGGCAGGTGCTGGAAAGCTGGACGGAGATGGAGGACGAGCTGATCGGCGCACGCGAAGACCCTCGCGGCACGCTGCGCGTGCAGGTGCCTCACGCCTTCGGCCAGGACCAGCTGATCGCCCCGCTGGGGGAGTACCTGCGTCGCTACCCGAAGGTGAGCGTGGAGTGGGTGCTGCACGATCGCAGCCCCGACTTCACCGCCGAGGGCATCGATTGTGCGATTCAGGTCGGCTTCATCGAAGACCCGTCGGTGGTCGCCATCCGCCTCGGCGAAGTGCCGCGGATCGTGGTCGCGGCGCCGGAGCTGCTCGGCGACGAGCCGCTGCCCGCCTCGACCGAACAGCTGCAGCGCCTGCCCTGGCTGGCGCTACGCACCTACTACACCGACGAGGTGGTGCTGTCCTGCCTGCGTGACGGTCGCTCGCACCGCTTTGCGATCCAGCCGCGGATGAGCACCGACAGCCTCTATGCCCTGCGCAGCGCCGCGCTCGCCGGGCTCGGCGCCTGCGTCAGCTCGGCCTGGATAGTCGCCCGCGATATCGAGGAAGGCCGCCTGGTCCAGCTGATCCCGCAATGGCAGGCCGCGCCCCTGCCGGTCTACCTGATCTACCCACATGCGCGCAGCTACCCGGCCAAGCTGCGCCTGTTCGCCGAGCTGATCCGCAGCCGCATGCCGAACCTCGTCGGCCTGCGCGCAGCAGGCGCCGAAGGTGCGCAGCCGGGCAGCCGTCACTGACGCGCTGTGCTCAGCGCAGCTTCTCCAGCATCTGGTAGTACCACATGCCGGCGGCCAGCATCGGGTTGCCGAGCTGGTCGCCCAGCGGCACCTTGATGTGCCTGCAGGCGGCGAAGGTGTCGTACTGCTCCAGGTCGCCGGTGATGGCCTTGGCCATGATCTCGCCCATGATGTGGGTGGTGGCGATGCCGTGGCCGGAGTAGCCCTGGCAATACCAGACGTTGCTCGACAGCTTGCCCAGCTGCGGGATGCGGTTCATCACGATGCCCATGGCGCAGCTCCACTGGTAGTCGATCTGCACGCCCTTGAGCTGCGGGAAGGTGCGCTCGATGCACGGGCGCAGCTCGCCGGCGATATCCCGCGAATCGCGCCCGGAGTAGTTGCAGCCGCCGCCGAACAGCAGGCGACCGTCGGCGGTGAGGCGGTAGTAGTCGAGCACGAAGCGGCAGTCGTACACCGCCAGGTCCTGCGGGTTGATCTCTTTCGCCAGCTCGCCCAGCGGCGCGGTGGTGACGATGCCGCCCATGGCCGGGAAGATCAGGCCCTTGAGCTTGCGCCGCTCCAGCTTGTGGTAGACGTCGCCGGCCAGCAGCACCTGCTTGGCCTCGATCCGCCCGCCGCGGGTGACCACCGCCGGACGCGCGCCGTGGACGATCTCCAGCACCTCGGAATGCTCGAAGATCAGCGCACCCAGGCTCTCGGCGGCCCTGGCCTCGCCGAGGCACAGGTTGAGCGGGTGCAGGTGCATGTTGCGGGTGTTCCTGATCGCCCCGCAGTAAAGCTCGCTGCCCAGTTGCGCACGCACGCCGGCGGCGTCGAGCAGGGTCACCTCGTCACCCATGCCGCGGCGCTGCGCCTCTTCAAAGGAGGCCTTGAGCTCGTCCATATGGCTGGGCTTCATCGCCGCGTGCAGATGGCCGTGCTTGAGGTCGCAGTCGATGCCGTATTTGGCCACGCGGTTCTTGATGATCTCGTGGCCGCGCCAGCGCAGGTGCCAGATGAAGTCGTCCACCTCCTCGCCCAGCGTGTTGCGCATCTGCTTGCGCATGGCCTCGTCGCCGGACAGGCTGCCGGTGACCTGGCCGCCGTTGCGCCCGCTGGCGCCCCAGCCGACCTTGTTGGTTTCCACCACGGCCACTTTCAGGCCGCGCTCGGCCAGCTCCACCGCCGTGGCGATGCCGGTGAAGCCGCCGCCGATGATGGCCACGTCCACCGTCACGCTGCCCTGCAGCGTCGGGTAGTCGGTCTCGAAGTTGAGCGAGGCCGAGTAATAGGACGGCGCGCGCTCGGCGGCGGGTTTGACGGGTTGGGTGATGACGTTCATTGCAAAGTCCTCGAAGCGGCTATGCGCCGTAGGGTGCGCCGTGCGCACCATGTATGGGTTCGGTGCGCCCAGCGCACCCTACTCAGGCGTTACTCAGATACCAGCGCCAGTCCTGCTCGCCGACCTCGCCCATGAACTGGCGATACTCGGCGCGCTTGACCGCGAGAAACACCTTGAGGAACTCCGCGCCGAAGGCGTCGCGCGCCCAGCCGGAGCGCTCCAGCGCCTGGATCGAAGTCAGCCAGTCGGTGGGCAGCAGCTCCTTGGCCTGGGCATAGCCGTTGCCCTGCACCGGCTCACCCGGATCGAGCCCCTCGCGAATGCCGCGGTGTATCCCGGCGAGAATCGCCGCCGCGGCCAGATAGGGGTTGGCGTCGGCGCCGCAGATGCGGTGCTCGACATGCCGGGTCGGCGCCGGGCCGCCCGGCACGCGCAGGCTGACGGTGCGGTTGTCCACGCCCCAGGTCGGCGCCAGCGGCGCGTAGCTGTTGGCCTGAAAGCGCCGGTAGGAGTTGGCGTTGGGGCAGAACAGCAGCAGCGAATCGAGCAGGCTGGCGAGCATGCCGCCGACTGCCTGGCGCAGCAGCGGCGTGCCGGCAGGGTCGTCACTTGCGAACAGGTTGGCGCCGTCCGCATCGGCCAGGCTCACGTGCATATGCATGCCGGTGCCGGCGATCTCGGCGAACGGTTTGGCCATGAAGCAGGCCTGCATGCCGTGCGCATGGGCCACGCCCTTGACCAGGCGTTTGTAGCGCACCGCCTGGTCCATCGCCGCGAGCGCCGGGCCGTGTTCCAGGGTGATCTCGACCTGGCCGGGAGCGTATTCGGAAATCGCCGTGCGCGCCGGAATGCCCTGGGCCTTGCAGGCCGCGTAGAGATCGCGCAGAAACGGCTCGATCTGTTCCAGCTCGCGCAGGCCGTAGACCTGGGTCTGCCGCGGGCGACCGCCGTCGGCGTCCAGCGCCGGCTGCGGGCGGCCCTGGGCATCGCGTTTCTGATCGAGCAGGTAGAACTCCAGTTCGCAGGCCATCACCGGGTGGTAGCCGTCGGCCTCCAGCTGCTTGATCACCCGCACCAGCAGCTGACGCGGATCGGCCGGCGTGGCCGGCAGGCCTTCGCTGGGGTGCATCGATACCTGCACCGCGGCGGTGGGGATCTGCCGCCAGGGCAGGCGCACCAGGCTGCCGGGCAGCGGGTAGGCGCGGCAGTCGATATCGCCCACCTCCCAGACCAGGCCGGAGTCCTCGACGTCCTCGCCCTGGATGGACAGGCCGAGCATGGTGCTCGGCAGTGGCCGGCCGCTCTGGTACAGCGCCAGCAGCTCCTCGCGGTGCAGCAGCTTGCCGCGCGGCACGCCATTGGCGTCGAGGATGAACAGCTCGATCAGCTCGATATCGGGGTTGTGCGCGAGGAAGTCCAAGGCTTCCTGCACGGGGGCGAAAGTCGTCATATCGCACTCGCTTGCGCCAGTCGGGCGCTCGGTGTCCGCACGGCCCATTCGATTCTCGAACAGGTTGCACAGGCAGACAAATGGGCAACAGCGGCTGCGGACATGGCGCAGCCATCGGAGTCAGCGGGTGGGGACGATGTCCGGCGGGCGCGCGTGGCGGCAATGCCACAGCGCCCAGAAGGCGAGGATGATGGTCAGCAGCGGGTTGAGCCGCTCGAGCAGGCGGCGCCGCGCCGGGGCGCGGTGGAGCGGAACATGGACTTGGCAGGCCGGGGAGTTCATGGCTTGGCAGCGTCGCACAGGGTTTGACGTGCGTTAAATCGGGATTTTCATACGCTTGGTTATGCGCCAGCTAAACAATCCTGCCCGTGCACACCAAGTCGACCCTAGGGTGCGCCATGCGCACCCTTAACCGCACGGCAGCCAGCGGTGCGCTCAGCGCACCCTACGGCTCCGGCCGATAGCCCAGACGCAAGCCGCCCCAATGCCGCCCGCGCACCATGATCGGCACCGACAGGTCGTGCATCAGCTCGCCGGTATCGCGCATGTAGGTCTGCAGCAGCAGCGCCTGCCTGTGGCTGCCGCAACGGATGCCGGTGCGGTCGTTGAACAGGCGCTTGCCGCGGCTCTTGGCGGCATCCACCGCGGCATCGCCGGTGGGCGGATGGTTGAAGGCGGCGTTATGCGTCGGCACATAGCCTTCCGGCGTGGTGCAGATGGCGAATACCAGCCCTTCATGGCGCTTGAGCAGAGGCTCCTGCAAGGCCGGCAGCACCTGATCGGCGTACTGGTCGAAGCGGGTGCGATATTTCTGCGGCTGGGTACCGGGTATCGGCTGGTAATTGCGATCGAACAGTTCGTCGATGCCGATGCGTCCGGCCTGCAGGTCCTGTTCGAACTGCGCGGCGATGGCGGCAGCCCCCTCGCGGGCGAGGTCGTAGGCACGCTGGTGATAATCGTCCAGGCCCACTTCGGCGAGCTGCTCGCTGACCGTTTCCGCCAGCCCCACCAGATGCTCGGCGGCACCGGCCAGCTTGCGGGTCTCGCCCTCGCTGTCCTGCACGTCGCTCTGCAACTGCAGCGCGGCGGTGGACATGCTGGCCAGACGCTGATGATTGTCCGCCGTGCCGGCGCTGATCTGCGCCACCTGCTGCTCGACCTCCTCGGCCTGGTCGGCGATGCCGTGCAGCTGCCCGCCGGCCGACTCGATCTGCTGCGCGGCCTGTTCCAGCTCGACGCTCTGGCGCTGGATATGGGCGACCACCGCAGCGCTCTGCTGACGGATGTCGGCGACCATCTGGCTGACCTCGCCGGTGGCGCTGGCGGTGCGCGCGGCGAGGTTGCGCACCTCGTCGGCGACCACGGCAAAGCCGCGGCCCATCTCGCCGGCACGCGCGGCCTCGATGGCGGCGTTGAGCGCCAGCAGGTTGGTCTGGCTGGCAATGGACTGGATCACCTGGGTGACCTGCTCGATCTGCTCGGTACGACTGCCCAGGCCGTCGATCAGCTCCCGGCTGGCCAGGGTCTGTGCGCTGAGCTGCTGCATGCGGGCGATGGCCTCGCTGAGTTCGGCCTGACCGCTGGCGCTGGCATCGCGTACCTGGCGCGCGGCGCTGAGAGTCTGCTCGGCGCGGGCGGCGCTGTCCTGTTCGGTATGGGTGATGGCCTCGGCCGCCTGGCTGACCTGCTGCACCGCCGCCAACTGCGATTGCAGGCGCTCGGCCAGCAGCTTGACCGCATGGGCGACCTTGGCCGCGGACAGCGCGTTGTGGCAGGTGTGCCGCGACAGGCCGCGGCTCAGCTCGATGAACTCGTTGCCAGCGGTTTGCCGCGCTGCGGACTGCGACGCATCCTCGCGTCGCTGCCAGGGCCCCAGCCAGGGCCACAGGGCCAGAAGCAGGAACGACGGCACGCTGACATAGGATGGCAACTGCGTCTGCTGATAGACCAGCATCAACGCGGCCAGCCCCAATGCATGCAAGACAAAGGCAATTGGCGAGCGGATAAAGGCAGCTTGCATGACCGACCTCGAAGTTCTTGTTCTTGGACGCGGTGAGGCGCTGTAGGCGGACGGTGTCACGACGATTTCTCCTCGAACATCCCACGCAGCCTGGGCAGCAGGCTAGGTGATCGACAGGCCCGGCGGCAAAGGCGCGCACTTGGGGCAGGATGGTTTCGATTCGAGCACCCCGGAAGGTCCACCACCATCACACTTTAGTCGCAGATGGCCGCTACCAGCGAGCCGCATCATCCCGCCAGCCGGTGGCGCTGGATGAAACGCCTGTCCAGCCAGTCCTTGCAGCGCCCATACAGCTGCCCGCCCGCGCTCCAGTCGTGCCAGCCGAGCAGCGCTCCGCCATCGCCGGTGGCCAGCAAGGCCAGGCTCTGCCATTGCGCGCGATACGGCCGCAGCGGTCGACCGACCAGGGCGGCCTGCAGGTTGGCCGTGAGCACCGGCGCCTGCCGCACCGCGAAGCGCCCGCTGCGGCGCATGCCGTCGAGGCTGGCGCTGTCGCCCACGGCGAAGATCTGCCCATGCGACTCGCTCTGCAGGGTCGGGCGGATGGCGACGAAACCCGCCGCATCGCGCGCCAGGCCGCTGGCGGCCAGCCAGGGCCAGGGCCAGGGCCGTGCGCCGCTGGCCAGCAGCAGACGCCGACCGCGCCACACCGGCTCGTCGCCGCTGAGCAGCCAGTCGTCCTCGATCCGTCCGATCGGGCAGTGCTCGCGCACCTGCACGCTACGCTGACGCAGCAGGCCCAGCGCGCGCAGGCGCAACCCGGGCGCCAGGCCGGCGAGCAGCGGCCCGCCGCAGAACAGCGCCACCCCCGGCACCTTGTCGGCCAGTGCCAGCGCCAGCTCGACACCTCCCGCGCCGCCGCCGAGGATGGCCATGCGCCGTGGCTCGGCCTGCCATTGCCGCCAGCCCTCGAGCAACGCACCGATGGGCCTGGCCGCCAGCACCTGCATGGCATCGCCCTGCTGCGGCGGTATGGCCATGCCGGCACCGACGTTGAGCGACAGCCACTCGGCCGCAAGGCTGCGCCCATCGACCAGGCGCAGTACGCGGGCATCGGCATCCAGCGCGGCGATCTCGCCCTCGATCAGCTCCACCTTGGCCGCGCGGCACAGCGGCTGCAGTTCCACGCGGCAGTCCGCCTCGCTGAAACGGCCGCTGATCAAGCCCGGCAGCATGCCGGCGTACCAGGCGTCGGGGCCGAGCGCGAGCACGCCGATGCGTCCCGGCGGCCGCTCCACCAGCGCCCAGCGGCGCAGCACACCCAGGTGAGCATGGCCGGCTCCAGCCAGCAGCAGGTCGTAGCGACTCATGGCTTTCTCGATCCGTCGCGGTACTGGCTCGGCGTCTGCCCGGTCCAGCGCTTGAAGGCACGACCGAAACTGCTGCTGTCGCTGAACCCCAGCAGGTAGGCGATCTCGCTGATGGAGCAGCGCGGATCGCGCATATGGCGCAGGGCCAGGGCGTGGCGGGTGTCGCCGAGCAGCGCCTCGTAGCTGGTCCCCTCTTCGGCCAGATGGCGCTGCAGACTGCGCAGGCTCAGGTGCAGGGCCTGGGCGATGCGTTCGGCCGACGGTTCGCCATCCGGCAGGCGGGCCTCCAGGCAGCCGCGCACCCGCTCGCTGTAACTGGCCACCTGCAATTGTTCGAGGCTGCGCTTGAGCACCGCCTCGTTGTGCTCGGCCAACTCGGGATTGCCGTCATCCAGACGCTGCTCGAAGGCGGCGCGGGGAAAGCGCAGCAGGCTTTCTGCGGCATCGAACTGCAGCGGCGCGCGAAACACCGCCTGCCAGGGCGTCGGGTCGGCAGGCCGAGGACGCTGCAACTGCACCAGCAACGGCGAAAAGTCACGACTCAGGCGGTTGCGGCAGCTGCGCACATAGATCGCGGCGAAGGCATCCAGCGCCTCCGGAGCCGGCGGCGGGCTGCCCGGCGGCACGCGAAAGCGGAATTCGTAGACCTCGCCCACCCGGCACAGCTCCAGCTCCAGCGCATCGCTGACCACCCGGTGGTAGCGCACGATGCGTTCGAACATCTCGCGCAGGCTGCTGCTGGCGATCAGCGCGTAGCCCAGGGCGTGAAAGGTGGTCGGGCTGACGAACTGCGAGGTCTTCAGGCCCAGCGCCGGGTCGCCCGTGGCCGCCACCGCCAGCTGCCACAGGCGGGTGGTGACCGATAGCGGGCAGCGCGCGTTGGGATCATCGAGCAGCGCCGGGTCGAGGCCGGCGGCGCGGCACAGCGCGGCGCTGTCCAGACCGAGGGCGTCGAGCTGCTTGCGCAAAGCGCGCGTCCAGCTGGCCAGGGTGGTGGGTTCGGCAGTCATGCAGATTGGCGTATCCGGTAGGCAGGTTGGCGTGCTCGGTCGGGCGCACCGACGGTCGTCGCGGCACAGTGAGGTCACGGCCCCATGACAAGAGGATGTCGGCATGTCCCCCTCCCCCGCAAGCCTTAATGACCAGCAACGCGCCGCGCATATCCGCGAGCAGGTGATGGCCCATGGCAACGCCCTGCGCCAGCGCTATACCATTCTCCAGCATCAGGACGCGCTCGGCGCCGGCATCCTGGCCTTCGCCCTGTTCGGCATGATCGGCTCGGCCGCGCTGTACATCGGCGGCCATCTGCCCTGGTGGGCCTGCCTGCTGCTCAACGCCTTCTTCGCCTCGCTGACCCATGAGCTGGAGCACGACCTGATCCACTCGATGTATTTCCGCAAGCAGCCGCTGCCGCACAACCTGATGCTGGCGCTGGTCTGGCTGGCGCGACCGAGCACCATCAACCCCTGGGTGCGCCGCCACCTGCACCTGAACCACCACAAGGTCTCCGGCAGCGAAGCCGACATGGAAGAGCGCGCCATCACCAACGGCGAACCCTGGGGCATCGCGCGCCTGCTGATGGTGGGCGACAACATGATGAGCTCCTTCATCCGCTGGCTGCGGGCGAAGAACCCCGAGCACCGCCGGCTGATCCTCACCCGCACGCTGAAGGTCTACGCGCCGCTGGGGCTGCTCAACTGGGCGACCTGGTACCTGTTCCTCGGCTTCCATCTGCTCGACTGGGCCGCCGCCGCACTCGGCGCCCCGATCGCCTGGTCGGCCACCACCCTGAGCGTGATGCAGGTGGTGAATGTCGCCGTGGTGGTGCTGGTCGGGCCCAACGTGCTGCGCACCTTCTGCCTGCACTTCGTCAGCTCCAACATGCACTACTACGGCGATGTCGAACCGGGCAACGTGATCCAGCAGACCCAGGTGCTCAACCCCTGGTGGCTGTGGCCGCTGCAGGCGTTCTGCTTCAACTTCGGCAGCAGCCACGCGATCCATCATTTCGTGGTCAAGGAGCCCTTCTACATCCGCCAGCTCACCGTGCCCTTCGCCCACCGGGTGATGCGCGAGATGGGCGTGCGCTTCAACGACTTCGGCACCTTCGCCCGCGCCAATCGCTGGACCCGTCGCGCCCGGACGCAGCAGGAGCGCGCCAGCACCGCCTGAGCATCGCGCGTCGCGCCAGGGTCTCATGCGCACGTCATTCGTCGCCGGGCACGGCGGATGAGACCCGCCGCGCAATCACAGCGCCAGCAGTCGGCTAGAATTCAGGCGCGCCCGACCGCTCCCTCGATTGAACAGCGTCCGCCGGACTGAGGCGCCCTCGAAGTGGCTTCTGAGGCGCCCTGGATGGTTCACCTGCTCCGCTCACTGCTCGTTCTGCTCTGGCTGACCTGCGCCGTCACGGCCCGGGCCGGCGACGCGCTGCCGTTGCTGCAGCTGAGCAACGAGCAACTAACCACACCGGTGAGCATCGAGCACAGCCTGCTGCTGGAGGACCCCGGCGCGCAGCTCACCGCCAGCGAGGTGTTGCAGCGCATCGGCCGCGAAGGTCGGCCGGTACAGGGCACACCGCGCATCGGCTACTCACGCAGCGCCTGGTGGCTGGCCGTGCAGCTGCAGGGGCCGCCGGCCGAACGCCTGCAACTGATCGTCGGCCAGACCTTCCTCGACGATCTGGAAATCTGGCTGTTCGCCGATCAGCAACCGCTCGGCCCGCTGTACAGCGGTTCGCTGCGCCCCTTCAACGAGCGCGGCGAACCCTATCCACAGTTTCTCATCAGCCTGCCACGTCTGGGCGAAGGCCCGCACAACCTGTTGCTGCGCGTGCAGAGCCACTCGGCGATCACTCTGCCGCTGCAGCTGGTCGGCGCGCAGCAGGGTCAGCAACTGATCGCCCACAGCTGGCTGCAGAGCGGTCTGCTGGTGGGCGCCCTGCTCGCCCTGGCGCTGTTCTATCTGCTCAAGTACAGCACCCTGCGCGAGCCGCAGCTGGCCTACTTCAGCCTGACGGCGCTGTGCGTGGCGCTGTACAACGTCAGCCTGTACAACCTCAGCGGGCTGCTCTGGCCGCAGTGGCCACTGCTGCCCAAGTGGCTGGTCAACCTGACCACCGCCGGCATGCTGATTTTCAGCTCGCTGTTTCTCGCCAGCGCCCTGCGCCTGGAGCTGGGGCGCCTGCGCTGGCTGCGCGACGCGCTGTTCGCCGCGGTGCTGCTGGTGTGTCTGGGCGGCCTGGCTATCAGCCATGCCTATACCTACCAGACCCTCAATCTGCTGATCCTCTGCACCGGCCTCTACCAGTTGCTGGTGATGTGCCTCGGGGTCTACCAGCGCCGACCCTACGCGCCGGGTTATCTGCTGTGCTGGAGCGCGGCGCTGGTGCTGATGCTGCTGGTGCCGCTGAGCCGGGTCGGCCTGATTCCGCTGCCGCCAGGCTTCTATGCGCTGTATGCCTACCTGCCGGCGCTGAGCATGCTGCTGTTCGGCGCCCTGCTCGACAAGCAGCTGGAGCGTGTACGCCGGGTGTTGCTGAGCAGCCAGGCGCAGGCCATCGACAACCTGGAGCAGTACCAGGCGCTGTTCCGCCACAGCGGCGAGGGCATCTTCCGCTGCGACCGCGACGGCAGGCTGCTGGAAGCCAACCCGAGCCTGGCACGCCTGCTCGGCGGCGATACGCCGGCCGCCCAGCTGGTCGGCCTGCCGCTGCAGCGCCTGCTCGGCGAGGCGCAGTGGCGCGAGCTGCTGCAGGAGCTCGACACCCAGGCCGGTACCGTCAGCTGCGAATGCCAGCTGCACGACCTGGCCCAGCGCCCCCTGTGGGTCTACCTGTCGCTGCATCTGCGCCCTCAGCGAGACTGCATCGAAGGCATAGTGGTCGATCTCAGCGAGCGCCGCGCGCTGGAAGAACGCCTGCAGCAACTGGCCGCGCATGACGCGCTGACCGGCCTGCTCAATCGCCGCGAACTGGAGAGGCTGCTGTCGGAGACACTGGGCGGCACCGCCAAGCGCCGCTTCAGCCATCTGCTGCACCTGAGCCTGGATCGCTTCAAGCAGGTCAACGACCTCTGCGGTCACTCCGCCGGCGACCAGCTGCTGCGCCAACTGGCGACCCAGCTCAGCCACCAGCTGCCGCGCCATGCCGAGCTGGCCCGCGTCGGCGGCGACGAGTTCGCCGTGCTGCTGCGCGAGGTCGACGACGAAGCGGCCCTCAAGCAGGCCGAGGCGCTGCGGCGTGCGGTCGAGCAGTTCGTCTTCACCTGGCAGGGACGGCCCTTCCGCCTGCACACCAGCATCGGCCTGCTTGCCCTCGGCTCCGGCGTGCGCGATTGGGAAACCGCGCTGACCTGGGCCAGCAGCGCCAGTCAGCTGGCCAAGCACCAGGGCCGCAACCGCGTGTGCCAGTTCAACCCGGAAGATGGCGCACTGCTCGAGCATCAACGCCAGCTGCAATGGATCACCCGCCTGCGCGAAGCCTGCGAGCGCGGTCACTTCGAGCTGTTCTTCCAGCCGGTACAGGCCCTGCAAAGCGCTGCCAGCGGCCTGCACTACGAGGTGCTGCTGCGCTACCGCGACCCGGCGAGCGGCGAATGGGTCAGCCCGGCGCAGTTCCTCGACGCTGCAGCGCGCTACGACTTCCTCGGCGCCATCGACCGCTGGGTGATCCAGCACCTGTGCGCCTGGCTGGCTGCCAACCCGCGTCATCTGGCGCAGCTGGCCCAGGTCAACGTCAACCTCAGCGCCAGCTCGCTGCTCGACAGCGCCTTTCACCAACTGCTGGAACAGGAGCTGAGTCGGCACCAGCTGCCGCCCGGCAAGCTGTGCATCGAAGTCACGGAAATGGTCGCCCTCGGTGAACTGGGCGTGTCTGCCCAGTGGATCGACGAGCTGCGCAGCAAGGGACTGAAGGTGGCACTGGACGACTTCGGCAGCGGCTTCGCCTCCTACGCCTATCTGCGCCACCTGCCGCTGGATATCCTGAAGATCGACGGCAGCTTCATCAGTGGCATCGAGTCCGACCCGATCAACCAGGCCATGGTCGGCTCGATGCGCCAGATCGCCAGCCAGCTCGGCCTGCTCACCGTCGCCGAGTTCGTCGAGACCCAGGCCAGCCTGGACTGCCTGCGCCGGCTCGGCATCGACTACGCACAGGGCTACTTCGTCGGCCGCCCGCAGCCGCTGCGCCAGCTGGCCGACGACGCCCGCAGCCGCGGCACTCAGGAAGCCTGGTAGAGCTCGGTCGGCAGGCGCTCGAGCAGGCCCAGGTCGAGCCGCAACATGCGTACGCAGCGCGCCTCGGCCAGGCTCGTCGGCTGCTCGCTGGCCGGCAGCGCCAGCAGCAGGCCGCTGAGATTGAGCACCAGCGCCTCGCGGGAAAATACCCCACTGCCCAGCCCGTAGAACGCCGCGATCAACTCGCGCAGGCCGAAGGGCAGACGCCAGCGGATGCGCAGGGCCGAACCGAAACTGGCCGCACGCTGGCGCATGGCGTCATCGATCTGCTCATCGCTCAGCTCGCCGCCAGCCTCCAGCCAGTCCTGCAGGCTGCGCAGCAACGCCAGCTCGCCCAGGTTGTGCAACAGGCCGGCGGTGAAGCACAGCTCGGCATCCAGCTTCAGTTCCCCGGCCAGCCAGCGCGCCAGCTCGGCACTGCGACGCGCCTGCTGCCAGGCACGCGTCGCCAGGTCGGCCAGACGCGGATCGCGCAGCTGGGCATTGCGCTGCAGGGCCAGGCCCAGCACCAGATTCAGCGTGCGCGCCACCCCCAGACGCTGCAGGGCCTGCGCCAGGGTCTGGCAGGGTACGCCCTGGTGCTGCGCCGCCGTGCTGGCCGCCGCGATCAGCAGTGCGGTGATCTGCGGATCACGACCGAACACCGCCTCCAGTTCGCCAAGGTCCTGCTCGCCGGACTGCAGCCCCTGGCTCACGGCGTTGCGCACATCGCTGAGCAGAGGCGCGCCCTGCCCCTCCTCGCGCACCGTGTCGAGGAACTCGCGCAGCTCGCTGACCAGCAGCGCCGGGCGCAGCGAGACCGTCCCGCTGGCAGCGGGCAGCAGTGCATGCAGGCGCTGACGCAGGCTTTCGGCGTTGAAAGGCTTCGCCAGATAGGCGCTCGGCGCCAGCGGCCGCGCGGCGCGCACGCTCTGCGCGTCGAGGCGGCCACTGATCAGCACAAAGGGCAGCGCCGGGGTACGCGGATGGCGACGCAGTTGGCGCAGCAGTTCCACGCCATCAAGCCCGGGCAGCTCGCCGTCGGCGATCACCAGATCCGGTAGCCGCCGCTTGCAACGGGCCAGGGCCGCCTGCCCATCGCTGACCTGCAGCACGCGGGCGTCGCCGCGCACGTCCAGCACCAGTTGCTGGAGCAGGTTGGAGGTCCAGGGATCGGCCTCGGCGATCAGAACTTCCACGGAATGAACTGCAGCGGTCATGCGTGCCTCTGGGCGAACGACGTAAAGGAGGGTGCCCGAATCCGCATGCGCCCACATCCGCGGCAAAGCTGATGGATGAGTCAGCTCCATGGCAACGGCGCAGTCTAAACCGCGGCTTTGCGGGACGTAAGTCGCAGATGGTCGAGTTGCGCAAAAAATGGCGCAGCGCAGGGCCTTGTCAGCCGGGGCAATGACTCAGGCGCAGCGCGATGAGCGCCGGCAACGGCAACAAAAAAGCCCGCCGGTAAGGGCGGGCTTCTTCGACAGGCAGCCGATCAATTACTTGATCTTGGCTTCCTTGTACATCACGTGCTTGCGTACGACCGGATCGTATTTCTTGATTTCGATCTTGTCGGGGGTAGTGCGCTTGTTCTTGTCGGTGGTGTAGAAGTGGCCGGTACCGGCGCTGGACACCAAACGGATCAGTTCACGCATGACTCTCTCCTTAAACCTTTTCGCCGCGAGCGCGCAGCTCGGCCAGCACTACGTCGATGCCACGCTTGTCGATCACACGCATGCCCTTGGCGGATACGCGCAGACGCACGAAGCGCTTCTCGGACTCGACCCAGAAGCGATGGTGCTGCAGGTTCGGCAGGAAACGACGACGGGTTTTGTTGTTTGCGTGGGAAATGTTGTTCCCGGTTACCGGACCCTTACCGGTAACTTGACAGACTCTCGACATGCCTCAGCCCTCTAAAACCACATGCCCAACCCGGCATGGGTTGGCCGCTTAAACTCAATGTCATTGGCGCTCGGCGCCGCGTTTCTCGAGGGTCTTACCGGGCGCACTGGACAGCGCAAGAACCGGGCCCCTAGAAAAGAGCGCTGCTTTATACCAGAAAGCCCTGGGAGCAACAAGGGAAAACGCGGGAGAAAACACATCGCCATAGGCCGCTCGCCCTCCGGGGCCGGGACCATGGGCCTTCGCTCGCGCTCGACCGCTCGTCGCCTTGTTTCGGTATTCATGCCCGCGCAAATCGACTAGGGTTGCAAGCTTAGCGTCCCACCGGGAACAAGGAGTTCGCCATGCGCCTGCTGCTCGCCACCTTGCTGTGCACCCCGATACTGGCCCAGGCCGCCACCCTCAGCGTTTGCACCGAAGCCAGCCCGGAGGGTTTCGACGTGGTGCAGTACAACTCGCTGACCACCACCAACGCCTCGGCCGACATGCTGATGAACCGCCTGGTGGAGTTCGACGCCGAGCAGGGCAAGCTGCTGCCGAGCCTGGCGCGCAGCTGGTCGATCTCCGCCGATGGCCTGGTCTACGACTTCAAGCTGCGTGACGACGTGCCATTTCATCACAGCGCCGACTTCACGCCCAGCCGCAAACTCGACGCTCGCGACGTGCTGTTCAGCTTCCAGCGCATGCTCGACACCAAGCACCCCTGGCACCAGGTCGCCGCCAGCGGCTACCCGCACGCCCAGTCGATGCAGTGGCCGAGCCTGATCGCCAAGCTCGAAGCGCCGGATGCGCACAGCCTGCGCATCACCCTGACCCGCCGCGATGCCACCTTCCTCGCCACCCTGAGCATGGGCTTCGCCTCGATCTACTCCGCCGAGTACGCCGACCAGCTTCTGGCCGCCGGCACACCGCAGAAGCTCAACAGCGCGCCGGTAGGCAGCGGCCCGTTCGTCTTCGAGCGCTTCCAGAAGGACGCCGCGGTGCGCTACCGCGCCAATCCCGATTACTTCGCCGGCAAGCCGGGCGTGGACCGGGTGATCTTCGCCATCACCCCGGACAGCGCCGTACGCCTGCAGAAACTGCGCCGCGGCGAATGCCAGATCGCCCTGTCGCCAAAGCCGCAGGACGTGCAGGCCATCGCCGGCGACGCCAGGCTGCAAAGCGCGCAGACCGCGGCCTTCATGACCGCCTTCGTCGGCATCAACAGCCAGCATGTGCCGCTGGACAAGCCGCAGGTGCGCCAGGCCATCAACCTGGCCTTCGACAAGGCCAGCTACGTCAAGGCGGTGTTCGAGGGCAGCGCCGAGCCGGCCAGCGGGCCCTACCCGCCCAATACCTGGAGCTTTGCCCGCGAGCTGCCCGGCTATGCCCATGACCCGGCCAGGGCCCGCGCTCTGCTGGCCGAAGCCGGTCTGGCCGAAGGCTTCAAGACCACCATCTGGACACGCCCCAGCGGCAGCCTGCTCAACCCCAACCCCAGCCTCGGCGCGCAGCTGCTGCAGGCCGACCTGGCCAAGGTGGGCATCGCCGCCGAAATCCGCGTGATCGAGTGGGGCGAGCTGATCCGCCGCGCCAAGGCTGGCGAGCATGATCTGCTGTTCATGGGCTGGGCCGGCGACAACGGCGATCCGGACAACTTCCTCACCCCGCAATTTGCCTGCGCCTCGGTCGAGTCCGGCCTGAACTTCGCCCGCTACTGCGACGCGACGCTGGACAAGCTGATCGCCGATGGCAAGGCCAGCAGCGACCAGGCCGAACGCAGCCGTCTGTATCAGCAGGCGCAGACGCTCATTCAGGAGCAGGCCCTGTGGCTGCCGCTGGCCCATCCCACCGCCTTCGCCCTGCTCAGCGACAAGGTGCAGGGCTACAAGGTCAGCCCGTTCGGCCGGCAGAATTTCGCCTCGGTGCAGATGGCTCCCTGAGCCATCATCATGGTGGGTTAAAGCCCACCCTACGCACCGCAGGAGCGCCGCCCCTACATCCAGCCCAGCTCGGCCATCGACAGCGGCTCGCCGTCGCCGACGATGAAGTGATCGAGCACGCGCACTTCCACCAGCGCCAGCGCATCCTTGAGGCGCTGGGTCAGCACGCGGTCGGCCTGACTGGGTTCGCAGACACCGGATGGGTGATTGTGGGTGAGGATGACGGCCGCGGCATTGTTGGCCAGCGCTCGCTTGACCACCTGCCGCGGGTAGACGCTGGCGCTGTCGATGCTGCCGCGAAACAAGACCTCGAAGGCCAGCACGCGGTGCTTGGCATCGAGAAACAGGCAGCCGAACACCTCGTGCGGCTCATGGCGCAGCTGCGCCTTGAGGTAATCGCGCACGGCCTGCGGGCTTTCCAGCGCCGAATCGCGACGCAGCCGCTCGGCCAGGTGCCGCCTGGCCATCTCCAGCACGGCCTGCAGCTGCGCGTACTTGGCCGGGCCCAGGCCCAGGTGCTGGCTGAAGTCGGGCAACTCCGCCTCGAGCAGCGCACGCAGGCTGCCGAACTCGGCGAGCAACCGGCGCGCCAGATCCACCGCGCTGCAGCCGGCCACACCGGTACGCAGGAAGATCGCCAGCAGTTCGGCGTCGGTCAGCGCGGCCGCGCCCTGCGCCAGGAGTTTTTCCCGCGGACGCTCCGCCGCGGGCCAGTCACGAATGCTCATCGGGCACCTCCATGTCGAGCCAAGCGCCCGCTGCTCCGCTGCGGGCGCTGTGCTATCGTAGCCCATCTTTTTACACGGGGCCGGCCTGGGGAGGCGTTGGTCACGTGGCGCACATCCACCGGTATATAAAAGGCAGGCCTATGCAGCGGCTGTATCGCAAACGCATCATCGTCGGCGTGGGAGGCGGTATTGCTGCCTACAAGAGCGCCGAACTGGTTCGCCGACTGAAGGATCAGGGCGCCGAAGTCCGCGTGGTCATGACCCAGGGCGGCCGCGAGTTCATCACTCCCCTGACCCTGCAGGCGCTCTCCGGCCACCCGGTTCATCTCGACCTGCTCGATCCCGCCGCCGAAGCGGCGATGGGCCATATCGAACTGGCGCGCTGGGCCGATCTGATTCTCATCGCCCCGGCCACTGCCGACCTGATCGCACGCCTGGCCCAGGGTGTGGCCAATGACCTGCTGACCACGCTGGTACTGGCCACCGATGCCCCCATCGCCCTGGCACCGGCCATGAACCAGGCCATGTGGCGCGACGCCGCCACCCAGGCCAACCTCGAACTGCTGCAAAACCGCGGCATGCGCCTGTTCGGCCCGGCATCCGGCAGCCAGGCCTGCGGCGATGTCGGCCTGGGCCGCATGCTCGAGCCCAACGATCTCGCCCAGCTGGCTGCCGACTGCTTCCAGCGCCAGGCGCTCGATGGCCTGCATATCCTGATCACCGCCGGCCCGACCCAGGAAAACATCGACCCGGTGCGCTACATCACCAACCACAGCTCCGGCAAGATGGGCTTCGCCCTGGCCGAAGCGGCCACCGAGGCGGGTGCGCGGGTCACCCTGGTCAGCGGTCCGGTGCATCTGCCGACGCCGGATCGGGTCAGCCGCATCGACGTGGTCAGCGCCCGCGACATGCTCGCCGCCTGCGAGGCCGCCATGCCCTGCGACGTGCTGATCGCCGCCGCCGCGGTGGCCGACTACCGCCCGGAAGTGGTCGCCCAGCACAAATTGAAGAAAGACCCCAGCAGCGGCGAAGGGATGCTCCTGCAAATGGTGCGCAACCCGGATATCCTCGCCACCATCGCCGGCCGTGACGATCGCCCCTTCAGCGTGGGCTTCGCCGCGGAAACCGAGAACCTGCTGGAGTACGCCTCGCGCAAGCTGCGTGACAAGAATCTCGACCTGATCGTTGCCAATGATGTGGCCAACCCCAGCATCGGCTTCAATAGTGAAGAGAACGCCATCACCGTGATCGACCGCGAGCTGCAGCAAACCAGCTTCGCCCAGACCAGCAAGGGCAAGATCGCCCGTCAGCTGGTCACCCTTATCGCCGAACGACTGAACAAGAACTGACCATGCACGCTCTGCAAGCCAAGATCCTCGACCCTCGCCTCGGCCAGGAATTCCCGCTGCCGCAATACGCCACGCCGGGCTCGGCCGGCCTCGATCTGCGCGCCATGCTCAAGGAGGACATCGTCCTCGAGCCGGGCCAGACCGTGCTGATCCCCACCGGCCTGTCGATCTACATCGGCGACCCCGGCCTGGCGGCAATGATCCTGCCGCGCTCGGGCCTCGGCCACAAACACGGCATCGTGCTCGGCAACCTGGTCGGCCTGATCGACTCGGACTACCAGGGCGAGCTGATGGTGTCGTGCTGGAACCGCGGCCACACGCCATTCACCATCGCCATCGGCGAGCGCATCGCGCAGCTGGTGCTGGTACCGGTGGTGCAGGCGCATTTCGAACTGGTCGAGCAGTTCGACGAGACCCAACGCGGCGCCGGCGGTTTCGGCCACTCCGGCAGCCACTGACCCCCATTCCCCACAGGACCCGCCGAGGAGCACCTGCGTGAAACTCTTCAAGCGTACCGCCAAGGAAGCCGACACCCTTTCCAGCCTTGCTCCCGACCTCCCCGAGAGCAAGCGGGCCAAGCCCTCGCTGGGCCCCCTGCTGCCCGGCCTGCTGGCCGCATTGATCGGCGTGGCCGCCGGCGGCGCCCTGCTCTGGCTCGCCCAGAGCAACAGCGAGCAGGCACGCCAGGCCGAACTGGCGCAGGCCATCGGCAGCAGCCAGGCCGCCGCCGTGCAGCAGGCGCTGAAGCAGCTGCAGGCCGACAGCCTCGCCGCCGCGCGCAACCCTGATCTGCTGCAAGCTCTGCAAAGCGCCGACAGCCTGCGCATCGGCGATGCCGAGCGGCGCCTGGGCTACTGGGACGGCGTGGTCGATGCTCACCTCAATCGCCGCGGCGAGGCGGTGCAGAACACCAGCCGCCCCGCGCCGATGAACTTCGCCGGCCTGGACATGCTGCGCCGCGCCGAAAGCGGGCAACAACCGGCAGTCGAGGCGTACCGCGTCGGCCAACGCTGGCTGGCCTACAGCGCCGTGGCGCTGCGCCTCGGCGACAACCAGCCGGCGCAGGGCACTCTGCTGCTGGCCGTCGACCTGCAGCGTCTGCTCGCCGCGCTGCCGCCGCTGCCGGCCGAGCTCGGCCAGGTGCAGCTGGTGCAGCAGTTCGCCAACACCCCGGCGCAGGTCCTCCTGCAACGCGGCCAGGCGGGCGATGGCGCGGCGCAGACCTTTCCCACCGGCAGCCCGTACTGGACCATCAGTTTCACCCCCGGCCCGGGCCTGACCGGCGGCGGTGTACCGCCACTGCTGCTCGGCCTGGCCGCGCTGCTCGCCCTCGGCGGTGCACTGATCGCCCTGATGCTGGTGCAGGGCGCGATGCAGCGGCGAGTAAACAGTGACGCGCAGCAACTGGGGCAAATGCTCAAAGAACTCTCTGCGGGTAAAAACGTCAAAGCCTTCAGCCTGAGCCTCCCGGCCCTCAATGGTCTGGCCCAGAGCCTGGCACGCCTGCCACGCCGTAACGGCGCAGAAGGCACCAGCAGTACCCCCGCGAAAGGAACAGTCGCGGCCCCCACCACTCAGCCAGCCCCCAAGCCTGCCGAGCTGGTAGACCCGCTGTTCCAGGACACCGATATCCTCGATATCGACATTCTCGATGAAGACCAGGATCTCCTGGGACTGGAGCAGAGCCCCGCAATGACTACTAGCCAAAGCGTCCCGAAACTTCCCGCCGACATTTTCCGCGCCTATGACATCCGTGGCGTGGTGGGCGATACCCTGACCGCCGAATACGCCTACTGGATCGGCCGCGCCATCGGTTCGCAGAGCCTGGCTCAGGGCGAACCCAAGGTCATCGTCGGCCGCGACGGTCGTCTGTCCGGCCCCGAACTGCTGCAACAACTGGTACAGGGCCTGCTCGACTGCGGCTGCGAAGTCACCGACATCGGCATGGTGCCGACCCCGGTGGTGTACTTCGCCGCCAACGTGCTGGAGGGCCGTTCGGCCGTGATGCTGACCGGCAGCCACAACCCGCCGGACTACAACGGCTTCAAGATCATCATCGCCGGCGACACCCTGGCCAACGAGCAGATCCAGGCGCTGAAGACCCGCTTGGACAACAACGACCTGGCCACGGGCGTCGGCAACGTGCAGCAGGTCGACGTGCTGCAGCGCTACTTCAAGACCATCCGTGACGACATCGCCCTGGCCAAGCCGCTCAAGGTGGTGGTCGATTGCGGCAATGGCGCGGCCGGCGTGATCGCCCCGCAACTGATCGAGGCGCTGGGCTGCAGCGTCATCCCGCTGTTCTGCGAAGTGGACGGCACCTTCCCCAATCACCACCCGGACCCGGGCAAGCCGGAGAACCTGGTCGATCTGATCGCCCGCGTCAAAGCCGAGAACGCCGACCTCGGCCTGGCCTTCGACGGCGACGGCGACCGCGTCGGCGTGGTGACCAACACCGGCAACATCGTCTACCCTGATCGCCTGCTGATGCTGTTCGCCAAGGACGTGGTATCGCGCAACCCGGGCGCCGACATCATCTTCGACGTCAAATGCACCCGTCGCCTGACTCCGCTGATCAGCGGCTACGGCGGCCGCCCGGTGATGTGGAAAACCGGCCATTCGCTGATCAAGAAGAAGATGAAGGAAACCGGCGCGCTGCTGGCCGGCGAGATGAGCGGCCACATCTTCTTCAAGGAGCGCTGGTACGGCTTCGACGACGGCATCTACAGCGCCGCCCGTCTGCTGGAAATTCTCAGCCTGGACAAGCGCAACGCCGAGCAGGTGTTCAGCGCCTTCCCCAGCGACATCTCCACCCCGGAAATCAACATCCAGGTGACCGAGCAGAGCAAGTTCCCGCTGATCGAGCGCCTGCAGCGCGAGGGTCAGTGGGGCGAAGCCAACCTCACCAGCATCGATGGCGTGCGCGTCGACTATCCCAAGGGCTGGGGCCTGATCCGCGCCTCCAACACCACGCCGGTGCTGGTGCTGCGCTTCGAGGCCGACACCCAGGAGGAACTGGAGCGTATCCAGGACGTGTTCCGCAACCAGCTGCTCAAGGTCGCCCCCGATCTGCAACTGCCCTTTTGACCGATTTGTTCCAGGAGCCCCCGCATGACCCTCGAGCGTGACGCCGCCGCCCAGGTTGCCAAGGTACTGTCCGAAGCCCTGCCTTACATTCGCCGCTTCGTCGGCAAGACCCTGGTGATCAAGTACGGCGGCAACGCCATGGAAAGCGAGGAACTCAAGCAGGGCTTCGCCCGCGACATCGTGCTGATGAAGGCGGTGGGCATCAACCCGGTGGTGGTACACGGCGGCGGCCCGCAGATCGGCGACCTGCTCAAGCGCCTGTCCATCGAGAGCCATTTCATCGACGGCATGCGCGTCACCGACACCGCCACCATGGACGTGGTGGAAATGGTCCTCGGCGGCCAGGTCAACAAGAGCATCGTTAACCTGATCAACCAGCACGGTGGCAGCGCCATCGGCCTGACCGGCAAGGACGCCGGCCTGATCCGCGCGAAGAAGCTCAAGGTCACCCGCCAGACGCCGGAAATGACCCAGCCGGAAATCATCGACATCGGTCATGTCGGCGAGGTTACCGGGGTCAACACCGAGCTGCTCAACATGCTGGTGCAGGGCGATTTCATTCCGGTCATCGCGCCCATCGGCGTCGGCCCGGACGGCGAGTCCTACAACATCAACGCCGACCTGGTCGCCGGCAAGGTGGCCGAAGCGCTGAAGGCCGAGAAGCTGATGCTGCTGACCAACATCGCCGGCCTGCTGGACAAGCAGGGCGAAGTGCTCACCGGGCTGACCACCGAGCAGGTCGACGGCCTGATCGCCGACGGCACCATCTACGGCGGCATGCTGCCGAAGATCCGCTGCGCCCTGGAAGCGGTGCAGGGCGGCGTGCACAGCGCGCATATCGTTGACGGTCGCGTACCCAACGCGGTGCTGCTGGAAATCTTCACCGACAGCGGCGTCGGCACCCTGATCACCAACCGCAAGCGCCATTAACGGCGGCCGCTACGCGGCCATCTGATGACCCTCTCCCCCGGGAGAGGGTATTGCAAGCGCACCGTCAAACCGGTGCGCACGGCGCACCTACGAGATGACGCCGACCATCGAGCGGGCTTATCGCAGCCCATCGGCACGGCGACTCGCGCTTGCCGCAATCCTCCTCAGGATGCACGCTCGCCAGGCCACCTTCATCAAGGAACGCCCATGAGCAGCCTGCCCGAACTCAGCCAGTTCAGCTTCTTCCACCCCCTGCGGGTGCGCTGGGCCGAGGTCGATCCGCAAAGCATCGTCTTCAACGGCCATTACCTGACCTACGCGGACGTCGCCATCACCGAATACTTCCGCGCCCTCGGCATCGCCTATCCCGGCGATCTGGCAAAGGATGGCGGCGACTTCTTCGCCATCCGCACGCTGCTGGAATACCGGGCCCCGGCACGTTTCGACGAGCAGTTGCAGATCGGCATTCGCAGTGCACGGCTCGGCCGCTCCAGCCTGACCTTCGCCCTCGGCATCTGGCGCGACGGCGAGTTGCTGACCAGCGGCGAGATCGTCTACGTGCACGCCGACGGCGCCACGCGCAGCAGCGCGCCACTGCCGAACTGGCTGAGAGAGAAGATTCTGGGATTCGAGCGGGTGGCGCCGCAGAGCTGAGGCGCCAGGGGGGTTACGGCTTGGCCTGGGGTTCGCCAAACAGCTCGGCCAGACGTGCACGGTCGGCGGCGAAGTCGGCCTCGGCCTGGGTGCGGGCCTCGCGATAGCGGGCAATGTCGCGCATCAGCCGCTGCTGTTCTTCCTTGAGGTTGTTGATTTGCGCCAGCAGGTGTTCGGGCACCTGGCGCCCGGCCCGCTCATGCTCGGCGGCCTGGCTCTGCAGGTTGGCCTGCTGGGTACGCACCGACTGCAGGTTGCCGCGGGCGACGCTGGTGACGCCATCGAGCTCAGCCAGCTTGCGCTCGCGCGCACGGTCGACATCGTCGAGATTGGTATACAGACGCAGCAGCTGCGCATCGTTGCTGGCGCGCGCCTTGTCCGCCTGCATGCGGGCGAACTCTTCGGGCGTCGGGGCCGGCGGGATGACCCGCAGCACACGGCCCTGATCGTTGAGCACCTCATAACCCTTGCCGATGAACTCGGGCGGCACACCCTGGCGGCTGAGCACCGTCACGCCCTTGTCGTCGACGTAGCGATACAGCTCCGCAGCCGACCCGGACAACGGCAGCAGCAGACCAAGCAGCAGCGTACAACGGGTCAGGAGCGGTGCAGGCATAGGGGCTACCTTGGGCTAGATTCCGTACTCGGCGCGATAGGCTTCGACAGCCGGGAGATATTGCTTCAGTTCAGCATCCCCCGCCAGATATTCCAGTACCTGCTGCAGTGACACGATGCTCACTACCGGCATGCCGAAGTCGCGCTCGACTTCCTGAATGGCGGAAAGCTCGCCCTGCCCGCGCTCCTGACGGTTCAGCGCGATCAGGGTACCGGCCGCCTGGGCGCCCTGGCCCTGGATGATCTGCATCACTTCGCGAATGGCGGTGCCGGCGGTGATCACGTCATCGACGATCAGCACACGGCCCTTGAGCGGAGCGCCGACCAGGGTGCCGCCCTCGCCGTGGTCCTTGGCTTCCTTGCGGTTGAAGCACCAGGGCAGATCGCGACCGTGGTGCTCGGCCAGCGCCACCGCAGTAGTCGCGGCCAGCGGAATGCCCTTGTAGGCCGGGCCGAACAGCACATCGAAGTCGATGCCGCTGTCGACGATGGCAGCCGCATAGAAACGCCCCAGCTGGGCCAACGCCAGGCCGCTGTCGAACAGGCCGGCATTGAAGAAATAGGGGCTGGTGCGCCCGGACTTGAGGGTGAACTGGCCAAAACGCAGAACACCGCGTTCGATGGCAAAGCGAATGAAATCGCGCTGATACGCTTGCATGAAAAGTCCCGGACGGCACGGATTTAGCTAATTGAGGTGAGCTCGGGTATCATACACGCACGTGTTTTTGGGGGCCATTTATGCGGATCATCAGTGTGAACGTGAATGGTATTCAGGCTGCGGCCGAGCGAGGATTGCTCAGCTGGCTGCAAGCCCAGAATGCCGACGTGATCTGCCTGCAAGACACCCGTGCCTCCGCCTTTGAAATGGACGACCAAGCCTTCCAACTGGATGGTTATTTCCTCTATGCATGCGATGGTGAAGTGCCCAGCCAAGGTGGCGTGGCACTCTATTCGCGTTTGCAACCCAAGGCGGTGATCAGCGGCCTCGGCTTCGAGATGGCCGATCGCTACGGGCGCTACCTGCAGGCAGATTTCGACAAGGTAAGTATCGCCAGCCTGCTCCTGCCGAGCGGGCGGGACGGCGACGAGAGCTTGAATCAGAAATTCAAGTTCATGGACGACTTCACCCATTATCTGGACAAACAACGGCGCAAGCGCCGCGAGTACATCTACTGTGGCTCGCTGCACGTGGCGCATCAGAAACTGGACGTGAAGAACTGGCGCGACTGCCAGCAATCACCCGGCTTCCTCGCGCCCGAACGCGCCTGGATGGATGAGGTGGTCGGCAACATGGGCTATGTCGACGCCCTGCGCGAAGTCAGCCGCGAAGGCGACCAGTTCAGCTGGTGGCCGGACAACGAGCAGGCGGAGATGCTCAACCTGGGCTATCGCTTCGACTACCAGTTGCTCACGCCCGGCATGCGCCGCAGCGTGCGCAGCGCACGCCTGCCGCGCCAGCCGCGCTTCTCCCAACATGCGCCGCTGATCGTCGATTACGACTGGATTCTCAGCGTCTGATCGACCGCCAGAAAAAAGCCGGCATCGCGCCGGCTTTTTTGTGGCCTGCCATCCCTGGCGGCCATCCTGCGGGCCGTCGCAAGCGACGTCAAAAAACGCTCCCGGCGTTTTTTTACCTGTCGCCGGCTACTTCACCAGACGCCAGGCGAAGGGATAGCGATAAGCCTGGCCTTCGTTGGCCTTGATCCCGGCGATGATGGTCAGCACCAGCGCGGCGATACCCAGCAGCACCAGCAGCGGGAAGCCGATGATCACCACCATCAGGATGAAGCAGACGATCGCTGCCAGCGCCACGCTGATCTGAAAGTTCAGCGCCTCCTTGCCCTGGGCATCGACGAAGGGGTCGAGGTCCTTCTTGATCTGCCAGACGATCAGCGGCCCCAGCAGGTTGCCGAACGGGAACACCAGCCCGAGAAACGCCGCGAAGTGGCAGAACATCGCCCACTGCCGGGCTTCCGGACTGGGCGTTGGAAGCGGGTTTTGCACGTCGTCACTCATGGTGGTGCTCCTTGCTCGGGGGAATGTTCAGTCGGCCAGAGCGGCCTGCTGCAGCTCGAAAATCTCGTTCATGCCCTTCTGCGCCAACGCCAGCATGGCGTTGAACTCGTCGGGCTGGAACGGCGCGCCTTCGGCGGTGCCCTGCACTTCGATGAAACCGCCGGCGTTGGTCATGACCACGTTGAGGTCGGTCTCGGCGGCGGAGTCTTCCAGGTAATCCAGATCCAGCACCGGCTCGCCCTGATAGATGCCGACCGATACCGCGGCGATCATCTGCTTGAGCGGCTCGCCCTTGAGCGCGCCACGCTTCTTCAGCACCTTCAGCGCGTCGATCAGCGCCACCATGGCGCCGGTGATGGACGCGGTACGGGTGCCGCCGTCGGCCTGGATCACGTCGCAGTCGACGTACAGGGTGTTCTCGCCCAGCTTGGTCATGTCCAGTGCAGCGCGCAGCGAACGGCCGATCAGACGCTGGATCTCCAGGGTACGACCGCCCTGCTTGCCACGGCTGGCCTCGCGCTGGTTACGCTCGCCGGTGGCGCGCGGCAGCATGCCGTACTCGGCGGTCAGCCAGCCCTGACCCTGGCCCTTGAGAAAGCGCGGCACACCGGTCTCGACGCTGACGGTGCAGATCACCTTGGTATCGCCGAACTCGACCAGTACCGAACCCTCGGCGTGCTTGGTGTAGTTGCGAGTGATGCGGATCGGGCGCAACTGATCGGCGGCGCGGCCACTGGGACGTTTCATCGAGCGATACCTACTTCGTCTAAGGAAAACAATCCGCATTATAGGGGGCCACCGGGCGGGGCGACACGACGAATTGGCCATGGCCGACGTAATAGCCGTTCCAGTCACTCGAGCACCGGCGAATGAAAAGGGCAGGCCCGCTGAGCTACAATCGCCGACCTTTCGAGCCGATTTTCCCTGAGGTATCCGATGGTTCACAGCATGACGGCCTTTGCCCGCAACGAGCAGGCGACCGCCCACGGCACCCTGAGCTGGGAGCTGCGCTCGGTCAACCATCGTTACCTGGAACCGCACCTGCGCCTGCCGGAAGCCTTCCGTGACCTCGAGGGCGCGGTGCGTGAAGCCCTGCGTCAGGGGCTGTCACGCGGCAAGGTGGAGTGCACCCTGCGCTTCGCCGAGGAAACCGCCGGCAAGCCGCTGCAGGTCGACAGCGAGCGCGCCCGCCAGCTGATCGCCGCTGCCGAGCAGGTCGCCGCGCTGATCCAGCAACCGGCGCCGCTCAACCCGTTGGAAGTGCTGGCCTGGCCCGGCGTGCTGGTAGCCGACTCGGCCGACCCGCAGGCCCTCAACGCCGCCGCGCTGAAGCTGTTCGACCATGCCCTCGGCGAGCTCAAGGCCGGTCGTGCCCGTGAAGGCGCCGAGCTGGCCAAGCTGCTCAACGACCGCCTGGACGCCATCCTCGACGAAGTCGCCGCCCTGCGCGAACTGGTGCCGCAGATGCTTGCCGGGCAACGCCAGAAGATCGAAGCCCGCTTCGCCGAGATGCAGGCCGAACTCGACCCGCAGCGCCTGGAGCAGGAGCTGGTGCTGCTGGCGCAGAAGAGCGACGTGGCCGAGGAGCTGGATCGCCTGAGCACCCACGTCAGCGAGGTGCGTCGCGTGCTCAAGGCCGGGGGCGCTGCCGGGCGGCGCCTGGACTTCCTGATGCAGGAGCTCAACCGCGAAGCCAATACCCTCGGCTCCAAGGCGTTCGACCCGCGCAGCACCCAGGCCGCGGTCAACCTCAAGGTGCTGATCGAGCAGATGCGCGAGCAGGTGCAGAATATCGAGTAACGCCAGCCAGACGGCTGCTATCTTTCGTTCAATGCTTTTCCCAGGATCCTTTTCATGGCCACAACCGGCACCCTCTACATCATTTCCGCACCCTCCGGCGCCGGCAAGACCAGCCTGGTCAAGGCCCTGATCGACAGCGAGCCGCAGATCCGCGTCTCGGTTTCGCACACCACCCGCGCCATGCGCCCGGGCGAGGTGGACGGGGTCAACTACCACTTCGTCGACCACGCGCAGTTCAGCGCCATGATCGAGCGCAGCGAGTTCCTCGAGCATGCCCAGGTCTTCGACAACTTCTACGGCACCTCGCAGAAGTGGGTCGAGCAGACCCTGGCCGAGGGCTTCGACCTGATCCTCGAGATCGACTGGCAGGGCGCACAGCAGGTGCGCAAGCTGATGCCGCAGGCCAAGTCCATCTTCATCCTGCCGCCGACCCAGGAAGCCCTGCGCCATCGCCTGACCCACCGCGGCCAGGACAGCGGCGAGATCATCGAGCGGCGCATGCGCGAGGCGGTCAGCGAGATGAGCCACTACGTCGAGTACGACTACCTGGTGATCAACGACGACTTCAACCACGCCCTGAGCGACCTGAAAGCCATCTTCCGCAGCAACCAGTTGGCGCAGACGCAGCAACAGCAGCGCCATGCCGGCCTGCTCAGCGAACTGCTGGCGTAAAACAGCGCTTCCATTGTCGCTGGTGATTTTTTAGACTATTCAGTCCGCTCGCCCACTCGGGCCAAGCTTATCCGCACAAGTTACGAGGAACACCATGGCTCGCGTTACCGTCGAAGATTGCCTGGACAACGTTGATAACCGCTTCGAACTGGTCATGCTCGCGACCAAGCGTTCGCGCCAGCTGGCCACCGGCGGCAAAGAGCCGAAAGTGGCCTGGGAAAACGACAAGCCCACCGTGGTGGCCCTGCGCGAAATCGCTGCCGGCCTGGTGGACTACGAAGTGGTCGCCCAGGAAGACATCGTCGAAGAAGAACCGCTGTTCGCCGCCTTCGAGGAAGAGGCCAACGAGCCTC
>MTEW01004168.1_pt5 | contig 28865 bp, 30 predicted proteins | sample 1042681 | NCBI WGS metagenome assembly MTEW01 (sample SAMN06185811, study PRJNA358809) | soil metagenome | isolation source: soil biostimulated with citrate as carbon source | place: India | collected 2015-05-23
AGCCCTCCTTCATGCCGACCTTCACAGCGTCTACACCGATGGATTTCTTTGCTCGCTCGATGGTGCGCCAAGCAAAACCGGCACCGCTGGCATCAGCCTTGATCTGCTTCACCGGAACAGGGCCGGCGGACAAAAGATCCTGCAGGAACTGCTCGGCATCTTCATGCTCGCTACGCTGCTCATCGCCGGCACTCTCGACTTCAGCCAGGATCTCCCGCGCGCTACCTTCGATCCTGTCGCCCCACAGCACGCGAGTCGTCTCGATACCGTCGCCGACGGTGCAAGGCTCGATCACATACCCCACGCCGCCCTGGTCGTCGGCGATGTTGGATTTCGCCCGGGCCAGGACACGAACGTCAGAGTCCTCCTGCTTGGCCGCGACCAGCACTGCGCGAGCCAGGGCACCAAACGCCTGGCTGCCGATCACGCGATCTGCCGGTGACGAAGCGCCGCTGCCCTTGCTGAAGTGGCTGATACCCAGCACGGCGCACTGATGCGCTTCGGCGAAGTCGACCACCGATTGCAGGGAGCGACGAACCTCATTGGCGCGGTGCATGTCGCCCTTGACCACGTTCACAACCGGGTCGAGCAGCAGCAGAGAAGCGCCGCCGATCTGCTCCACGGCATCACGCAACAGGTCGAAGTCTGCGGCCGGGTCGAATGGCTCACGCTCACCGGCAGAGTTCACACGCCCTTCGATGATGTGGACGCGGGCCAGATCGGCACCCGCTGCCATCAGCCGCGGCACCAAGGTGTCAGCCGGGTCATCCTCGGACGACCAGATCAGGGCGTTTCCGGGCTCTGAGCAGATCTCACCGTCAGGCCAACGGCCGCAGTTCGTCACCGTGCCGATCAAGCCAATCGCCAAGGTCGTCTTGCCACTACCACCAGCACCGGCCAGCACGGTCAGCTTTCCTCGTGCGACCCAACCAGGCCAGAGCCAGCGAATGGCAACCGGCTTGATGGTCGATGCAGGAGTCAGCTCAGCCCGCCACAGCCGCTTGATGGGTTCAGGTACCGGGAGGGTTGCAACACCCTCCCACTCTTTGGCAAACCGATCACCGCCACTCATGCAGTCACCCCCAAGCGCTGCTTGGCCAACTCGAAGCGGGCCTGGTCGTCAGCGCTGAGCCGACTGCCGTTCTGCTGCATCGACAGGCCGATCTGGTAAACGGTGCGCTCATGCTCAACCGCTGCCTTGCTTGGTCCCCGTCGAGTGGTCTTTTCACCCGGGAACAGATCACGCAGCTCAAGGCCAATGGCGGTGGTGATATCCGCAGAGCTGCATCCGGCCCAGCAGTGCAACAGCACCTTGCCGTCCTCAGCCTCGCGGATACTCAGGCTCGGGTCTTTGTCGTCATGGGCCGGGCAGCAAGCCTTCCACTTGTTGGCACCTGCAGGCCGCACCTTGTCGAGTCGAGGCAATAGCTGATCAATTGGATTGGCCATCTTCTGCCTCCAGTTGCTCGCGCAGGGTCGTCGTGACGTGAACGATTTCCTTGTTCTGCTCGTGGTACTCCTCGATATCGATCAGGCCACTCAACAGCAGTGCATCCGCGCAGCCGGCTCCGACGTAGGCGGCAAGAACCAGGTCATCGAGCGTCTTCGCGGCGCCGATCTGCTTCAGGCTTCGGCTGAAGATTTGCGCTGGAGAGAGGCCTTTTTTAGGCAAGCCGATCCCGTCGCCGCTGACGCGGCGTTTTTTGTCGTCCATGGTTCAGTCTCCCAGGGCTTTGTCGACCGACCGGCTGTCCCGATACGGCTTGCCGTTGAGTGCGAAATTGGCCTCTCGCAGCAAGATCTTCGGATCGATCTTGTCCAGGTCGCGCATGGAATCACTCTGGGCTGCGCCAGCAACACACACGCTGAGCTGCTGCATGAAGCCATGGACTTGGCATTCCAGGGAGTCCAACTCTTCGTCAGTGGCAGAGCGGGCCTTTCGCAGCATCGCGAGAATGATGCTCGACAGTAGGGAGTTGTCGGCGTACTCCAGCTCATTCCGCCGGAAGTAGAGCAGCAGCATTTGGGCGAAATAAATCCCGGCATCATTTGCGGTGAAACTGCCGATCAGAGGAACTTTCCAGAAGTCCCAGTCGAGTTCATCACCTTTGCCAATGAAGGGGAGTTGGTAAGACCTGAGGTACGCGTGTGGCTTTTTGTACCGAAGGCGAGCGCGGGGAGTAGCCGCGGTCACGCTCGAACGCTGCAGAGTTTCTTCGTCCTGGGCGGCTTGGTCGAACTCTTTGCTTACCAGGTTGAGATTGGTCATGGCGTTCATTTGGCACCTCCCTGAGCTTCCAGAGCACGGGCGCGCTCCATGGCCTCGTTGTAACGAGCCAGGCGGACAGACAGGGAGGAATTGCCGCGCAAAGCAGCCATAGCGCAGGCGCGATAGTAGGCAGCCTTGGCCCTGGACGGATTGAGGGTGAGGATTCGACGCTTGGTCATGGGTTGGTTTCCTTCGAAGCGGTTTGTGTCTCCGCCCCCCCTGACGCCAATCAGGGAGAGCGGAACCGTGCGGGTTGGCGTACCGGTCGAAGGGCCGGCGCATCTTGCGATGCCCACACACGGCCCGCCCATAAAGGACCTGCCATGCTGCGGACACAAAAAAACCGCTCAGTGGCGGTGTGTCCGCCTTCGAATTCAGGACGCCAATCCTGGCCACGGGATTTACCGTGACAGACAAACCATAGCCCTGAGAACGAGGAAGTGCAAGCGCGATCATGCTGCATCCCTCGCCTGGATCTTCGACTGCAGCCAGGCTTCTACCTCGGCAGCGACGTAGTAGGCCGCTGCCTGGCGTGCCTCGCCGTCCTTGATCGGTTTGGGGAACGTAGGGTCTTTCTTGCGGAGTTTCGCGAGCCCGGAACGGGTCAGGTCGAGCCGTTCGCAGAGGGTAGTTTGGCGAATCAGTGACTTGCCGGTGGTGGTGTCTGTACGCATTTGGGCGCCTCCGTATTGGTGACGCCCCTAAAGCTATTGGTCAGCAGCCAAATCAGGAGGAGAAAAAATCGAATCCATTTTTTCGCCTAGAATCTGGCGTTCCCGATGAGATCGGGTGGGCACTCCGGTATTGAATCCGAAATTTCCTGCCACTGGCGATCCCAATCGGGCTGGCGATCCCTTTCCATTGACCTGATTAGGTCTTGCTCAAGCCCCGACTTTCTGACTCTTTTGGAGTAGTAGCCCTCAAGGGTGGAGGCCTTTTTGCGTTTGAGATGCGGGTATCTAAGGCTGTAGAAGGAAGCTGCTTTTCGAGAAGCTTCAGCACAGGTAGCGCCGCGGATAACCAAGTTGGCCATAAACAGGAGCGCAGCCCACTCGGCACCTTCGTTCTGTATGTTTTCGGCAGTACCGCTAGGGGAGCCATAGAACCTGGCGGTACGCGCCGCGAGATCCTCTTGAAGCATGGTTTCGGTGGGCTGCCCACCGAGACTGGAAAGCATCATGAACGCTAGGTCGACGTAGTACGGATTCCTAGTCGCTTTCCAACTTCCAACGTATGCCGCAATAGCTAGAGCATGGTGCCTGGCGATGGGCACACCCATCATTTCATCGCATATTGCTTGGTAGACCTTCTGGCTCTCGGATACAGGTTTTCCAAGTTCTTCCGCAATCGTCCAACAGCGTTGGGTCAACTCACTAGCAGCCACAAGAAGCTCCTTCCTAAGCCCGCTTCATGCCGATCACATTCCCGCCCTGCTCTTCCGGGTGAGCGAAGTCATACGGCGTGACGTGCCGCTCCCTGTTGGCATCGAGGTAATCGGCCCACCACTGAACCATCAGCCGGCGCTCTTCCAGGTGCTCAGCTTTGTGGATGTAGGCGGCACGCACGCTATTGCGCTCCTGGTGGCTCATCTGGCGCTCGACAGCCTCCCGACTCCACAAGCCCGACTCGACCAGCGCAGAGCACGCCATAGCGCGGAAGCCATGGCCACAGACCTCGGTCTTGGTGTCGTAGCCCATGCGGCGTAGCGCAGCGTTTACGGTGTTCTCGCTCATTGGTTTGTGGTGGTAGTGATCGCCAGGGAACAGTAGCTCATAGCGGCCGGACAACTGATCCACCTGGGCCAGCAGATCCAGGGCCTGGCGACTCAGGGGGACAAGGTGCGGGGTGCGCATCTTGGCGCCGCGGTTGGAGTGCTTCACGCCGTCGATAGCCTCGCGCTCGGCCGGGATCGTCCACAGGCTGTTGCGTGAGTCGACCTCTTGGCGGCGAGCAAAGCGCAGCTCACTGGAGCGGATGAAGACCAGCAGCGTGAGCCCCACGGCGAGACGGGTCAGTGGGCGCCCCTTGTAGTCGTCGATACGGCGCAGCAGCTCGGGCAAGCGCTCCAGGGGCAATGCGGGCCTGTGAGCGGCCTTGCGCGTGGCAGTGACGCCCTGTAGGTCACGGGCTGGGTTGCTATCGATGTGCCCATGCTGGACGGCGTAGCGCATGATGCCGTCGATGTACTGACGCAGCCGGCCGGCCAGCTCGAGGTGGTCGTTCTTCTCAGCGGTCTTCAGTGGCTGGATCAGGTCGCGAACCTTCAGGTCAGCGACAGAGCGATCACCCAGCACCGGGAACAGGTGTTGTTCCAGGCGGGTCAGCACCTTGGCGGCGTGATCCTTCGACCATTTGCGGGCGCCTGCTGCGTGCCACTCCAGGCCAACAGCCTTGAAGGTGTTGGTGGTTGCAGCGACTGCAGCAGCCCTTACCTGCCTGGCGTTCTCGATGGGGTCTATGCCATTGGCCAACAGCTCCAGCGCCTCAGCACGGCGCACCCGGGCGGCCTTAAGGCTCAAGGCTGGATAGCTGCCGAAAGTGGCCAGCCCGCCCTTCCCGCTCGGCCTGGTGAACTTGAAGCGCCAGACCTTGCTGCCGTTGGCTTTGACCAGCAGGAACAGGCCCTGGCCATCGAACAAGGTGTAATCCTTCTCGCGCGGCTTGGCGGCCTCGCACTTGGCGTCAGAGAGCGGAGTAACGGTGCGTGCCATGGGTATACGATCCTCAATCGAACCGACGTATACCCAAACGTATACCTAAAATAGGTATATGTACAGACGCATGCGGGAGCATACAGGCACAAAAAAACCGGCTACAGAGGCCGGTTTTCCTAGATTTCAGAGTCGTATGGGAACATCTGAAAACATGTCAATGGTGCCCGAAGCCGGACTCGAACCGGCATGCCATTGCTGGCGAGGGATTTTAAGTCCCCTGCGTCTACCGATTTCGCCATTCGGGCGGTAGCGCTGCGCTGAAGGGCTGGACTATATACAGCGCCTACAGCAGCCGCAAGGCATGGGGATTGCCTTGGGATAATAAAAAAGCCTCGTAAATCATGGATCTACGAGGCTTTTTTGAATTGGAGGCTGAGGTCGGAATCGAACCGGCGTTCACGGATTTGCAATCCGGTGCATAACCACTCTGCAACTCAGCCTTAAATCAAACGAGCCGCCGTGGCGACTCGTGTAGAACTGGAGCGGGAAACGAGACTCGAACTCGCGACCCCGACCTTGGCAAGGTCGTGCTCTACCAACTGAGCTATTCCCGCTTGTCTTGGTGACGGGCGCCATTCTATAGAATCGAATCGCCGCGTCAACCCTTTGATTCAAAAATACTTATTTCTTTTCCGAGGTGGTGCGCAGGTGCGGCCAGGCGGCCAGCAGGTAGTGCAACATCGACCACAGGGTCAGCACTGCGGCGATGATCAGCAGGGCATAACCGAGCAATACCCAGAAGGTGAATTGCGGCGGATTGGCCAGCAGGATCACCAGCGCCACCATCTGCGCCGCAGTTTTCCATTTACCCAGATTGGACACCGCCACATGCGCGCGCGCACCCAGTTCGGCCATCCATTCGCGCAGCGCGGAGACCACGATCTCGCGTCCGATGATGGTCGCCGCGGCCAGGGTCAGCCACAGGTTGGAGTGCTCGGCGGCCAGCAGCACCAGGGCCACCGCCACCATCAGCTTGTCCGCCACCGGGTCGAGGAAGGCGCCGAACGGCGTGCCCTGCTCCCAGCGCCGCGCCAGATAGCCGTCCAGCCAATCGGTCACGGCGGCGATGGCGAAGACTGCGCTGGCGGCCCAGTAGCTCCAGGAAAACGGCAAGTAGAACAGCAGGATGAAGACCGGGATCAGCAGAACCCGGAGCACGGTAAGCAAGTTGGGGATATTCATCGGCACAACTGGGCTGCGAGGTGAGCGGGCATTCTACTCGCTGTGCAAGGTGGCATAAATCAACTCGGCGAGCTTTTTGCTGATTCCCGGCGCCTTGGCGATTTCCTCGGCGCTGGCGCGGGACAGTTCCTGCAGGCCGCCGAAGTGGTTGAGCAGCTCGCGCCGGCGCTTCGGGCCGACGCCTGCCACCTCCTCCAGGCTCGAGGTGCGCCGCGCCTTGCCACGCCGGGCGCGGTGGCCGGTGATGGCGAAACGGTGCGACTCGTCGCGAATCTGCTGAATCAGATGCAGCGCCGGCGAGTTGCCCGGCAGGGTGAATTCGTGCTCGGCATCGTTCAGATAGAGCACCTCCAGCCCTGGCTTGCGCGTGGTGCCCTTGGCCACGCCGAGCAGGACCAGGTCGGGCACCGCCAGCTCCTGCAGCACCTCGCGAGCCATGGCCAACTGGCCCTTGCCGCCATCCACCAGCAGCACGTCCGGCAGCTTGCCTTCGCCGTCCTTGAGCTTGCTGAAGCGTCGGGTCAGCGCCTGATGCATCGCCGCGTAGTCGTCGCCGGCGGTGACGCCCTCGATATTGAAGCGGCGGTAATCGGATTTGATCGGGCCTTCCGGGCCGAACACCACGCAGGACGCCACCGTCGCCTCGCCGCTGGAATGGCTGATATCGAAGCACTCCATGCGCTGCGGCGGCTCGTCCATCTGCAGCACCGCGGCCAGCGCCTCGAAGCGCTCGGCCAGGTGCTGACGATTGGCCAGGCGCGCGGCCAGCGCCTGCTCGGCATTGGTCACCGCCAGTTGCTGCCAGCGCGCGCGGGTGCCGCGCACGCGATGGCTGATGCTCAGGCTGCGCCCGCGCAAAGATTCGACCGCCTCGATCAGGGTGGCGAAATCCTCGTGCTGCACGTTGACGATCAGCTCGCTCGGCAGGTCGCGCTCGACATTGCCCAAGTAGTACTGGGCGAGAAAGGCCATAAGCACGTCGCCGCCCGCCTCCTCGATCGCCACCTGAGGGAAGAAGTTCTTGCTGCCCAGCACCCGGCCACCGCGCACGCTGATCAGGTGCACGCAGGCGCCGCCGGGATTGAGCATCACCGCGATCACGTCGACGTCGCCGCTGCCGCCTTCCATGCTCTGCTGATCCTGCACCCGGCGCAGCAGGGCGATCTGGTCGCGCAGCTCGGCGGCGCGCTCGAACTCCAGGGCCATGGCGGCCTTTTCCATGCCGGCGGAAAGTTCGTCGCTCAGCGCGTTGCTGCGGCCCTCGAGAAACATCACTGAATGGCGCACGTCCTCGGCGTATTCCTCGGGCGTGACCAGGCCGACGCAAGGCCCCTTGCAGCGCTTGATCTGGTACTGCAGGCACGGCCGCGTGCGGTTCTTGTAGTAACTGTCCTCGCACTGGCGGACGAGGAAGGTCTTCTGCAGCAGGCTGAGGCTCTCGCGGATCGCCAGCGCGCTGGGATAGGGGCCGAAGTAGCGCCCCTTGGCCTTCTTGGCGCCGCGATGGATGCCCAGGCGCGGGAAGTCGCCGTCGGAGAGAAACACGTAGGGATAGGACTTATCGTCGCGCAGCAGAATGTTGTACGGCGGCCGCCATTCCTTGATCAGGGTCTGCTCGAGCAGCAGCGCCTCGGTCTCGTTGGCGGTGATGGTGGTTTCGATTTGCGCGATGCGCGCCACCAGGGCGGCGGTCTTGGGCGCCTGGCCGGTCTTGCGGAAATAGCTGGCCAGGCGTTTCTTCAGGTTCTTCGCCTTGCCGACATAGAGCAGCTTGGCCTCGCCGTCGAACATGCGATAGACGCCGGGGCGACCGCTGCAGGTCGCCAGGAAGGCACTCGAATCGAAGGGGGCGGACATCTTCAGCTGACGGCGTCGACCATGCCGTGGCGCACCGCGAGCAGCGCCAACTCGACGTCGCTGGTGATGGAGAGCTTCTCGAAGATGCGGTAGCGGTAGGTATTGACCGTCTTCGGCGACAGGCACAGCTTGTCCGAGATGTTCTGCACCTTGTGGCAGTTGGCAATCATCAGCGCGATCTGGATCTCGCGCTCGGACAGCAGGTCGAACGGCGAGCCGTTGCTCTGCGGCTGGAAGGACTTCAGTGCCAGTTGTTGGGCGATCTGCGGGTCGATGTAGCGCTGGCCGGCGAACACCAGGCGGATGGCCTGGACCATCTCCTCCAGCGCCGCGCCCTTGGTCAGGTAACCGGCGGCGCCGGCCTGCAGCAGGCGCGTGGGGAAGGGATCTTCCTCGCACACGGTGACGGCGACGACCTTGATGTCGGGATGGCTGCGCATCAGCTTGCGCGTGGCTTCCAGGCCGCCGATGCCGGGCATCTTGACGTCCATCAGCACCACGTCCGGCTTGAGCTTACGCACCTTGAGCAGGGATTCTTCCCCGGTGCAGGCCTCGCCCACCACCTGCAGGCCGTCGATGTCGGCGAGCATGCGCGTAATGCCTGTGCGAACCAGATCGTGGTCGTCGACCACCAGCACCCTAATCAATCGGCCACCTCGTTGCACCTTGTCAGCCACCGCGTACGCGGTGAGGTTGAACTTGTCGGTCACCTTAGCAAAAAGCCAAGGCCTGACCTAGCTTGGCGCACGGCAGTCAAAAAGCAAGCGCCAGATAAAGATCAGAAATTGCGTCAAGGCAAAAGGAATTGGCGGAGGCGGTGAGATTCGAACTCACGGATAGTTGCCCATCGACGGTTTTCAAGACCGTTGCCTTAAACCACTCGGCCACACCTCCGCTGCAGTGCGGGCGGCAATCTTACCGGAACGCAACACACTGTCAAACTCTGCGCCTTGGCACTGCGCCGGGCTCTGCTATGATCGGGAACATTCGAATATCGGAACCCTTGTGCCACAGGAGCGTTGCCATGCAAGAGCAAGACTACGTACTCAATCACTCGCAGGCCGAGCAGCTGGAAGTCAGCCGCGTCCTGCGCAATACCTACGGCTTGCTGGCCATCACCCTGGCCTTCAGCGGCCTGGTCGCCTTCCTCAGCCAGCGCGCCAACCTGCCCTACCCGAACTTCTTCGTGGTGCTGATCGGCTTCTACGGCCTGTTCTTCCTCACCTACAAGCTGCGTGACTCGGCCTGGGGCCTGGTTTCCACCCTGGCGCTGACCGGCTTCATGGGCTACACCCTCGGGCCGATCCTCAACCGCTATCTGGGCATGGCCAACGGCGCCGAGGTGATCAGCTCGGCCTTCTCCATGACCGCGCTGGTATTCTGCGGCCTGTCCGCCTATGTGCTGACCACCCGCAAGGACATGAGCTTCCTCAGCGGCTTCATCACCGCCGGCTTCTTCGTCCTGCTCGCCGCCGTGCTGGCCAGCTTCTTCTTCCAGATCAGCGGCCTGCAACTGGCCATCAGCGCCGGCTTCGTGCTGTTCTCCTCGGTCTGCATCCTCTATCAGACCAGCGCCATCATCCATGGCGGCGAGCGCAACTACATCATGGCCACCATCAGCCTGTACGTGTCGATCTACAACCTGTTCGTCAGCCTGCTGCAGATCTTCGGCATTATGGGCGGCGACGACTGATCCTTTTCGTCCCCCTTCAAGCCCGCCTCGGCGGGCTTTTCTTTGCGCGCTTGCTGGCGCAAAGCCCGCGCCCACCAAGGCACCGTCAAGGACTCTTTGTCTGCCATACGCCCCTGGCCTTATCATTGCCGTCAGTTTGCCTCGCCGGACGCTCCATGAAATTCGCCATCGCCCTGTTCGCTGCGCCCCATCTGCCCGCCTCCCGCCGTGCCCTGCGTTTCGCCCAGGCCGCGCTGGCCGGCGGCCACGAGATCGTGCGCCTGTTCTTCTACCAGGACGGCGTGCACAGCGCGGCCAGCAACGTGGTCAGCCCGCAGGACGAGCTCGACCTGCCGCGGGAATGGCGCGAGTTCGTCAGCGAGCACGGGCTGGACGCCGTGGTGTGCATCGCCGCCGCCCTGCGCCGCGGCGTGCTCGATGCCGATGAGGCGCAGCGTTACGCACGGCCGGCGGCCAACCTGCAGGCGCCCTGGGAGCTGTCCGGCCTCGGCCAGTTGCATGAGGCGGCGCAGCAGGCCGACCGCCTGATCTGCTTCGGAGGCCAGTAATGAGCAAGTCTCTGCTGATCGTCAGTCGCCAGGCGCCCTGGAGCGGCCCCGGGGCCCGCGAGGCACTGGACATCGCCCTGGCCGGCGGCGCCTTCGACCTGCCCATCGGCCTGCTGTTTCTCGACGATGGCGTGTTCCAACTGGCCGCCGGCCAACAACCGGGCACCGTGCAACAGAAGGATCTCGGTGCAAACCTGCAGGCCCTGCCGCTGTTCGGCGTGGAGGCGCTATATGCCAGCGCCCGCAGCCTGAGCGAGCGCGGCCTCGACGATGCCGAGTTGCAGCTCGCGGTGCAGCGCCTGGACGACGGCGCACTGACCAGCCTACTCGACCGCTACGACCAGGTGATCACCCTCTGATGGCCACCCTGCATATCCTCTCTCACTCGCCCTTCGCCGACAGCCGCCTGGTCAGCTGCCTGCGCCTGCTCGGCGCGAACGATGCCCTGCTGCTCACCGGCGATGCGCTCTACGCGCTGCAGCCAAACACCGCCAACCTGCAGGCGCTGCAACTGCTGCCGACCGGCATCGCCCTCTATGCGCTGGACGAAGACCTCGCTGCCCGCGGCCTGACGGCGCCCGAACGGGTGCAGGCGGTGGATTACCCCGGTTTCGTCGAACTGTGCAGCCGTTACGCCAAGGTCAACAGCTGGTTATGAACGTCCTGAACCTCGACGGCCGTGAAATCGCCCTGGACAAGGACGGCTACCTGGTCGACCTGCAGGACTGGTCCGAGCCGGTCGCCGAGGCCCTGGCCGCGGCCGAAGACCTGCCACTGAGCGCCGAGCACTGGGAGATTCTCCAGCTGCTGCGCGCCTTCTACGCCGAATTCCAGCTGTCGCCGGCCAACCGCCCGCTGATCAAGTACGTGGCCCTCAAGCTGGGGCCGGACAAGGGCAACAGCCTGCACCTCAACCGCCTGTTCAAGGGCACCCCAGCCAAACTGGCGGCCAAGCTCGCCGGCCTGCCGAAACCGACCAATTGCCTATGAACCTGATCACTCCCGCCGAACACCCCTTCGCCCAGTTCGTGCGCATCCTCGGCAAGGGCAAGCGCGGCGCGCGCAGCCTGACCCGCGAGGAAGCCCGCGAGGCCATGGGTCTGCTGCTCGACGGCAAGGCCGAGGACACTCAGTTGGGCGCCTTCCTCATGCTGCTGCGGCACAAGGAGGAAAGCGCCGAGGAACTGGCCGGCTTCACCGAGGCGGTGCGTGCGCGCCTGGCAACGCCTGCCATCGATGTCGATCTGGACTGGCCGAGCTACGCCGGCAAGAAGCGGCATCTGCCCTGGTACCTGCTGGCGGCCAAGGCGCTGGCCGCCAGCGGCGTGCGCATCTTCCTGCATGGCGGTGGCGCGCATACCGCCGGCCGCCTGTACTGCGAGCAGTTGCTGCAGCCACTGGGGATTCCCCTGTGCCGCAACTGGTCGGCGGTGGACGCCGCTCTGCAACAGCACCGCCTCGCCTACAGCCACCTGGGCGACTGGATGCCGGCGCTGCAGCGCATGATCGACCTGCGCAACACCCTCGGCCTGCGCTCGCCGATTCATTCCCTGGCGCGTGTGCTCAATCCGCTCGGCGCACGCTGCGGCCTGCAGAGCATCTTCCATCCCGGCTACCAGGCGGTGCACCGCGAGGCCAGCCAGCTGCTCGGCGATCACGCCATAGTGATCAAGGGCGAAGGCGGCGAGATCGAGGTCAATCCCGATGCCGTCTGCCACCTCTACGGCACGCAGGACGGCCAGGCCTGGGACGAGGAATGGCCGGCGCTGTCGGCGCAGCGCCACGTCAAACCGGAAAGCCTGCAGCCCGAACAGTTGCTCGCCTTCTGGCGCGGCGAGCGCGAAGACGCTTACGGCCGTCTGGCGGTGATCGCCACCATGGCCCTGGCCCTGCGCGGCCTGGGGCTGCCGCGCGAGCAGGCGTTCGCCGAAGCCGAGCGACGCTGGAGCCGCCGCCTCCAATCGAACTGATCGAAGGGTTCAACCGGTTTTTTCCACCTTTCCATCGAGCCTCTGGCGCTAGACTCCAGATTCATTCGAAACGGAGGAAGTCGCGATGGGCTTGTTGATCGATGGACGCTGGCACGACCAGTGGTACGACACCGGGGACAGCGGTCGCTTCCAGCGCGAGAACGCCCAGCGCCGCCACTGGATCACCGCCGACGGCAGTGCCGGGCCGAGCGGCGACGGCGGCTTCAAGGCCGAGGCCGGACGCTACCACCTCTACGTGTCGCTGGCCTGCCCCTGGGCCCACCGCACGCTGATCCTGCGCAAGCTCAAGGGGCTGGAGCCACTGATCGAGGTTTCGGTGGTCGGCTGGCTGATGCGCGAGCATGGCTGGACCTTCGACCGCGCCTTCGGCTCCAGCGGCGACCGCCTCGATGACCTGCGCTACCTACACCAGCGCTACACCGCCGACGACCCGCACTACAGCGGCCGGGTCACGGTGCCGGCGCTGTGGGACAGGCACACCGGCGGCATCGTCAGCAACGAATCGGCGGAGATCATCCGCATGTTCAACTCGGCCTTCGATGAGCTGACCGGCAATCGCCTGGATTTCTATCCCGAAGTGCTGCGCGAGCGCATCGACCAGCTCAACGAGCGCATCTACCCGGCGGTGAACAACGGTGTCTACCGTGCCGGCTTCGCCACCACTCAGGAGGCCTACGAGGAGGCCTTCGACGAGCTGTTCGCCGCCCTCGACGAGTTGGAGGCGCTACTGGCCGAGCAACGCTACCTGGCCGGTGTGTATCTGACCGAAGCCGATATCCGCCTGTTCACCACTCTGATCCGCTTCGATGCCGTCTATCACGGGCATTTCAAGTGCAACCTGCGGCGCCTCGAGGACTATCCGAACCTGTCCAACTGGCTGCGCGAACTCTACCAGTGGCCAGGGATCGCCGAGACGGTGGACTTCACCCATATCAAGTCGCACTACTACGCCAGTCACGCCAGCATCAACCCGACCGGGGTGATTCCGAAGGGGCCGAAGCTGGACTTCAATCACCCCCATGATCGCCAACGCTTGCCAGGCAGGGGCGTGTTCCAGCGCTAGGAATAGGCTGATTCGCGGCTGAAGCCGCCCCCAGGAGAAACCACCATCCGGCAGGGTGGATCGCGCTTTATCGAGTCACCCTGACAGGAGTAAGGGTGGATGCAGAAGACCTCATCCACCCTGAGTGCTGAGCACAAACGCGCCCCGCTCAGACGTCGCTCTGCGCCCCTTCGAACCAGGCCAGCTTGTCGCGCAACTGCACCACCTCGCCGACTATCACCAGGGTCGGCGCATGCACCTCATGCTCGGCCACCAACTGCGGCAGGCTCGCCAGAGTACCGGTGAACACCCGCTGGTTCTGCGTGGTGCCCTGCTGGATCAGCGCCGCCGGGGTGGTGGGCGCGCGGCCATGGGCGATCAGTTGCTCGCAGATGCCGGCCAGCCCCACCAGCCCCATGTAGAACACCAGGGTCTGGTTGGGCGCCACCAGATCCTGCCAGGCTAGGTCGCTGCTGCCGTCCTTGAGGTGGCCGGTGACGAAGCGCACCGACTGCGCATGGTCGCGATGGGTCAGCGGGATGCCAGCGTAGGCCGCGCAGCCGGAGGCGGCGGTGATACCCGGCACCACCTGGAAGGGAATGCCCTCGGCGGCCAGCTGCTCGATCTCCTCGCCGCCGCGGCCGAAGATGAAGGGATCGCCGCCCTTCAGGCGCAGCACCCGCTTGCCCTGGCGGGCCAGGTCGATGAGCAGCTGGTTGATCTGCTCCTGCGGCACGGCGTGGTCGGCGCGACGCTTGCCGACGTAGATGCGCTCGGCGTCGCGGCGGCACAGCTCGATGATGGCTGGCGCCACCAGGCGGTCGTAGAGCACAACATCGGCCTGCTGCATCAGGCGCAGGGCGCGGAAGGTCAACAGGTCGGGATCGCCCGGACCGGCGCCGACCAGGTACACCTCGCCCAGCGCCCGCGGTGCGGCGCCAGCCAGACGCGCTTCAAGCAGACGCTCGCCCTCCTCCGGCTTGCCGGCGAACACGCTTTCGGCCACCTGGCCCTGGAATACGTCCTCCCAGAACACCCGGCGCTGCTGCACATCGGGGAACAGCTGCTTGACCCGCTCGCGAAAGCGCTTGCCCAGGTTGGCCAGCTGGCCGTAGGTGGCCGGAATCCAGGTCTCGATCTTGGCGCGGATCAGCCGCGCCAGCACCGGCGCGTCGCCGCCGCTGCTGACCGCGACTATCAGCGGCGAGCGGTCGACGATGGCCGGGAAGATCACGCTGCACAGTGCCGGCGCGTCCACCACGTTGACCGGAATCCCCAGCGCCTGGGCCTGCACGGAAATCTGCGCGTTGAGCGGCTCGTCGTCGGTGGCGGCGATCACCAGGGCCACGCCCTGCAGGTCGCTGGCCTGGTAGCCACGCAGGAAAATGCCGGCCGGGCCGGCCAATTCCTGCAGCTCGCTGCGGATCTCCGGCGCAACGACGCGCAGACGGGCACCGGCGTCGCTCAGCAGGCGCGCCTTGCGCAGGGCGACTTCGCCACCGCCGATCACCAGCACCGGGCGATCCTGCAACTTGTGGAACAGCGGAAGGAATTGCATCAGATCAGCCTCGTAAGAGGTAGTAAGGCGAGCTTCGCAGGGGGCGCCATGCGCAACCTACGCGCGACGATCATCGTCCGGCATTCCGCCTAAAAAACGGGGTGGCCTCGCCACCCCTATTCTGCACCGGCTCAGCCGATCACTTCGATGCCGCCCATATAGGGCTTGAGCACCTCGGGCACGCGGATGCTGCCGTCGGCCTGCTGGTAGTTCTCCAGCACCGCCACCAGGGTACGACCCACCGCCAGGCCCGAGCCGTTGAGGGTGTGCACCAGCTCCGGCTTGCCGGTTTCCGGGTTGCGGTAGCGCGCCTGCATGCGGCGGGCCTGGAAGTCGCCGCAGTTGGAGCAGGAGGAAATCTCGCGGTATTTGTCCTGGCTCGGCACCCAGACTTCCAGGTCGTAGGTCTTCACCGCGGAGAACCCCATGTCGCCGGTGCACAGGGCCAGCTTGCGGTATGGCAGCTCGAGCAGTTGCAGCACGCGTTCGGCGTTGGCGGTCATGCCTTCCAGCGCCTCGAAGGACTTGCTCGGCTCGACGATCTGCACCATCTCCACCTTGTCGAACTGGTGCTGGCGGATCATGCCGCGGGTATCGCGACCGGAGGCGCCCGCCTCGCTGCGGAAGCAGGGGGTGTGGGCGACGAACTTCAGCGGCAGCTGCTTGGCGTCGAGGATCTCGCCGGCGACGATATTGGTCAGCGACACCTCGGCGGTGGGGATCAGGTAGAAGTCCGCTTCGCCTTCGCGGGCGATCTTGAACAGGTCTTCCTCGAACTTCGGCAGCTGGCCGGTGCCCTGCAGGGCCGGGGCCTGCACCAGGTACGGGGTGTAGGCCTCCTCATAGCCGTGCTCGCCGGTATGCAGGTTGATCATGAACTGCGCCAGGGCGCGATGCAGACGGGCGATGGGGCCGCGCAGCAGGGCGAAACGGGCGCCGGAGAGCTTGGCGGCGGTCTCGAAATCCAGCCAGCCGTGCTGCTCGCCGAGGGCGACGTGATCCTTGACCGCGAAATCGAAGCTGCGCGGGGTACCCCAGCGCGATACTTCGACGTTGCCGTCCTCGTCTTCGCCGACCGGCACCGACTCGTGCGGCAGGTTGGGAATGTTCAGCAGCAGGTTGTCCAGCTCGTTCTGGATGGCATCGAGTTCACGCTTGCCCGCTTCCAGATCGCTGCCCAGCTGGTCTACTTCGGCCAGCAGCGGCGCGATGTCCTCGCCGCGCGCCTTGGCCTGGCCGATGGCCTTGGAACGGCTGTTACGCTCGGCCTGCAGTTGCTCGGTGCGCACCTGCACCGACTTGCGCTGACTCTCCAGGGCCTCGAAGCGGGCGACGTCGAGGACGAAGCCTCGCGTGGCGAGGCGCTCGGCGATTTCGGTGAGTTGCGTGCGGACAAGTTTGGAATCGAGCATGTTCGGGTCTCAAGACAACGGCGAAATGGTGGTGGCCAGCAGTGTGGCGCGGGTTGTGGAGTGTAAAGCCTTAGCGGGTCAGGATGCCAATCGGGCCAGGCTCAACCCGGCCCAGGCCGCCAGCAGACCGCCGATGATGCTGAACGCCAGGTAGCCGAAGGCTTCGACGGCGCGACCGCCCTCCATCAGCTTCAACATCTCCAGACTGAAGGAGGAAAAGGTGGTGAAGCCGCCCAGCACTCCGGTAATCAGCCCGGTGCGCAGCTCCAGCGGCAGATCGCTGCGGGTGAGAAACAGGCCGGACAACAGGCCGATCAGCAGACAACCGAGGAGGTTCACCGCGAAGGTAGCCAGGTAGAAATGCCGCGGCCAGTGACCGGCGACCCAGCTCGCGACCAGAAAGCGCATAACCGAACCGGCCGCGCCACCCAGGGCCACGGCAAGCGCCACGCGAACCATCATTTTCGCCGCCGCCTCGGACTGCTGGCGTCCAGATTGCGCAGGTGCTTGAGCTTGTCGCGAATCTTCAGCTCCAGGCCACGCGGTACCGGGTCGTAGTACTGGCGCGGTTGCAGCGCCTCGGGGAAATAATCCTCGCCGGCGGCATAGGCATCCGGCTCGTCATGGGCATAGCGATACTCGTCGCCGTAGCCGAGCTGTTTCATCAGCTTGGTCGGCGCATTGCGCAGGTGCAGCGGCACTTCCTGCGAGCCCTGTTCGGCGGCGTCGCGCATGGCCGCCTTGAATGCCGTGTACACCGCATTGCTCTTCGGCGCGCAGGCCAGATAGACGATGGCCTGGGCCACCGCCAACTCGCCCTCGGGACTGCCCAGACGCTCCTGCACGTCCCAGGCGTTGAGGCACAGGGTCAGGGCCCGCGGGTCGGCATTGCCGATGTCCTCGCTGGCCATGCGCACCACCCTCCGGGCGATATACAGCGGGTCGCAGCCGCCATCGAGCATGCGCGCGTACCAGTACAGCGCGCCGTCGGGACTGGAGCCGCGCACCGACTTGTGCAGGGCGGAAATCTGGTCGTAGAAGGCCTCGCCGCCCTTGTCGAAGCGCCTGCGGCTGTCGCCCAGCAGGTTCTGCAGCAGCTCCACGCCGATCTCGCCGCCATCCTCGGCCAGGTCGGCGGCGTTCTCGAGGAAGTTGAGCAGGCGCCGGCCGTCGCCGTCGGCGGCGGCCAGGAGAATCTGGAAGCTCTCCTCCGGCAGGCTCAGGTTACGCCCGGCCAGGCCCTTCGGCTCGCTCAGCGCACGACCCACCAGCTTGCGCATCGCCGCCTCATCGAGGCTCTTGAGCACGTAGACGCGGGCGCGCGACAGCAGCGCGTTGTTCAGCTCGAAGGAGGGGTTTTCCGTGGTGGCGCCGATAAAGATCAGCGTGCCATCTTCCACATAGGGCAGGAAGGCGTCCTGCTGGCTCTTGTTGAAGCGGTGCACTTCGTCGACGAAGAGGATGGTGCGCCGGCCGTACTGGGCGGCGTGCTGCTGGGCCACTTCCACCGCCTGGCGGATCTCCTTGACCCCGGAGAGCACCGCGGAAATGGTCTCGAAGTGCGCATCGGTGACCTTGGCCAGCAACCGTGCCAGGGTGGTCTTGCCCACGCCCGGCGGGCCCCAGAAGATCATCGAGTGCAGGGCGCCCTGCTCCAGCGCCTCGCGCAGCGGCTTGCCCGGGCCGAGCACGTGTTCCTGGCCGACGTACTCGTCCAGGCTGGTCGCGCGCAGGCGCGCGGCCAGGGGTTGTGCGACGGGTTGCCGACCGAACAGGTCCACGCCTTACTCCTGAATGACGTCCGCCCCTTGCGGAATGTCGAAGCTGAACAGGTGATCTTCGACCGGCTCGTTCATCTTCACGTTGAGGAACAGGATATTGGTGCGCTGGCCGATGCTGTCGATCAGCTGCATGTCGTTGAGCACGCGGTTGCGGAACGACAGGCGCAGGCTGTCGAACAGGCTGTCCTTGGCCTTGGGCTTGAGGATGAAGTCGACCACGCTGCCGCCTTCCTTGTAGCTGATCTCGAAGTTCTCGCGGATCTGCGACACGTCGCCGGACAGCAGCAGCGCCGGGGTATGGGTCAGGCGCTGGTCGAGAGTCTGGATGGTCACCTGCTCCAGGTCCGGGTCGTACAGCCAGACCTTCTGGCCGTTGGACACCAGCAACTGCTCCATCGGCTCGTCGGTGTGCCAGCGGAACAGCCCTGGACGCTTGAGCACCAGCTGCCCGGCGGTTTCCTGCAGCTGGGTGCCGCTGGCGTCGAGGGTGAGCTGGGAGAAACGGGCACTGATGGTTTGCGCCTGGTTGAGCAGTTCGGTCAGGCGCTGGGTGGCCGCCTCTTCGTCGGCCTGGGCGGTCAGCAGGGTGAAACTCAGAGCGGCCAGCATCAGCAGGCGGATAACACGCATATAAACCCCTTGAAGGATGGCGGGACGTCCCCGCCCCGCATTGCTCGGCCGCCGCTGGGGCCGCCGTGGAATCTTGTAGACCGCGAATCCGCCGATTTGTCCGCGGCCGCCGCGCTCAGAGGTTGTGAAGAAATCGTAACGAGCGAAGGCAGGTCGCGTTTCGCCGGAACGCAGTAGATCTATTCACAACCTCTCAGTCGCGCGACGGCCCGGGCGCGATCACCTCGCGCGAGCCGTTGGTGTTCATCGAGCTGACCACGCCGGCCATCTCCATAGCCTCGATCATCCGCGCGGCGCGGTTGTAGCCGATCTTCAGCTTGCGCTGCACCGCGGAAATGGAGGCGCGGCGGCTTTCCAGGACGAAGTTGACCGCTTCGTCGTACAGCGGATCTTCCTCGCTGCCCTCGCCGCCTTCGCCACCACCGCTGCCGCCCTCGAAGCCGCTGCCGGCCTCTTCGACGCCGGCGAGAATGTCTTCGATATAGTCCGGCGCGCCGCGCTGCTTCCAGGCCTCGACGACGCGGTGCACCTCGTCGTCGGAGACGAAGGCGCCGTGCACGCGGATCGGCAGGCCGGTGCCGGGCGGCAGATAGAGCATGTCGCCATGGCCGAGCAATTGTTCGGCGCCGCCCTGGTCGAGGATGGTGCGCGAGTCGATCTTGCTCGACACCTGGAAGGCCATGCGGGTGGGGATGTTGGCCTTGATCAGGCCGGTGATCACGTCCACCGAGGGGCGCTGGGTGGCGAGGATCAGGTGGATGCCGGCGGCGCGCGCCTTCTGCGCGATACGGGCGATCAGTTCTTCGACCTTCTTGCCGACGATCATCATCATGTCGGCGAATTCATCGACCACCACGACTATGGTCGGCAGCGGCTTGAGCTGCGGCGCCTCGTCTTCCATGCTCTCGCGGCGATACAGCGGGTCAGTCAGCGGCGTGCCGGCCTCGATGGCGTCCTTGATCTTGCGGTTGAAGCCAGCCAGGTTGCGCACGCCCATGGCCGCCATCAGCTTGTAGCGGCGTTCCATTTCGGCCACCGACCAGCGCAGGGCGTTGGCCGCCTCCTTCATGTCGGTGACCACCGGGCAGAGCAGGTGCGGAATGCCCTCGTAGATCGACAGTTCCAGCATCTTCGGGTCGATCATGATCATCCGCGCCTCTTCCGGCGTGGACTTGAACAGGATCGACAGGATCATCGCGTTGACCCCCACCGATTTACCCGAGCCAGTGGTACCGGCCACCAGCAGGTGCGGCATCTTGGCCAGGTCGGTGATCACCGGGCGACCGCCGATGTCGTGGCCCAGGGCCAGGGTCACCGGCGACTTGGCGTCGTCGTACTCGGGCGACGACAGCACCTCGGAGAAGCGCACGATCTGCCGGTCTTCGTTGGGAATCTCGATGCCCACGGTGGTCTTGCCGGGGATCACCTCTACCACGCGCACGCTGACCATGGCCATCGAACGCGCCAGGTCCTTGGCCAGGTTGGAGATGCGGCTGACCTTCACCCCCGCCGCCGGCTGGATCTCGAAGCGGGTGATCACCGGGCCGGGATGCACGGATTCGACCACCACCTCGACGCCGAACTCCTTGAGCTTGATCTCCAGCAGGCGCGACATGGCCTCCAGCGACTCAGGCGAGAACTGCTTCTGCTTCTTCTCGGCGACGTCGAGAATGGAAATCGGCGGCAGGCTGCCTTCGATAGCCGTGTCGACGAACAGCGGCGCCTGTTTTTCCTTGAGCACGCGCTTGCTCGGCTCGGCCGCCTTGGGCGGCGCGGGCGGGGTGATCACCGGCGCCGGGCGCTTCTCGCGCTCGCTCATGTGCTTGCTCAGAGATTCTTCGCGCTCGAGCAGGCGCTCCTTGACCTTGGCCTGCTCGCGGCGATCGCTGACCACCGGCGCGGCCACCTCGCTGACCCGCTCGTCCAGCTCGCGCAGCTGCACTTTCATCTGCTTGCGTTCGTTGCGCGCGTTCCACCAGCCGGTGATGGCGCCGTTGATCAACTCGATCAGGTCCAGGGTGATCTTGCCGGTCAGGTCCATCACGCGGAACCAGGACAGGTCGGTGAATACGGTCAGGCCGAACAGGAACAGCGCCAGGAACAGCAAGGTGCTGCCCTGCACGTTCAGCGCGTGCACGGCCAGGTCGCCGAGGCTGGCGCCGAGCATGCCGCCGCCGGAGCCCTGCATGCCGGCCGCGGCCGTGAAATGAATGTCGCCGAGCGCCGCGCCGGACAGGATCAGGAATACCAGGCCGATGCTGTGCCAGGAGAACAGCCAGCCGTTCCAGTGCCAGGGCTGGTTGCGCGTGCGAAACACCTGCCAGGTCTTGATGCCCAGCAGCAGCGGGAAGATGTAGGCGAAATAGCCCAGGGCGCCGAACAGCGCGCTGGACAGCCAGGCGCCGATGCTGCCGCCGGCATTGAGAATGCGCTCGACCTGCACGCTGTTGTCCCAGGCCGGATCGGCGACGTTATAGGTCAGCAGCGTCATCAGCAGGTACAGGCACAGCGCCGCCAGGGCAATCAATGCGCCCTCCTTCAGTCGATACTGAAGTTTCTGCCGCCAGTCCGGAATCTGCGTGGTGGAATTCTTCAAAACAGCCATTTCCTGCGCCCCTGGCGCGTCCATCTGATGGTTAACCGCAGAACGCGGACATTGTACGGATTTACCCCAGGCCCGTCGCCCACCGGCCAATCGCCAAGCTCCCGCACCCGCCCCGCTTCGGTGTAGCATAGCCGGCAGCAGCTTCCATGCGGCTCAATTGGAGCACGCATTCTCTTTTGTGACAAAGGCTTATGGGGTTTTTTTATGAGCGAAGTCAAGCATTCACGCCTGATTATCCTGGGCTCCGGCCCTGCCGGTTATAGCGCAGCCGTCTACGCCGCTCGCGCCAATCTCAAGCCTGTGGTCATCACCGGCATCCAACCCGGCGGCCAACTCACCACCACCACCGAGGTGGACAACTGGCCGGGCGACGTCGAAGGCCTGACCGGCCCGGCGCTGATGGAGCGCATGCAGAAGCATGCCGAACGCTTCGACACCGAGATCATCTACGACCACATCCATACCGCCGAGTTGCAGAGCCGTCCCTTCGTGCTCAAGGGCGATAGCGGCACCTACAGCTGCGACGCACTGATCATCGCCACCGGCGCCAGCGCCCAGTACCTCGGCCTGCCCTCGGAAGAAGCCTTCTCCGGCAAGGGCGTATCGGCCTGCGCCACCTGCGACGGCTTCTTCTACCGCAACCAGGTGGTGGCGGTGATCGGCGGCGGCAACACCGCCGTGGAAGAGGCGCTGTACCTATCCAACATCGCCAAGGAAGTGCACCTGGTTCATCGCCGCGACAAGCTGCGCTCGGAGAAGATCCTGCAGGACAAACTGTTCGACAAGGCTGCCAACGGCAATATCAAGCTGCACTGGAACCACACCCTCGACGAGGTGCTGGGCGACCAGACCGGCGTCACCGGCGTGCGCCTGAAGAGCACCGAGAACGGCGCCACCAAGGAACTGCCGCTGGCCGGCGTGTTCATCGCCATCGGCCACAAGCCCAACACCGAGCTGTTCACCGGCCAGCTGGAGATGCGCGACGGCTACCTGCTGATCAAGGGCGGCAGCGAAGGCAACGCCACCGCCACCAGTATCGACGGCGTATTCGCCGCCGGCGACGTGGCCGACCACGTCTACCGTCAGGCCATCACCTCCGCCGGTGCAGGCTGCATGGCGGCACTGGACGTCGAGAAGTTCCTCGACAGCCATTGATCCACCCGGGCGAGCCGCTTCGCTCGCCCTCTCCCCTGCCCTGCTCCGCCGGACACCCCGCATGCTGACCTGGCTGCAACGCGACTCCCTGGCATTCCCGCCACTGGCCAAGGCCATGCGCGAGCCCAACGGCTTGCTCGCGGCTGGCGGCGACCTCAGCGCCGATCGCCTGATCGGCGCCTACCGCCACGGCTGCTTCCCCTGGTTCCAGGACGGCCAGCCGATTCTCTGGTGGTCGCCCGATCCACGCACCGTGTTGTTTCCCGACGAACTGCATCTCTCCCGCAGCCTGGCCAAGCTACTGCGCCAGCAGCGTTATCGGGTCACCTTCGACCGGGATTTCGCCGCGGTGATCCGCGCCTGCGCCGCACCGCGCGATTACGCCGACGGCACCTGGATCACCCCGAGCATGCAGGGCGCCTACCTGGAGCTGCACCGCCGCGGCATCGCCCATTCGGTGGAGGTCTGGCAGGGCGAGGAACTGGTCGGCGGCCTCTATGGCCTGGCCATCGGCCAGCTGTTCTTCGGCGAATCCATGTTCAGCCGCGCCGACAACGCCTCCAAGGTGGGGTTCGCCACCCTGGTCGACAAGCTGCGCCAGTGGGGCTTCGTCCTGATCGACTGCCAGATGCCCACCCAGCACCTGCACAGCTTCGGCGCCCGCGCCATCCCCCGCACGGCTTTCGCCGACTACCTGCAGCGCCATCTGGACCTGCCCAACACGGCAAACTGGCTCGCCTAGGGCGTCGCGGGCACCTATCCGTGCGCGAAGCTGCACGCCCCATGGCCCGACGGACTGTCCGCCGGCGCTGCAAGCGCTCGGCGTTCCGAGCCGCCCTACACCCCCGAATCCACTCGCACCACTGGCAGCCTGAGGGCCTGTAGCTTGCAGCCGAACTTGGCTTACACTCTTAGGCAAGGCTTTACCGAGACACCGCCATGACCGAGCTGGCCCGCCTGAAGTTCTACGCCACCCAGCCTCATCCGTGCAGCTATCTGCCCGAAGAACAGGCCACCACCCTGTTTCTCGACCCCAGTCAGCCCATGGACGTGCTGGTCTACGCCGAACTCTCGGAAATGGGCTTTCGCCGCAGCGGCGACCACCTCTATCGCCCGCATTGCCAGCAGTGCACCGCCTGCGTTCCGGCGCGCATCCCGGCCTCGGTGTTCACCCCTAATCGCCAGCAGCGGCGTATCCTCAAGCGCAACCAAGACATCAGCGTGCGCCCCGTGCGCCCGGCCTTCACCGAGGAGTACTACGCGCTCTACGTGCGCTACATCGAGCAGCGCCACGCCGATGGCGACATGTATCCGCCGAGTCGCGACCAGTTCTCCACCTTCCTGGTGCGCGACCTGCCGTTTTCGCGTTTCTACGAATTCCGTCTGCGCGGTCGCCTGGTAGCCATAGCCGTGACCGACCTGCTGCCCAACGGGCTGTCAGCGGTCTACACCTTCTACGACCCGGCCGAGGAGCGTCGCAGCCTGGGGCGCTTCGCCATACTCTGGCAGATCGGCGAAACCGCGCGCCTGGGACTGCAGGCCGTCTATCTCGGCTACTGGATCAAGAACTGCCGCAAGATGAACTACAAGACCCAGTACCGCCCCATCGAGCTGTTCGTCAATCAGCGCTGGACTCTCCTGACCTAGAGCCTCGCGCGCACCACCGAGCAAGCTCTCCCCGCCAAGCCCCTTGGCGCAGCCTCCTGTTTTCGGGCACAATGCACGCCGCTTTTGCCTGGCGCCAGTTGCACCGGGCCATTTCCTGGATACCGAGGGCTTTACTGCATGTCGAAAGAAGACAGCTTCGAAATGGAAGGCACTGTCGTCGACACCCTGCCCAACACCATGTTCCGCGTGGAGTTGGAAAACGGGCACGTCGTTACCGCGCACATCTCCGGCAAGATGCGCAAGAACTACATCCGCATTCTCACTGGTGACAAGGTGCGCGTCGAGCTGACACCTTATGACTTGAGCAAGGGCCGCATCACCTACCGCGCCCGTTAAGCCAAGCACCAAACGAAAACGCCCGGCATATGCCGGGCGTTTTCGTTCGTCTTTCCAGCCGATCAGGCGACTTCTGCCGCCGTCTCGTACTCGAAGCTCGGCTCGCCATCCTTGATGTCGATGTGCACCACACCGCCATGCTCGGCCAGCTCGCCGAAGAGGATTTCCTCCGCCAACGGACGCTTGATCTTGTCCTGGATCAGGCGCGCCATCGGCCTGGCGCCCATCATGACGTCGTAACCGCGCTCGGCCAGCCAGCCGCGCGCCGCATCGCTGACCTCCAGGGTGACGCGCTTGTCCTCCAGCTGCGCCTGCAGTTCGGTGAGGAACTTGTCGACGATGCTCTTGATCGTCTCGTGGCTCAGGCGGCCGAACTGGATGATGGTGTCCAGGCGGTTGCGGAACTCCGGAGTGAAGCTCTTCTTGATCACTTCCATGGCATCGGTGGAGTGATCCTGCTGGGTGAAGCCGATCGACGCCCGCGCCTCAGTTTCCGCCCCGGCGTTGGTGGTCATGATCAGGATCACGTTGCGGAAATCCGCCTTGCGCCCGTTGTTGTCGGTCAGGGTGCCGTGATCCATCACCTGCAGCAGCAGATTGAAGACTTCCGGATGGGCCTTCTCGATCTCGTCGAGCAGCAGCACGCAATGCGGCTGCTTGGTGATCGCCTCGGTCAACAGACCGCCCTGGTCGAAACCGACGTAGCCGGGCGGCGCGCCGATTAGCCGTGACACGGTATGCCGCTCCATGTACTCGGACATGTCGAAGCGCACCAGCTCGATGCCCATGGCCTTGGCCAACTGCCGGGCGGCCTCGGTCTTGCCCACGCCGGTGGGGCCGGCGAAGAGGAAGGAGCCGACCGGCTTGTCCGGCGCCTTGAGCCCGGCGCGCGACAGCTTGATCGCCGTGGCCAGCGAGTCGATGGCGGCATCCTGGCCGAATACGGTGAGCTTGAGGTCGCGCTCGAGGTTGCGCAGCAGTTCCTTGTCCGAGCTGGACACGTGCTTGGGCGGAATCCGCGCGATCTTGGCGACGATGTCCTCGACCTGCGCCACCTCGATGCGCGGCACGCGCTTGTCTTCCGGCTGCAGGCGCTGGTAGGCACCGGCTTCGTCGATCACGTCGATGGCCTTGTCCGGCATATGGCGGTCATTGATATAGCGCGCGGCCAACTCGGCCGCCGCACGCAGGGCCTCGTCGCTGTACTCGATATGGTGGTGCTGCTCGAAACGCGCCTTGAGCCCCTTGAGAATGCCGTAGGTATCGTCGACCGACGGCTCGACCACGTCGACCTTCTGGAAGCGTCGCGCCAGGGCGCGATCTTTCTCGAAAATACCGCGGAACTCCTGGAAGGTGGTGGAGCCGATGCAGCGGATCTCGCCGGAGGACAGCATCGGCTTGAGCAGATTGGACGCGTCCATCACCCCGCCGGACGCCGCACCGGCACCGATGATGGTATGGATCTCGTCGATGAACAGGATGGCGTGCGGCCGCTTGCGCAGCTCGTTGAGCAGCGCTTTGAAGCGCTTCTCGAAATCGCCACGGTACTTGGTACCGGCCAGCAGCGCGCCGAGATCCAGGGAATAGACCACGCTATCGGCCAGCAGATCGGGTACCTGCTCGTCGACGATGCGCTTGGCCAGGCCCTCGGCGATGGCGGTCTTGCCGACGCCAGCCTCACCGACCAGCAGCGGGTTGTTCTTGCGCCGCCGGGCGAGGATCTGCGCCACGCGCTCGACCTCGTGCTCGCGACCGACCAACGGGTCGATGCGCCCCTGACGCGCCAGTTCGTTGAGGTTGCTGGCGTAGGCGTCCAGCGGATTGCTGGAGGCCGAGGCCTCGCCTCCCTCTTCGTCCTGCATCTCCTGGTCGTTCTCGTGATGATCGCCGTGCCCCGGCACCTTGGAGATGCCGTGAGCGATGTAATTGACCACGTCGATACGCGCCACGCTCTGCTGCTTGAGCAGGAACACGGCCTGGCTTTCCTGTTCGCTGAAGATCGCCACCAGCACGTTGGCGCCGGTGACTTCGCGCTTGCCCGAACTCTGCACATGGAACACCGCGCGCTGCAGCACGCGCTGGAAGCCCAGGGTTGGCTGGGTTTCGCGCTCTTCGTCGTGCTGGGGAATCAACGGCGTGGTGGAGTCGATGAACTCCTGCAAATCATGGCGCAGCTTGTCGAGATTGGCTCCACAGGCGCGCAACACGCTGGCCGCCGCCTCGTTATCCAGCAAGGCCAGCAGCAGGTGCTCGACCGTCATGAACTCATGACGCTTGGCGCGCGCCTCCTTGAAAGCCAGATTGAGGGTTACTTCGAGCTCTCGATTCAACATAGCTTCACCTCATACCCAAGTGGCCGGCATTAACCGTCCTTCTCGATCTCACAGAGTAGCGGATGCTGGCTTTCCCTAGCGTACTGATTGACCTGCATGGCCTTGGTCTCCGCGATATCACGGGTGAACACGCCGCATACCGCCCGCCCCTCTGTATGGACGGTCAGCATGATCTTGGTCGCCAGCTCCCGGTTCATGCCGAAAAACACTTCGAGCACTTCGACGACAAAATCCATCGGGGTGTAGTCGTCATTGAATAAGACCACCTTGTACATCGGTGGTGCCTGTAATGCTGGCTTGGATTCCTGAACAGCAACGCCGGAGGAATCGTCCTCATGCTCTGCCGGGTGATCCTGATTGAATGTTAGTCGAATCTGGCTACTTGCATGCATGCTGAAATCAGAGGTTCAGGGCCGGACGAACAGGGATGCTAGAGGGAGTTTGACTGACTTCTCAGCCGTCCGCCGCATAGCCTTGACTATCGGCAAAAGGGTGTTACAAACAATAAATACCCATTAGTGGGTATCAGGGGTTCCGCGCCCTCGCCCAGCCTGGTTGGTTTTCGCGCGGAATCGAAGTGGATGATACTCCAGAGATGGAGTCCTTTGCAGAGGGATATCAGCATGCTCAGCGGTAAGGTCAAGTGGTTCAACAACGCCAAAGGCTATGGATTCATCCTGGCCGACGGCCGAGATGAGGACCTGTTCGCCCACTACTCGGCCATCCAGATGGAAGGTTATAAAACACTCAAGGCCGGCCAGCCGGTCCGCTTCGAGATCGTGCAGGGCCCGAAAGGACTACACGCCGTCAATATCAGTGCCGCCGCCCAGGACACCCCTGCGGCAGTACCCCAGGCGCAGAGTACCGCTAGCACTGTCGAAGTCTGAGTACCCTGGCAAATCGCCGCGAAAAAGGCCGGTCAATTGACCGGCCTTTCTTTATGCGACAACCCGCCGTTACATGTGCGCGATCATCGCGTCACCGAACTCCGAGCAGGACAGCAGGGTCGCCCCTTCCATCAGGCGCTCGAAATCGTAGGTCACGGTCTTGGCGGCGATGGCGCCGTTGGTGCCCTTGATGATCAGGTCGGCCGCCTCGACCCAGCCCATATGCCGCAGCATCATCTCGGCGGAGAGGATCACCGAGCCCGGATTGACCTTGTCCTGGCCGGCGTACTTCGGCGCGGTGCCGTGAGTCGCCTCGAACATGGCCACCGAGTCGGACAGGTTGGCGCCCGGCGCGATGCCGATACCGCCGACCTCCGCCGCCAGGGCGTCGGACAGGTAGTCGCCATTGAGGTTGAGCGTGGCGATCACGTCGTACTCGGCCGGACGCAGCAGGATCTGCTGCAGCATGGCGTCGGCGATCACGTCCTTGACCACGATGTTCTTGCCGGTGCGCGGGTTCTTGAACTGCATCCACGGGCCACCATCGAGCAGCTCGGCGCCAAATTCGTCGCGGGCGATCTCATAGCCCCACTCTTTGAACGCGCCCTCGGTGAATTTCATGATATTGCCCTTGTGCACCAGGGTTACCGAGCTGCGGTCGTTGTCGACGGCGTACTGCAGCGCCTTGCGCACCAGACGCTTGGTGCCCGCCTCGGAAACCGGCTTGATGCCGATGCCGCACATGTCGGTGAAGCGGATCTTCTTGACGCCCATTTCCTCGGTGAGGAACTTGATGACCTTCTCGGCTTCGGGGCTGCCGGCCTTCCATTCGACGCCGGCATAGATGTCCTCGGAGTTCTCGCGGAAGATCACCATGTCCACGTCACCGGGCTTCTTCACCGGGCTGGGCACGCCTTCGAACCAGCGCACCGGACGCTGGCAGACGTACAGATCGAGTTCCTGGCGCAGGGCCACGTTGAGCGAGCGGATACCGCCACCCACCGGCGTGGTCAGCGGGCCCTTGATCGACACCACGTAGTCGCGCACCGCTTCGAGGGTTTCCTTGGGCAGCCAGGTGTCCTGATCGTAGACCTGGGTAGCTTTCTCGCCGGCGTAGACCTCCATCCAGGAGATCTTGCGCGCACCGCCATAGGCTTTCGCGACGGCGGCGTCGACCACCTTGATCATCACCGGGGAAATATCC
>MTEW01005314.1_pt3 | contig 28833 bp, 28 predicted proteins | sample 1042681 | NCBI WGS metagenome assembly MTEW01 (sample SAMN06185811, study PRJNA358809) | soil metagenome | isolation source: soil biostimulated with citrate as carbon source | place: India | collected 2015-05-23
CGCGCGGCAGTTACCGGTGCAGTTCCCCAATGTGAAGGAGCACTCGCTGCGGCACATCTGGTACGAGTCGTTCGGCTTCAACCGCTTCCGCGGCTATGACTGGATGCCCGAGCCGTGCCGCTCGTGCGACGAGAAGGAGAAGGACTTCGGCGGCTGTCGCTGCCAGGCCTTCCTGCTCACCGGCGACGCCAGCAACGCCGATCCGGTCTGTTCCAAGTCGCGTCACCATGGCCAGATACTGGCGGCGCGGGACGAAGCGGAGCATGCTCCTCGGACCCTGGAGCAACTGACCTACCGCAATGAGCGAACCTCGAACATCATTTGTCGCGCCTGAAATCCGTCCCTTCGGCTTTTGGGACAGCCCTTGGAGCGCGGAAAGCGCCGTCGCTGCCAGCCGCGACTTCGCCGAATTGCGCTGCGGCCCGGCGGGGCTGTTCTGGACGCTGTTCGACCCCGCCGATGGCCGCACCACCCTCTGGCACTGGCAAGCGGGGGAGGCGAGCTGCATCACGCCCGATGGCCACTCGCTGCGCAGCCGGGTCTACGAATATGGCGGCGGTGCGTTTTGCCTGGTTCCGGGTGGGGTGGTGTTTGTCAACGAGGCCGACCAGCAGCTCTACCTTCAGCCGTTCTCCGGGGTTCCGGCCGTCCTGACGCGGAATCCTGATGCCCGCTACGGCGATCTCTGGAGCGCGGGGCAGCGTGTGCTGGCCGTGGAGGAAGAGCAGGGCACCCACAGGCTGGTGGCGATTGCCCTGGTCGATGGCGAACGTCAGGTGCTGGTCGAGGGCGCCGATTTCTATGCCGCGCCGCGTCTCAGCCCGGATGGCCAGACCCTCGCCTGGATCGAGTGGAGCCGTCCCGCGCAGCCTTGGACGGAAACCCGGCTTTGCCTGCGTCAGCGTGACGGCGACGCCTGGGGACCAATCAAAGTTGTGGCAGGAGCGGATGGCGGCGAATCCCTGCAACAGCCGCGTTTCGATGCCGAGGGGCGTCTGTATTGCCTGAGCGATCGCAATGGCTGGTGGCAGCCCTGGGCGCTGCAGGGCGATCAACTGCGCCCCTTGCCGGCTGCCCATGCCGATCATGCTCCGGCCCCCTGGCAACTGGGTTTGTGCAGCTACCTGCCAGAGGCGGGGCTGCGGAGTTGGTTGGCCGATGACCAGAGCGATCTGGTCGGAGAAGACTGCCAGTTGCTGGCGAGCGGATACAGCCGCTTTCGGCAGTTGGCCGCGGACGACGGGCATTATTACTGCATCGCCGCCGGCCCGGTAAATGCCAGCGCCGTGCTCGCCATCGACCGCAAGGACGCCAGCGTGCAGGTGTTGGCTGGCGGCGGCACGGAGCTGTCGGCCGACGAAATCGCTCGGCCCCGACCGTTGCAATTCGCCGTGGGAGACGGGGAAAGTGCTCATGGCTTCTTCTATCCACCCTGCAACACAGCCCATCGCGGCCCCGAAGGCGAGTGTCCGCCGTTGCTGGTGTTCTGCCACGGCGGCCCGACCTCCGCTTGCCAGCCCGTGTTCGACCCGCGCATCCAGTTCTGGACCCAGCGCGGCTTCGCCGTGGCCGATCTCAACTACCGGGGCAGCAGTGGTTATGGCCGTGCCTATCGGCAACGATTGGCCGGTGGCTGGGGCGAACTGGATGTGGAAGACGCCAAGGCGCTGCGGATGCACCTGGCCGGGCTGGGACTGGTGGACCCTGAGCGGGCGTTCATTCGGGGTTCCAGCGCCGGCGGCTTCACGACGCTCCTGGCGTTGATCGGGGACACGCCATTTCGCGGCGGCGCCAGTTACTACGGCGTGAGCGACCCGCTGGTTTTGCGCGAGAAGACTCACAAGTTCGAAGCTGATTATCTGGACTGGCTGATCGGCGACCCTGAACAGGACGCTGAGCGCTACCGGCAACGTACGCCGGTAATGCGGGCGGGCGAGATCGGCGCGCCGGTGATCTTCTTCCAGGGCGGCCAGGACGCGGTAGTGGTGCCGGAGCAGACCGCCAACATGGTTGCAGCCTTGAAGGAAGCGGGTCGGCAGGTGGAATGCCATGTCTACCCGGAGGAGCGCCACGGCTTCCGCCAGGCCACCAACCTGGCCCACGCACTGGAGGCGGAGCTGGCCTTCTATCGGGGGCTGCTGTAGGCCGTGATTGGTTTTCCTGCGGTGCATCGATTGGGCTATGCGCGGTGCCAGTTCCGAGAGCGGCTTTCATGTAGGGGCGAATTCATTCGCCAAGGGCAGCGCAGCTGCACCCTGAGAGGCAGAGGGGCGAACCTGCGGTCCGCTTGGCGATTGAAATCGCCCCTACAATCAGCCCCAGGCGGCGCCGAGCTCGCAATTGGCTTTCCTGTGGGGGCGAATTCATTCGCCAAGGGCAGCGCAGCTACCTCTGAGAGGCAGACGGGCGAACCTGCGGTCCGTTTGGCGATTGAAATCGCCCCCACAACCAGCCCCAGGTGGCGCCGAGCTCGCGATTGGCTTTCCTGTAGGGGCGAATTCATTCGCCAAGGGCAGCGTAGCTGCCCTCTGGAAGGCAGCGGGGCGAACCTACGGTTCGCTTGGCGATTGAAATCGCCCCTACAACCAGCGGGAAAGATGGGATTTGGGACTTCGGAAAGCTCCCAAGGTCTGATTGAAAAGCCCCGTGAATCCAGTAGGCTGGGTCCTACTCACCGCATAACTACAAGAAAGAGCCGTTTGATGCGTCACGATATCAGCTCGCTTCGCAAGTTCGTTTCTCCCGAGATCATTTTCGGCGCCGGCTGCCGGCACAATGTCGGCAACTACGCCAGCACCTTCGGCGCGCGCAAGGTGCTGGTGGTGTCCGACCCCGGTGTGCAAGCCGCGGGCTGGGTCGCTGATGTGGAGGCGAGCCTCCAGGCCCAGGGCATCGATCATTGCCTCTACACCCAGGTATCGCCCAACCCCCGCGTCGAAGAGGTGATGCAAGGGGCCGAGTACTACCGCACCATGGGCTGCAACGTGATCGTCGCCGTGGGGGGCGGCAGCCCGATGGATTGCGCCAAGGGGATCGGCATCGTGGTCGCCCATGGCCGCAGCATTCTCGAGTTCGAGGGCGTGGACACCCTCACGGTGCCCAGCCCGCCGCTGATCCTGATCCCGACCACCGCCGGCACTTCGGCCGACGTTTCGCAGTTCGTGATCATTTCCAACCAGCAGGAGCGGATGAAGTTCTCCATCGTCAGCAAGGCGGTGGTGCCCGACGTGTCGCTGATCGACCCGGAAACGACCCTGAGCATGGACCCGTTCCTCTCGGCCTGTACCGGCATCGACGCCCTGGTTCATGCCATCGAGGCCTTTGTTTCCACGGGGCACGGTCCGCTCACCGACCCTCATGCGCTGGAAGCCATGCGCCTGATCAACGGCAATCTGGTGGCGATGATCGCCAATCCCCAGGACATCGCCCTGCGCGAGAAGATCATGCTCGGCAGCATGCAGGCCGGGCTGGCCTTCTCCAACGCGATCCTCGGCGCCGTGCATGCCATGTCCCACAGCCTTGGCGGCTTTCTCGACCTGCCGCACGGCCTGTGCAACGCGGCGCTGGTCGAGCACGTGGTGGCCTTCAACTACAGTGCCGCTCCGGAGCGCTTCAAAGTGATCGCCGAGACCTTCGGCATCGATTGCCGTGGCCTGACGCAGAACCAGGTACGCCAGCGCCTGGTGGAGCACCTGGTGACCCTGAAGCGCGCGGTGGGCTTCCATGAGACCCTCAGCCTGCATGGCGTCGGTACATCGGACATTCCCTTCCTCTCGCGTCACGCCATGGACGACCCGTGCATCCTCACCAACCCGCGCGAATCCAGCCAGCGGGATGTCGAGGTGGTGTATGCCGAGGCCCTCTGACGACCCGCGCGATGCCTTGACCGGACTGCTTGGCCTGGGCAGTCACTCCGCGCGCAAGAGCCATTACCCCGAACTCCTGGCACGCCTGGAAGAGCTGGAAGCCGAGCGCAACCGCTACCAGACCCTCAACGACGAGCTTGAGCAACGCGTGCTGGATCGCACCCGCGAACTCCAGGCGCTGAACGAACAGTTGCGCGAGGCCCGCGATGCGGCCGAGGCGGCCAACCTGAGCAAGGACAAGTACCTGGCCGCTGCCAGCCACGACCTGCTGCAACCGCTGAACGCAGCACGCTTGCTGGTTTCCACCCTGCGCGAGCGCGAGCTGCCGGCGTCCGAGCAAAAGCTGGTGGAGCGCACGCACCAGGCTTTGGAAGGGGCCGAGGACCTGCTGACCGACCTGCTGGATATTTCCAAGCTGGACCAGGCTGCGATCAAGCCGGATGTGGATGTCTACCCACTGGACGAGGTCCTGGGTCCGTTGGCCTCGGAGTTCGAGAGCGTCGCCGAAGCCGCCGGGCTGGAGCTGCGTGTACGCATTCCGCGATTCTGCATCAGTACGGACTTCCGCCTGCTCACGCGCATCCTGCGTAATTTCCTCAGCAATGCCTGCCGCTACACCGAGCGCGGACGCATCCTGCTAGGAGCAAGGCGTCGCGGCAATCGGCTGCGATTGGAAGTGTGGGACAGCGGGCGGGGCATTCCGGCAGATCAACTGGAAGCGATCTTCCTCGAATTCAACCAGCTGGACGTGGGCCGCGCGGCCGAGCGCAAGGGTGTGGGGCTGGGCCTGGCGATCGTTGACCGGATTGCCAGCATGCTGGCGTATCGCGTTGAGGTGAAATCGCAATTGGGACGAGGCTCGATGTTCAGTATCGAAGTGCCATTGGCCACGTCGCAACCCGAGACAAGGGTTCTTGTGGACCCGCGCTCCGTAACCGGCGATCCGCTGCCCGGCCAGCGGCTGTTGGTCGTGGATAACGAACCCGACATTCTCGAAAGCATGTCGGCGCTGCTGGGGCAGTGGGGCTGCGAAGTGCTGACCGCCACTGACCTGGCCACCGCCCAGGAGGTGCTGGACGATCAGGCGCCGGACCTGATCCTGGTCGACTATCACCTGGACCACGGCATGGTCGGTTGCGACGTGATTCTGGCCCTTCGCCAACGCTTCGAGCAGCAAGTACCGGCGGTGATCATCACCGCTGATCGCAGCGACCAGTGCCGACGGAAGCTGCAGAGCCTCGGCGTGCCGTTGCTGAACAAGCCGGTCAAGCCGGGCAAGCTGAGGGCGGTGATCAGTCAACTGATCGGCAGCGTTGGCTGAAGCGGCGGTTCACCTGGCAGGTCCGTCGATCCACCTTTTTTGGCCAGAGGTGCTCGAAGATCTGGAAAAAAACGTTGGATCAGATTCCGTGTGCTTGAATCAACTTTAACGGCGTTGCCATGCAACGAGGCTGACGAGCCAAGATCAGGTGGTCTGTCATCGTCTGTCCCTGCGTTGCTGCCACGCCCCGCGGCAGACCCTCGCCGAGAGCCAACCATCGGCAGGGCAGACAACGCACTCCCCGGAGTTCGCTGAGTAACCTGAGGCCAAGGCCTCGAGCAGCAGGGGGTCAGATGATGCTTCGCATGCTGGACAGGGCGGCAACACAGGCTCGCCCGCAATGGGGAAACTGCTGCGACGCCTGTGCGCAGCGCAAGGTGGGCCCTGACGCTTCCAGGTCGCCTGCTCGTCCTTTCTCTGAATCGAGCGGCAGCTAGATGTACCGGCCGGCGGCAAGATCGCGCTGGCAGCTCCTGCATCTGGTCATGCCGTACTGGAACTCGGCCGGGAAATGGAAGGCGCGTGGCTATACCATCGCGCTGCTTCTGCTCACCCTGGCCCAGGTCGGGCTGGTGATCTGGACCAATTACTGGAACCGCGCGCTGTTCGATGCCCTGGAGGCCCGGTCGCTGAATCGTCTGCTGATGCAGATCGGCACCTTCGTGGTGATCCTCCTGCTGACGGTGGGCGTCACGGCGATGCACATGCGGGTCAAGCGCTGGTTGCAGCTGGACTGGCGCCGGTGGCTGACGGAACGTCTCATCGACAAGTGGATGGCGCGTGGGCATCACTACCAGCTGCAGCAGACCCATGGCGAGCATGACAACCCCGACGGGCGCATCGCCGAAGACATCCACGTCGTGACCGAAAGCGCGATTTCACTGACCCATTCGCTGGTCTACTCGCTGCTGATCCTGAGCACCTTCGCCAACATCCTGCTAACGGTCACCGGCAGCGTGCAGTTCCCCGGAACCGGCCTGATGGTTCCGGGCTACATGCTGATCCTGGCGGTGGCCTACGCCGGCGCCGGTACTGTGTTCGGCATGCTGCTCGGGCGCCCGTTGATCCGGGCCACCAACAAGTTGCAATCCGCGGAAGCGGACTTCCGTTTCGGGCTGGCCCATGCGCGGGAAAGCGCCGAGTCCATTGCACTGATGCAGGGCGAGGAAGCGGAGCGCCGGAGTTCGACGAGCCAGTTCGCTGAACTGGGGCACCGCTGGTATCGGCAGACCCTGGCTTACCTCGGCATTGTGTCGTTCTCGTCGGGCTATGGCGTGCTGCTGCCGGTATTCCCGATCCTCGTCATGGCGCCCCAGTTCATTTCCGGCGCCATGACCCTGGGCGTCCTGATGCAAGCCGCGCAGGCATTCCACCAGCTGACCTCCGCGCTGTCCTGGCCAATCGACAACCTGGCCGAACTGGCGCGTTGGCGAGCGTCGGCCGACCGGGTCATGAGCCTCTACAACGACCTGCAGGACCTGGAAGACCAGGCCGCCCGGCCGCAGAACCGGATTTGCCTGGCGCAGTCGCAGCAGGCGGAAATCGTGCTGCGCGACCTGTGCATTGCCAACCCGGACGGGCAGGTCCTTATCGACGGGCTCAACGTCGTGATCCAACGTGGCGAGCGGGTGCTGATCTCGGGTGATCCAGCGGTCACCATTGGCCTGTTCAAGGTGCTCGCCGGGCTGTGGCCATGGGGGCATGGGGAGGTCTGGCTGCCGGCGGGCGCGGCCATCTGCTTCCTGCCGCAACGTCCCTTCCTGCCGGTCGGCAGCCTGTGCGCGGTGTTGAGCTACCCGCAGCCCGCCGGCACCTTCGCTCCTGGCGCGGTGCTGCATGCGCTGGAAAGCGCGGGCATCGCCTGGCTGGCCAAGCGAATGGAGGAGGTCGACAACTGGCAGAGCGTCTTGCCGCTGCGTACGCAGCAGCGGTTGGCCATCGCCCGGTTGTTCCTCCAGCAGCCCACCTGGGTGTTCATCGAAGAGGCGAGCAGTGCCTTCGAGACCCGGGACGAGGAAGACTTCATGGATATGCTGCATCGCGAGCTGCCGGACTCGACGCTGCTGGCCATCAGCTTCCAGTCCGGGCTGGAGCGCAACTACCCGCGCAGGCTCCTGCTCAATCACCTGCCGCAGGCGCCCCTGGTCGGATATGGCACGCCACTGCGGGCGCTAAGAAAAAGTTGAAGGCAGCCAGCCGCGCTGGACGCACTCACGGAAGCACCAGGCTGGCGTGGTCTCGGTCTTGTAGCTCCAGAAGAACCAGCCCAGGTATTTCTCGTAGGTCAGCAGTTGCGCCGCGGCGTAGCCGCGATAGGCCACGTCTTTCTGGAAGCTGTCCATGTTTTCCAGCGCGTGGTTGAACGGCCCTTCAGCCCACAGCGAGACGACTTTCAGGTCCAGTCCCAGGCTCCACTCGCCGCAATAGGCCGGGATGCCCAGGCGCTGGATGATGCCGTCCGCCTCGCTCTTCCACTGGCCGCTGGCCTTGTGGATGTGGGTATAGATATCGCTGTCGATGTCGCACCGCTCGAAGCACTGGTAGCGGTGGATGTCGAACACTACGTTGGCGAATTCCGGTGGTTGCATGAAGCCCAGGTACTGCTCGTAGTCGCGGAAGCCATCGTGGAATACCACGCTGACCTTGTCGGCACTGCAGTGCTGGCGGATGCGCTGGTAGGCGTCCTGGTTGTAGGCCTTGAGGTAGTCGGTCGGCACATCCCAGCGGGGTTCGTTGAGGACCTCGATGGCGTGCAGGGCCCTCTGGTCGCGATAGCGTTCGGCGAGGCGCTCCAGCACGCTCAGCGAATGCGCGCGGTACTCGTCCTGGGTGTGCCACTCGCAGACATCCTTGATCCCACCGTTATCGAATCCGTTCTGGCAGCCGGGTGCGGCATGCAGGTCCAGGACGATCCTGATCTGGAGTTCCGCTGCCCAGTCGAAGGCCCGGTCAAGTACTTCGATACCGCCTTCGACAAAGGGGTGACGGCTCTCGCCGTACTTGGCGTGATAGGGATAGTCCGGACCGAAGATCCAGTGCCCTACGGGAATGCGCACCGCGTTGATTCCGCGCTCATGCAGCCAGACGAAGTCTTCGCGGGTAACGAAGGTGTTCCAGTGCTGCCGCAGCCTTTCCGAGGCGCGGGGCCCCATTTCGGCACACCAGGTGGTTTCATCGGTAGCCTGCAGTCCTTCGAACAGGCTGGGGGTCATCCATTTTTCCAGGACCAGCCAACCGCCCAGATTCACGCCGCGCAATTTCTGGTGGGGATTGGCCTGAACGGGATTCTGCTGCGCCATGACTGCACTCCTTTGAACGGCAGGAACCGAACTTCTGGAATTCTTGCGAGTTGCCATTGCAAGCCTAGGTCAGAGCTCGTCAATTGTGGGGGTGATTTCAATCACCAGGCGGACCGCAGGTTCGTCAGTTAGTCGTACTTGGCTTGGCGCGGGATTCAAACCTGATAGCGCCTCGCGATCAGGTGATCGATGGACAGCACGCCCGGCCCCTGGGTGACCAGCAGCAACAGGCAGGCGGCCCAGACACCGTGGGTGGGATAGGCGTCGGGATAGACGAAGGTCTGGATCACCAGCGTCATGCCCAGCAGGGCCAGGGCGGAAAAACGTGTGGCCAGCCCGAACAGGATCAGCAGCGGGAAGAAGTGCTCGGCGAATGCGGCCAGGTGGGCGGCCACTTCCGGAGAGAAGAAGGGCAGTTTGTATTCGTCCGTGAACAAGGGGATGGCCGAAGCGGAAAGATGAGGAATGCCGAGCTGGAAGGTGCCGTCCACCAGGTCGATGGCCAGGCCTTCCACTTTGGTTTGCCCGGACTTCCAGAAGATCGCGGCGACGGAGAAGCGCGCGACGAAGGCCACCAGGCTGTAGGGAATCCGCTTGCACAGTTCGATGGCCTGCATCACCAGTTTGGCGGGCAGGTGGCTGTACTGGATCTGGATGGTGGCGTTCATGGCATCTGACTCCCGTTATGGAGGGTGAACCCGGTGATGGCACCGCCTGCCAGCAGGCGGGCGAGGATGGAACCGAGGTCGAAGGCGGTATCGACGGCGAGCGCAGCGCCGACGGCCGAGCCGAGGGGACAGCCCGCGCCCAGTGCCTGGATGAAGGCAGTGGCGCCGGCGCTGATGCGGTCGACCTCTGTCTCCAGGCCATTGCGCAGGACCAGTGCACATTCCGGCTGGTTGGGGTCGACCTGGGCGAGGTCGAGTAATCCCTGGTGGGCGGCCCAGAGCGAGGCGATGGCAAAGTCTGAGTTGATCACCGTCAGTGACGGGTGCAGCCAGAGCTGCATGCCGGGGAGCCTCTGCGGGTCGGCCAGGACATCGGCAAGTCTGGCGTTGTGCAGGGGAGGCAGGTCGGCGACGTGGTAGGCATGCACCTGCGCCAGTTCGAGGCGCGCCAGATCCGCCAGATACGGCAGGCTGGCCGCCGGTGGAAATGCCGCGATGAAGGCAGGGAAGTCCTCACCGTAGAAGACCAGCAGCGGTGAACGAGGGGGCGAGGCTTGCACATGCAGGCGCGCCATTGCGGCAAAGAACGACTCTCCCACCAGTTGCTTCACCACGGGAAAGCTGTCTGCCAGCACGTTGATCAGCGACGCCACCACGTTGTTCCGATAGACCGCGAAACGCCGCATCGGGTCGGAGCCGTTCCACGTCCGCAGGCCGGGTGGGCAGTCCGGTTCGGCGGTGAGCAGGGCAGAGGCGAAAGCTTCGGTGTTCATGCGGGCCGCTCCTGTCCCAGCCGTCGCTCGGCGCGGTCTGCCTCGCGAATCAGCGCGTCGAGGGCGGGAATGTCGTTGTCCCGCTCGATCAGCGTCGGCACGGGGCCGAGACGCTTCAGTGTTTCGTCATAGAGGGCCCAGACCGCGTCATCGACGGGCGACCCGTGCTGGTCGATGAGCAATCGCGCACCGGCGGCATCGCGGTCTTCGGAGAATCCGGCCAGGTGGATTTCGCCGACCGCATGCAGCGGCAGGGCATTGATGTAAGCGCGGACGTCGCGGTTGTGGTTGGTGCAGGACACATAGGCATTGTTCAGGTCCAGCAGCAGGCCACAGCCCGTGCGTTTCACGACTTCACTGATGAACGCGGCTTCGTCCAGGCAGCAATCGCTGAACTCCAGGTAGGTGGCCGGATTCTCCAGCAACAGGGGTCGTCGCAGATGTTCCTGGACCTGATCGATGTGCGCGCAGACCCGCTCCAGGCTGGCGTGGTCGTAGGCCAGTGGCAGCAGGTCATTGAAAAAGAAGTCGCCATGGGTCGACCAGGCCAGGTGTTCGGAGAACGAGGCCGGCTCATAGCGCCGGAGGAGCACGGCCAGGCGGTCGAGATGGGCTTTGTCCAGCGGCTGGTCGGCCCCGATGGACAGGCCCACGCCGTGGATGGAGAGGGGATATTCCTCGCGGATCAAACCCAGGTAATGGTGGAAGGGGCCACCGTCCACCATGTAGTTCTCGGCATGGATTTCAACGAAGCCGAGGGCCGGCCGGGATTCGAGCAGGTCCCGATGGTGCTGGGACTTCAGCCCGATCCCGGCCCGCACCGGCAAGCGCCCGGCGGGAGCCTGTGACGAGAGTGGCATGGCGCGCTCCTGCCGGCCTGGGTCAGCTCTTCTTCTCTTCCTTGAAGGCCTGCAGCTGGCCATGGCCGGTGGGCGAAGAAGGGGACGCCGTCTTCTCGCAAGTGCCGCTGGGGACGTACTTCCAGGCGTTGCCCTGGTAATCCATCTTCGCGGTGCCCGCGCAAGAGGTGCCGGCGCCGGCAGCACAGTCGTTCTTGCCTTTCATTGCGATGCCGAAGCATTTCTCGTTGTCGGCAGCCTGGGCAGTCATGGGCGCCATGGCCAGGCCAAGGGCAGTGCTCAGGGCAAGGGCGAGACCGGTTGCGGATACGACACTGGCAGTCGGGGTTTTCATGGTTGTTCTCTCCGGTTCTGATGGGTCGATGAGGGCTGGGCGCAGCCCATGACGACGGGTGTCCCGGACGGGCTGGATGTCCGGGATCACCGCCTTCGAAACAGGAGAGTGGGAACGACAGGCCGTGTTACATCCCACGGCAATTTTTTTTGGGAACTGGATTCGGGCCAGAGTGCGAAGCCGGTATCAGGCCCGTGGCGCGGTGTGCGTATAGGCCGTCGCCACCATCGCCGTATCCACGTGGTTGATGGTGGCAATGATCCGTTCGGCGTCGCACAGGGCCGGAGCCATGGCCCAGCGATGGGTGCGGTCGTTGCCAATGCGGAGCATGCCGATGTGGCTGGTGAGATTGCCGTCGACCTCCGGGACGGGGTCGTAGAAGCCCAGGCTGTAGCGCAGGCGACGGATGTCCGCTTCCTTGCCGGTGAGGAACAGCCAGCCTGAGCGGACACCCTGGCGTTCGGCGTACTCGCTGAGGACTTCGGCGGTATCCAGCGCCGGTTGCAGGCTGATGGAGTAGAGGAATACATCGCGTCCAAGGCGCTCGCCGAGCAGGATCTGGAGTCTGCGCAGGTTGGCGATCATCGCCGGGCAACTGCCTTCGCACTGGACGTACATCATGTTGATCGCCACCACCTTGCCGCGCACCAGGTCGTCGTAGAAATGCAACTGGCGACCGTCGTGGGTCAGCACCGGAACATTGGGGAAGCGGCCGTCGGACCTGCGCGCGGTCGATGGCGATGTGGGGCCGAGGCTGTAACCCAGGGCGCCTCCCAGCGCGGCCAGGCCGAGCCCGCCGATTACCATGCGTCGAGTGTTCATGTACGGCCTCCCGGGAGCGGCGGTTCATTGCGTGCCATGCCGCTGCCGCTGCTGGGCGATGGTCCACTGGTGTCCAGTTCGATATCCCAGCGAGCCATCATGGCCTGGTCTTCGTGGATCAGGTTGTGGCAATGCAGGATGTAGGCGCCGAGGAAATCACGGAAGCGCAGGAACACCCGGACCGTCATGTTCTCGCCTATCACGTAGACATCCTTGCGTCCCTGCTCATGGAGCGGAATCGGCACGGCGCGGCCCAGTACCGTTTTGCTGATGATGCGGCCTTCCTCGAAGTGGACATGGATGGGGTGATCCCAGCCGTCCTCGGGGTTGACCAGCTCCCAGATTTCGGCGCTGCCCTGGCGTATACGGGCGTGGATCTGGGTGGGGTCGAAGAAGCGTTCGTTGATGGACCACATGCCCTTGTCGCGGTCGAACACCCAGCGTCGTATGGTCGCCGCGGCAAGCTCCTCGGCGGTGATCGGGCGGAGCTCGCGGAGGCGGTCGGGCACCTGACTGATGTCGGCTTCGATGGGCATGCGATCGACGATGAACTTGAGCACCTGCACACCGGGCCTGCGCACATCCTTGGGCTGTCGGGTGTCTTCGTCCTTGTGGGTGAGGCGGTTGACCAGAAAGAGCTCGGTTCCCAGGGGGTAGGCAGAGAAATCCACCACGATGTCGCCACGCTCGGCCACACCCAGACGGACCCGGGTCTGATCGCGCAAGGGGGCGGGCAACAGGTTGCCGTCGTTGGCGATGTAGGTGAAGCGCTGGTCGCGACCGCGGCGGTCCACCAGGTAGAACTCGTAGAAACGGCTTGGCCCCGTGTTGAGCAGACGCAGGCGATATTTGCGGGCGGCGACGCGCAATACGGGCTCGATGATGCCGTTGACGGTGATCTTGTCGCCCAGCACGCCCTCGGGACTGAATTGGTTCCAGAACAGGGTGCCATCGGGGGCGAATCGCTTGTCGCCGAAGGCCAGCGGATAGTCGTAGGGATAGCTGGGAAGACGCAGCGCTTCCGGGTTGGGGTCATGCTCGTCGCCGGAGTCGAGTTCATCGAACAGCAGGTAGAAACCCAGCAGGCCCTTGTAGAGGTTGGGGGCGGTGAAATCCATGGTGTGGTCGTGATAGAAGAGCGTGCCCAGGGCCTCACGCGAGTCGCCTCTACCATTCTGGTACTCATCGAAGCCGGCGCAGATATTGCCGTAGAGGTGATCGATGAATTCTCCCGGCGCGGACAACGTCGACCCCGCTTTTGTCGGGCTGTAGAAATCGCTGGGGAAACCGTCGCTTTCCGATGCTGTGTGGGCGTTGTGCAGGTGGATGGAGATTTCCGGCGAACCGAACCCTTGGTGGTCGACGGGCAAGCCGTTGTGGATCCGCAGAACGACGGGTTCGCCATAGTGCGCGAAGATCACCGGCCCTGGCGTCGTGACTTCCGACTCAATGCCCTGGAATCCCCAGATCGGCTGGCGCGGATAGGCGTCATTGAAGAGCCATTGCGGGTTCTCCCGTGCGGTCAGTTCGTAGGTCTTCCCGTAGCCCAGTTCGGCCCAGCGCTGATGCGCCGCTCGGCCCGCCTCTCCAGCTGAACCATTGGCCTGCTCTGTGGGGGCGGGAGACAGGACCTGGGGGGGGAGCGGAATGATGCGTTCCGGTAGTTCGAGAGTCCAGGGAATGGTGGGCGGACTCGGCGGGATGACCGGAAGGACCTCTTCGCCTTCATCATCGCTGGCCAGGGTGCGAAGCGGAGGTCCGATGAAGGGCAATGCCACTGACGCCGTAGCTAACTTGAGGAAGGTTCTGCGGGAATCGCCGGAGGCCGGATGGATGGGGTAGGGCCTGTGCATGAGACGCCTCCTCCCGCAGGGATTCATTTTTTGGTCAGGGCAGAAGATCCGACTCGGCTTCCTCGTCGATCGAAAAGAATCTCCGTCGAGGTTCCGGCAATGCATGACGATATCACCGTGAAATTGCTCCCAGTCAAAATAATGACAGCCGGCTTGGCGGGCGCGTAAACCGCGGCCTGCGTGCGCTTCGTCGCGTCTCTGGCCCTCCTGTCAAAGCCAGGCTGGCGGCGTCTTGACTCCTGTTCCCGGGCCACGAAACTCAGGCGGCAGGGGTGGGGGAAAAAGACCAAGATGCCAACAACCGACCCCGAGCCAGATTCCTGGTAACGATGACAATTGCTTCGGCTAGGGGAGGCAGTCATGTGTCATTCAGTGGAAGTCAGTGGGCTCTTCACCGCCGAAGGGAGCCGGCAACTCATCAACTACCCCGATGCCGATGCGGCATTGCCCATCCATGACCCGCAGCGTGGCGTGGTGTGGATTCCCTGGGGACGTCGGAGCCAGGAACAGGGTGAACTGCCGGCTACGGGCTGGTTGCAGGGCGAGGGCGCGCTGCCCGAAGGCTGGGATCGTTTCAATCCGGCTTCAGTACTTGCGCGGGTGGCGCGCTTCATGGAGATGACCCACGACGGCGAGCCGCGCTGGTTCAATGTGGAAGACGGCAAACTGCTGCAATGCGTGTTGCTCCGCCATGGCCACGAACAGCGGGTGTACGTGGTCACCATCGCGTCGCCAGACGAGCAACACCGTAGCTGGCCACTGACGCGCGGGCACCGGAGCAAGGGGCGGCTGGCCGCGCTCATGTAGGGTGGATGGCGCTTTTTCCATCCACCTTTCGGCGTTGGTCCACGTGCCGAAGGGGGTTGGTGAAGGGTTAAGCAGACGGGTTTCGGTGGGACAGAGCTTTCGCGAGCAAGCTCGCTCCTACCTACAATCCGCAAGTCCCAAGCGGGGCGAATGCCGTCGGACACCATTCTCTTTTTGTGAATACTTTCTTCTGGATTATTCGTTTTACGTGAATCGGTCGCTGCCTTAACGTCGCCGCATGATTGATCGCGAGCCCTGACCGGCTCACACGTAGAACGAGGACAACATGACTCAGCCTGCCGCCATTTCCCGCAACCCCGCCACCGGCGAAGAAATTGCCCGTTATCCCTACCAGGATTCGGCCGCCCTGGAAGCCAGCCTGGCGTCCGCCCAGCGTGGCTTCGAAGCCTGGAGCCGGTTCAGCGTGGAAGAACGCGGCGCGGCGCTGCTGCGAATGGCCAAGGCTCTGCGCGCCAACGCCGACACCATGGCGCGGATGACCACCACCGAAATGGGCATGCCCATCAGCCAGTCCCGTGGCGAGATCGAGAAGTGCGCCAAGCTCTGCGAGTGGTACGCCGAGCACGGTCCCGCCATGGTGGCCGACGAGCCGACCCTGGTGGAGGACGACAAGGCCGTGGTCGCCTACCTGCCGCTGGGCCCGGTGCTGGCGGTGATGCCCTGGAACTTCCCGGTGTGGCAGGTCATGCGCGGCGCGGTACCGATCATCTTCGGTGGCAACAGCTATGTCCTCAAACACGCCCCCAACGTCATGGGCTGCGCTCGTCTGCTGGGCGCCGCCTGGGCCGAAGCCGGCCTGCCGGAAGGCGTGTTCGAGGTGATCAACGTCGAGCCGCCGCTGGTTTCGGTGGCCATCGCCGATCCGCGCATCGCCATGGTGGCGGTGACCGGTAGCGTGGGTGCCGGTGCGGCCATCGCTGCCCAGGCCGGTGCGGCACTGAAGAAGTGCGTGCTGGAGCTGGGCGGTTCCGACCCCTTCATCGTCCTGGCCGACGCGGACCTGGATCAGGCCGTGAAGGCGGCGGTCACCAGCCGCTTCAACAACGCTGGGCAGGTGTGCATCGCCGCCAAGCGCATCATCCTCGAAGCCCCCATCGCGGAAGCCTTCACCGAGCGCTTCGTGGCGGCGGTCGAGGCACTGAAGATCGGTGATCCGCAGGACGAGTCCACCTTCATCGGACCCATGGCGCGATTCGACCTGCGCGATGAGTTGGATGGCCAGGTCCAGGCCACGCTGGCCGAGGGTGCGACCCTGCTGCTCGGCGGCCACAAGCTGATCGGTACGGGCAACTACTACGCGCCGACCATCCTGGCCGACGTCACCCCGGACATGACCGCATTCCGCAAGGAAATCTTCGGCCCGGTAGCGTCCCTGATCGTCGCCCGTGACGCCGAGCACGCCGTGGAGCTGGCCAACGACAGCGAGTTCGGCCTGGGTGGCGCGCTCTGGACCGCCGATGCTGCGAGGGCACAAAAGCTGGCTCGCCGTATCGTCAGCGGCGCGGTGTTCATCAACGGCTTCACCGCCTCCGACCCGCGCGTGCCGATCGGTGGCGTGAAGAAGAGCGGTTATGGTCGCGAGCTGTCCCACTTCGGCCTGCGCGAGTTCCTCAACGTGCAGACCATCTGGCGTGATCGTGGCTGATCGACCGGGGTGGATGAAGAAAGGGGCTGACGTGTTCAGCCCCTTTTTCTTTGCTCGGGCCGCCCGTCGGGTAGGGTCCGGTTCGAGCTAAAGAATCGGGACGGACAGGGTGACGCATCGCGATTGAAATCGCTCCCACAGAAGCAGAGTCCGTAGGGTGGATAGCGCTTTTCCTATCCACCGGCTCTGCCATGTTGGGCCTCGTTCCTCGGACCAACCTACGGCAGGACTGCGTCCTGCTTGGCGAATAACAGGTGGTCGTGCCGCCCTTTATGCAATCTGCTCCAGGATGTCCCGCACCCGATCCAGGGCCGGGTCGATGTCCAGGGTCTCGATGCCGCCATAACCCAGCATCAGGCCGCTGCGTGGCGGCGTCTGGAAAGAGAATCCGGCCAGCGGATAAATGCCGACGTCCACTTTGCGGGCCAGCTCCACCAGCAGCGCTATGTCCACCGGGACTTTCGCCAGGACCGCCAGGTGGAAGCCGGCCACCGAAGGCACCCGTTCGAACCAGCGGCCGAGGTCGCCGTTGAAACGTTCGTGGATACGCTCGCGTCGGCTGGTATAGAGCGGGTGGCAGCGACGGATATGTTTGAGCAGGCAGCCTTCATCGATGAACTTGGCCAGGGTCCACTGCATCAGGGTCGAGCTGTGGCAGTCGGTGAGCTGCTTGGCCGCGGTAATGGCGGCGATCAGCGCGGGCGGCAGGATGCAGTAGCCCAGGCGAAGCTCGGGCTGCAGGGACTTGGAGAAGGTGCCGACGTAAGCCACGGCACCCTGGCTGTCCAGACTCTGCAGTGTTTCGGTGGGGCGGCCTTCGTAGCGGAATTCACAGTCGTAGTCGTCTTCGATGATCACCGCGCCGATGCGCAGGGCTTTGTCCAGCAGCGCTTCGCGTCGGGCCTGGCTCATGGGCATGCCGAGGGGGAACTGGTGCGACGGGGTCACGTAGATCAGTCGTACATCATCGGGAATGGCGTCGACGCAGATACCTTCTCCGTCCACTGGAATGCCGATCACCTCGGCGCCCTGCGCGGCGAACAGTTGGCGCGCCGGCGGATAGCCAGGGTCCTCCACGGCCACGCTGCAGCCCGGCTCGATCAGCACACGGGCGAGCAGGTCCAGCGCCTGCTGCGCGCCATTGCATACCACGACATCTTCGGCGTTGCAGCGCACGCCCCGGGAAAAGGCCACGTGGCGGGCAATGGCATCGCGCAGGGTGGCCAAGCCGGCTGGCTCGCTGTAGAGACCTCGGGATTTCGCCGTCTGGCGCAGGGCGTGCAGGGTGCAGCGGCGCCAGTCGTCCTGGGGGAACTGGTTGCGGGTGGTGGCGCCGCCGAGGAAGTCGTAGCGCAACATTGCATCGGGGGCCGGGTGGCTCAGGCTGCCGGAGATATTGCGCCACCTGGAAATGATCGTCGCACTGGCCAGGGATTCGTGTCCCTGTTTGCGCCCCTGGCCGGCGGACTGCGCATTGACGAAGGTGCCAGAGCCCACCCTGCCGATGAGGAGGTTGTCGTAGGTGAGCAGGGCATAGGTGTCGGATACCGTCTTGCGCGAGATACCCAGCTGTTCGGCGAGCAAGCGGCTCGGTGGCAGCCGGGTGCCGGCCTTCAGGCGACCGGACTCGATGGCCTCGCGCAACTGGCGATACAGCTGACCGGACAGGTCCTTGCTGCCCTGGATGACGATGTGCAGTTCCATGCATGGCTCCGGCGAGGGGACTGACTGGAAAAATACCGCATTGCCGGTGGTAGTGGTGGGCCGCCAGGGAGGGCGAAAGGCGCTACGTTAGTGCCCAGGACGCCCAAGCCAAATAGCCAATCTGCGCATTTCCCGGAAGGCCAATGGCATGACCCCCGGTCAGGTGAAACGTCCCGGAATGCCCCCTGTGCTATATCCGGATGAGAGCAAGGCATGCGCCAACCTTCAGTTGAAATTCACTCACGCCTGCCGGACTGGACAACCCCATTGCGCCGGGCATTCAACAAAGAGGTAGACCCCATGAGCACCCTGCAATGCGTTCATCGCGACCACACCGTAGTCGCCGACGTCTTCGAGCATCCGGGCATTCCGACCCCCTGGGCTGCCGGTTGCCACATCATCGGGCCCGACGGGCAAACCACACGCCGAATTGCGCTTCCGGTTCGCTATTCCTTCCTGGCTGAACTGAGCAAGGCCCAGCAGGCATCACTGGCCCATGGCAGGTGGCTGGTGGATCAGTGCCTGGACGAGGGGCGCGAGCTGTTCCAGAAAAGCGCTTGAGCAACGCAGGGCAGGGAGGCCCTTGCCTGACACCTTTTGCCCGCCCGTCTTGAGCGGGTGCTCTATCAGCGCGGACCTACGATCACCCACTCTCTCTACCAGTCGGGCTGTTCACGCTGCATCTTCACGCGGCTGGTGCTCACGGCAGATCAGCTCGATGGATGCGCGGGCGAGAGGTTCCCGGGTCAATCCGCAGAAGGGGCCGCCATCCCGCTGCTGATGAAAGCGGCAGGTCTTGCAGAGGCCGAATCCGGGTACATCCACCTGGCGCTGTACGGTGCGCAGCAGTTCAGCCAGCAGCCGTTCCAGTTGTTCCGCGTCCGCCCCCATTGCCGCTGCGGCGTTCGCCAGGAATTCAGGCGGCGTCACGGCCGCCAGCAACTGCCGCGCTGTGGGTGTCAGCACCAGGTGCACGCTGCGCTTGTCCTGCTGATCCTGGCGCTTCTCGATCAGCCCCTTGGCTTCCAGCGCTTTCAGCGATTGCGACACCGTGCCTTTGGTAAGCCCCAGGTAATCGGTGACAGCCAGCGGCGTGTCCGAGTAGTGGTTGCAGCGCGACAGGTATTCCAGGGCGCTGAGCTGCACGGGCTGGAGATCGGCGAGCAGCGGGTGTTCGCGATGCCAGATGCGCATCAGGCTGGTCAGTCGTTCGAACAGATCGAAAAGGGTGGTCATATTCACCTCCGTCGATAGATAGTATCGAGTAAAAACTATATTGACAAAGGGGTGTGTGCGGGTAATCTGTCAAACGTATCGAATCGATACCAACTAATCAGGAGACCTGAAAAATGACTACTGCCCGTTACTACCACGCCGGCTGCCCGGTTTGCGTTTCCGCTGAACAGACCCTGCTCAACCTGCTCGCTCCTGAAGTGAAAGTGGAAGTGGTGCACCTGGGCGAAGCCCCGGCCCGCGTCGCCGAAGCCGAGGCCGCTGGGGTGAAATCGGTTCCCGCCCTGGTGGTGGACGACCAGGTGCTGCACATCAACTTCGGCGCCGCGATTGCGGACCTGAAGTAAGGAGGGCATCGAAATGCAGGTGAAAGTCTTCGATACCCATGTTCGTACCCGCGATGGCCGTTACCTGCACTTCGACGTGCTTACCGACGGCGGCGACAAGCTCCAGGCGGGGCGCTTCGCCGCCGAGTGGCTGGCCAGCCGGGGTGTGCAGGATGCCGACATCGCCGCCAGCGAATGCCTGTTCTGCCATAGCGAGATCGCCAGTCCGCAGGTGGCCGAAGCCATCGGGCGACACGGTTACTCGATCATTCCGCTGCAAGGCTGCTGAGGAGACCGCCATGTATCAGCCCCTGGATTGCGACCTGCACGATTTCCTGGAAATCGCCTGCCTCTATCGCTACCTGGTGAAGGTCGAGTTGGTGGACGGCGGCGGGTTCGAGGCCAGGGCGTTGACCACCCACACCAGCGCGGAGAAGGAAGAATTCTTCGTGCTGGAAGTGGAGGACGGCCCTTGCTCCGTGCGCATGGATCGCTTGTTGGCCATCACGCCGCTGGAAGCCGGCGCGCGGTTCGGCCGCGTGGAATTGGCCGGGAAGGTCTGCGCGGTGCCGCTGGAGCTGTAGGAGCGAGCTCTGCTCGCGACCAGTCCGAGCGTCATCCTTCGCGAGCAAGCTCGCTCCTACACGAGTTTGTCCTGCCTTGGTTTTCCCGGGGTCAAATAGGAGTTGGCTGTGGGTCCGCTCCTTGCGCTAGCCTTCGCAGGCCAGCCGCAACAGGATCTCGCCGTTGAACATCGATACCCGCATCAAATTCCGCCACCTGCTGTGCTTCCTCGAAGTAGCGCGCCAAGGCAGCCTGGCCCGCGCGGCGGACCAGTTGGCGGTGAGCCAGCCGGCTATCTCCAAGACCCTCAAGGAACTGGAGGAAGTGCTCGATGCCAGCTTGTTCGAGCGCAGCAAGAGCGGCGTCAGCCTGACGGAGGCCGGCCTGGCCTTCATGCGCTATGCCGGCCCTTGTGTGCAGGCCCTGCGCGACGGGGTGAACAGCCTGCGCGAAGGCGAGTATGCCGCCGGCACCGTGCGGCTTGGCGTGCTTTCAACGGTGGAAGGCCTGCTGGTGCCGGAAGTCGTGCGTCGCCTGCATCACCGCCATCCGTCCCTGGTGGTCAGCGTGCTCACCGGGCCCGGTGCCTACTTGCTGTCGCAACTGCGAGTGGGCGAGCTGGACCTGGTGGTCGGGCGCATGACCGACAACCCGGAAATCCACGGCCTGACCTTCGAACACCTCTACAGCGAATCCATGACCCTGGTGGTTCGTGCCGGCCATCCCTTGCTGGAGGAGGGCGCCGAGCGCCGCTCCCTGGACGGTTTCCCCCTGGTGCTGCCGCTCGCTGGCACCACCATTCGCAAGCACGCCGACGGGTTCTTCGTGCAAAGCGGCATCAGCCCGCCGCGCCAACGTCTGGAAACACTGTCGCTCGCCCTGAGCCGGCGCTACGTGCAGAGCGGCGATGCGGTGTGGATCGCCCCTCTGGATGCCGTGCGCCTGGATCTTGCCAGCGGAGAACTGATGGAGCTGGACCTTGGCTTCAAGGAGCCCGGTGGTTCGGTGGGGATCTGCAGCAATGCGTCGCTGCCGCTTTCCCTGGCGGCGCAATGGGCGGTGGAGACCCTCCGCGAGGCGGCGCTGGACTATCGCGAGGGGCGTCTGACATAACTACGCGGTTATGGATGGCCGGAAGGATTTCAATTTTCTGTTGGCCTCTACTGGATGAAACTGCGCTCCACGGCCCACAGCCTGACTGCTCATAAATCCAAGAAAGAGGAAACCGTCATGTCCGATGCGGAAAACAGCCGCTTCGTCATTCGTGACCGAAACTGGCACCCCAAGGCCCTGACCCCCGACTACAAGACGTCCATTGCCCGCTCCCCGCGCCAGGCGCTGGTGAGCATTCCGCAGTCCGTCTCCGAGACCAGCGGCCCCGATTTCTCCCACCTGAAGATGGGCGAGCACGACAACGACCTGCTGCTCAACTTCAACAACGGTGGGCTGCCCATCGGCGAGCGCATCATCGTTTCCGGCCGCGTCATGGACCAGTACGGCAAACCGGTTCCCCACACCCTGGTGGAAATGTGGCAGGCCAACGCCGGCGGCCGCTATCGCCACAAGAACGACCGCTACCTGGCACCGCTCGACCCGAACTTCGGCGGTGTCGGCCGCGCCCTGACCGACAGTGAAGGTCGCTACATCTTCCGCACCATCAAGCCGGGTCCGTACCCGTGGCGCAACGGTCCGAACGACTGGCGTCCCGCGCACATCCACTTCTCCATCAGCGGGCCGTCGATTTCCACCCGACTGATCACCCAGCTGTATTTCGAAGGTGACCCGCTCATTCCGATGTGCCCCATCGTCAAGAGCATCGCCAACCCCGACGCGGTTCAGACGTTGATCGCCAAGCTCGACATGAGCAACGCCAATCCCATGGATTGCCTGGCGTACCGCTTCGACATCGTCCTGCGCGGCCAGCGCAAGACCCACTTCGAAAACCGCTGAGGAGGCACGCGCATGCCTATCGAACTGCTGCCGGAAACCCCCTCGCAAACCGCCGGCCCCTACGTCCATATCGGCCTGGCCCTGGAAGCGGCCGGCAACCCGACCCGCGACCAGGAAATCTGGAACCAGATGGCCAAGGCCGACGCCCCCGGCCAGCACATCCTGCTGCTGGGCAACGTCTACGATGGCAACGGCCACCTGGTGCGCGACTCTTTCCTGGAGTTTTGGCAGGCCAATCATGAAGGCGTCTACGACACCGCCTTCGACCTGGAGAAGCCGTTCAACAGCTTTGGCCGTACCGCCACCACTTTCGATGCCGGCGAGTGGACCCTGCACACCATCAAGCCGGGCGTGGTGAAAAACGCCGCCGGTGTGCCCATGGCGCCGCACATCAACGTGTCGCTGTTTGCCCGGGGCATCAACATCCACCTGCAGACCCGCATCTACTTCGACGACGAAGCCAGCGCCAACGCCGTCGATCCGGTGCTGAACCTGATCGAGCAGCCACAACGCCGTGAAACCCTGGTGGCTCGCCGCTGCGAGGTGGACGGCAAACTGGCCTATCGTTTCGACATCCGTATCCAGGGAGAAGGGGAAACGGTGTTCTTTGACTTCTAGAGAGCGGGAGCCCGCATTCGATGCGCCGGCCGAAACGGTCGGCCAGCGCATCGAACGGCATTTCGATGCACTGCTGGAGGCCCGGGGCTACCGGGCCGACGCGGCGCAACGCACAGCCATTACCCATCTCGGGCAATGGCTGGAGTCGTTCATGGCCGGGAAAAAGGGCTGGTTGCGGCGTCCCGTCGCCGGTCTTTACCTCTGGGGCGGAGTAGGGCGCGGCAAGAGCTTCGTGATGGACGCCTTCTTCGCCGCCGCACCGCTGTCGGCGAAGCGCCGCGTGCACTTCCATTCGTTCCTCCAGGAACTGCAGGAGCGGATGCGCAGTTTCAGCGGCCAGCCCGATCCGCTGGCATTGGCGGCCAGGTCGTTGGCAGCGGATACGCGCCTGCTCTGTTTCGATGAGTTCCACGTCCACGATATCGGCGACGCCGTGCTTCTCGGACGCCTGCTCAAGGTGCTGGTGGAGGAGGGCGTGGGCATGGTCTGCACCTCCAACTACGACCCCGACGGCCTCTGCCCGAACCCGCTGTACCGGGAACGCTTCCAGCCGGCCATCGCCTTGATCGAAAAACGCTTCGACGTGCTCAAGTTCGACGGCGGCGAAGATTACCGCCTGCGGCGCGGAGAACTCGAAGCCTGGGGCACCTATTGCTGGCCGCTTTCCGCCACCGATGCGCCCTGGATCGAACATCAGCTGGGTGTGAGCGCAGCGGCCGAAAGGGATGTGGTGGTGGCGGTCAACCACCATCCGCTGCGGTTGCGCGCCATGGATGCCGAACGGGCATGGCTGGATTTCGACGAGCTGTGCCGGCACCCCCATTCCAGCGCCGATTTCCTCTGGCTGAGCAGGCGCTTCCTGCATCTCGCCATCAGCGGCGTGCCCTGCCTCGGTGAGGAAGCCATCGACGTGCAACAGCGCTTCGTCAACCTGATCGACATCGCCTACGATGCGGGCATCCAACTCCTGCTGGCCAGCGAAGCCAGCCTGGACGACCTGTGTCGAGGCAATCCCCATATGGATTTTTCCCGTACCCGCAGCCGGTTGCAGCAACTCAAACCTGTCCAGCCCGGGGAAAGGAGCCGCTGACCGCAGAGCCTCCAATGCTTCAGATTCTTGGTATTACCGCGCCCATTTTCATCCTGATCGGCATCGGCTACCTGTCCGCCCGCGGGCGGCTGGTCAGTCCGGAGCAGGTGCTGGGCATGGGCAAATTCGTCATCACCTTCGCCTTGCCGGCCCTGGTCATACGCGCGCTGCTGGAAAAGCCGCTGGACGAGGTGTTCGACGCGACCTACCTGCTCGCCTACGGCATCGGTTCCCAAGTGGTGTTCTGGGGCGGTTTCCTGTTCTCCCGGATGGTGCGCAAGGACAGCCTCAGCGGCAGCGCGCTGGCGGGCCTTGGCATGTCGGTGTCGAACAGCGGCTTCATCGGTTATCCCATCGTGGCCATGGTCCTTGGATCACCGGCGGCCGTGGCGCTGGCCCTCGGAATGCTGGTGGAGAACCTGCTGATGATTCCGCTGGCGCTGGCCCTGGCCGAAATGGGGCGGCAGAACGGCAGCGGATTGCGTGCAGCCCTGCTGGATACCTTCCTGCGCCTGCTGCGCAATCCGGTGATCATCTCCATCAGTATCGGCCTGGGGTTGGCCCTGCTTGGCGTCCGCCTGCCCAGCGTGCCGGCCAAGGTGGTGGAGATGCTGGCAACCGCCTCGGCGCCTGTGGCGCTCTTCGTCATCGGCGCCAGCCTCAACGGATTGCGAGCTGGTGGCCTGGTCAAGGACGTGGCCCAGCTCAGCCTCGGCAAACTGCTCCTGCACCCGCTGGCGGTCCTGCTCAGCTTCCAGTTGCTGCCCCCGGTCGATCCGGCATTGCGAGTCGCGGGCGTGCTCTTCGCGTGCTCGCCGATGATGAGCATCTACCCGATTCTCGGTCAGCGTTTCGGACTCGAAGGGCGCTGCGCTGCGGCGCTGGTGGTCTGCACCGTGCTGGCCTTTGTCAGCATCAGCATGTTCATCGGATTGCTGACCTGAGGCGCGGACTGCCCCAACTCCTGGGGCGGCTTCGCCACTCTTGGTGAATGAATTCATCCCTACAAAAAATATCGAATGCCAGCCCCGAACGCGCGGGTAGCGCGCCGGGGTGATGGCGTCTGCGTGGGGGATGGCGGCTGCGCCTCTTGAGCGGAGCCGATGCCGGGCGCCGAGGTACCTGATCAAACCGGGGCGCTGGTTGGCGGCGGCAAAAGTAAGAGTCGAACGCATCAGGGTCAATTGCGATTATCGAACTTTGGTTCGATAATCGGCCGACTTGCCGCGACCGCGATCCACCAAGGACAAGAAGAATGACCGAAGAACTGCGTGCCCCCCTGCCACCACTGGCTCCCCCGATCATCGCCTCGCCGGCCAAGCGCATCGAAGCCTTCACCGGCGATCCCAACTTCATGACCTCACTGGCTCGCGGCCTGGCGGTGATCCATGCATTCCAGGAGCGCAAGCGCCACCTGACCATCGCCCAGATCAGTCATCGCACCGAGATTCCCCGCGCCGCCGTGCGCCGTTGCCTGCACACCCTGATGAAGCTGGGCTACGTCACCACTGACGGGCGCACCTACTCGCTGCTGCCGAAAGTCCTGACCCTCGGCCATGCCTACCTGTCGTCGACGCCGCTGGCGGTCACTGCCCAGCCGATCCTCGACCGCCTCAGCGACCAGCTCCACGAGGCCTGCTCCATGGCCACCCTGGAAGGCGACGAGATTCTCTACATCGCCCGTTCGGCCACGCCCAATCGGCTGATCTCGGTAGACCTGAGCGTCGGCAGCCGGCTGCCAGCCTATTGCACGTCCATGGGCCGTATCCTCCTGGCCGCCCTGGATGACGCCGCGCTGGACGACTACCTCGAACATGCCGACCTGCAGGTCAAGACGAGCCGCACCGTGCATACCGAGGACGGGCTGCGCGCCAGCATCGCGGAAATCCGCCGCCAGGGCTGGGTGATCATCGACCAGGAACTGGAAATGGGCCTGCGCTCGGTGGCGGTTCCAGTGCGCGATTCCGCCGGCCAGGTGCTCGCTGCGCTGAACGTGGGCACCCACGTCGGCCGCGTCAGCCGCCAGGAACTGGAAACCCGCTTCCTGCCGGCATTGCTGGAAGCCAGCAAGGACCTGAGTACGCGGTTGTTCCATTGAATGTTCAGTCGTCAGGGCATCTGTAGGGACGAATTCATTCGCCAAGGGCAGCGAAGCTGCCCCCTGATCGCTACAGGGCAGACCTTCGGCCTGCTTGGCGAATGAATTCGCCCCTACAAGGGTTTTTCGCTCTGACCAAACATTGTTCGTTATTCGAACGCTTTGCCGATTATCGAATTGAACCACCAGGCTGCTCTTCGTATGGTCTGCACAGCCGCGCCACCAGCCAGCGCGGCCGATAACAACAATGAGAGTCCGATCCGGTGACACCAGAAGCACCGGACACGCCCTCATTCCTGTCCAGTCCGAGTCTTCCCCGTCAGAGACCGCAGAGAACGGTCCGTATGCGGAGGAGGTCCAATAGCAGGAATTTCTTGCATGACCAGCCCAGCTCACCTGCCCGCCACGGGCACGCTCGACGTTCAATCCTTCATCAATGCCCAGCCGCTATCCGCCTACCAATGGCGCGTCGTGTTGCTGTGTTTCCTCATCGTTTTCCTCGACGGCCTGGATACCGCCGCGATGGGCTTCATCGCCCCGGCGCTGACCCAGGACTGGGGCATCGACCGCGCCAGCCTCGGCCCGGTCATGAGCGCCGCGCTCATCGGCATGGTCTTCGGCGCCCTCGGTTCCGGCCCCATGGCCGACCGCTTCGGGCGCAAGGTGGTGTTGGTGAGCGCGGTGTTCCTGTTCGGGCTGTTCAGCCTGATTTCCGCCTTCAGCGCCAATCTCGAACAACTCCTGATTCTTCGCTTCCTCACCGGCCTCGGCCTGGGCGCCGCCATGCCAAACGCCACCACGCTGCTCTCCGAATACACCCCGGAGCGCCTCAAGTCGCTGCTGGTCACCAGCATGTTCTGCGGCTTCAACCTCGGCATGGCGTCCGGCGGCTTCGTTTCCGCCTCGATGATCCCGGCCTACGGCTGGCACAGCCTGCTGCTGCTCGGCGGCCTGCTGCCGTTGGTACTCGCCGTGGTGCTGCTGATCTGGCTGCCGGAATCGGCGCGCTTCCTGGTGGTACGCAACAAGGGCGCGGACAAGGTGCGCAAGGCGCTGGCACCCATAGCGCCCGCCGAAGTGGCCACCGCCACCGGTTTCAGCGTGCCGGAACAGAAAACCGTACAGAGCCGCAACGTCTTCAAGGTGATCTTCTCCAGCACCTACAGCGCCGGAACCCTGCTGCTCTGGCTGACCTATTTCATGGGCCTGGTGATCGTTTACCTACTCACCAGCTGGCTGCCTACCCTGATGCGCGACAGCGGCGCCAGCATGGAACAGGCCGCCTTCACCGGCGCGCTGTTCCAGTTCGGCGGCGTGCTCAGCGCCGTCGGCGTGGGCTGGGCCATGGACCGCTTCAACCCGCACAAGGTGATCGGCGCGTTCTACCTGATGGCCGGTGTCTTCGCGTATTTCGTGGGGCAGAGCCTGGGTGAAGTGACCCTGCTGGCCACCCTGGTCCTGCTGGCCGGCATGTGCGTCAACGGCGCGCAATCGGCCATGCCATCCCTGGCGGCGCGTTTCTACCCGACCCAGGGCCGCGCCACCGGCGTGTCCTGGATGCTCGGCATCGGCCGCTTCGGCGCCATCCTGGGTGCCTGGATCGGCGCGACCCTCTTGGGCCTGGGCTGGAACTTCGAGCAAGTGTTGACCGCGTTGGTGGTGCCGGCGGCCATCGCGACTACAGCGGTGATCATCAAGGGGTTGGTAAGCCACGCCGACGCGACCTGAGTCGGCTCGCGACCGGTTGTTACAACCGGTCGTACTTATCTTCAACCGTTTATCCCTGGCCACAGCATGTAGGAAAAGGCTCACATAGAATCGCGTAATGATGATCGCGGGCGCTTGCCAACCGGCATGACGCCCGCGACTTACAACAACGAGAAAGAGTGCCTGTGATGGATAGTCGCCTGCTGAGTGAACGCAGTAAGGTGTTCGAGCGTGCGGACCCCTATGCCGTGTCTGGATATGTGAACCAGCATGTCGGGTCGCACTGCATTCGCCTGCCTGCCGCAGGCCATCCCGAGGCCAGCCTCAACCATCGCAAGTTCGCCAACCTCGACCTCTGCCGCATCAGCTATGGCGGTGCCGTCCGGGTCACCTCACCGGCGCTGGAAACCATTTACCACCTGCAGATTCTCCTCAGCGGCCATTGCCTTTGGCGCGGCCACAAGCAGGAGCACTATCTGGCACCCGGCGAATTGCTGCTGATCAACCCCGATGACCCCGTGGACCTGACCTACTCGGATGACTGCGAGAAATTCATCCTTAAGATGCCCACCAGCCTGCTGGAAGGTGTCTGTGATGAGCAGCGCTGGCAGCGGCCGAGCCCCGGCGTACGTTTCCTGCAGAACAATTACCAACTGAATGAGTTGGAAGGCTTCGTCAACTTGCTGGCCATGGTTTGCCAGGAGGCCGAAGCCAGCGACGCGCTGCCAAGGGTGCAGGAGCACTATGCGCAGATCGTCGCGAGCAAGATGCTCAGCCTGATGAAGACCAATGTCAGTCGCGAGAGCCTGGGCTGCCAGGAGGCTTCGTTCGATCGCATCCTCGCCTACATCGAGCACAACCTGAAGCAGGACATCAGCAGCGAATTCCTTGCCCGCCAGGCCAGCATGAGCCTGCGCTCCCTCTACGCGCTGTTCGAGCGCCACCTGGGCACCACGCCCAAGCACTACATCCGCCAGAAGAAGCTGGAACGCATCCGCGCCTGCCTGGCCGACCCCAGCTGCAACGTGCGCAACGTCACCGAGCTGGCGCTGGACTACGGCTTCCTGCACCTGGGGCGTTTCTCCGAGAGCTACAAGGGCCTGTTTGGCGAGCTGCCGTCGGACACCTTGAAGCGGCGCGGGCTCTGAATAGGTCATCCCCCTCGGGGCGAATGCTTTTCTGTAGGGGCGAATTCATTCGCCAAGCAGGCCGCAGGTCTGCCCATCGGCCTTGAAGGGGGCAGCTCCGCCGCCCTTGGCGAATGAATTCGCCCC